>Ga0207650_10001512_pt1 | contig 16613 bp, 26 predicted proteins | sample KBSS63metaG_FD_184325 | JGI IMG/M metagenome (GOLD analysis project Ga0207650, IMG submission 184325) | Switchgrass rhizosphere microbial communities from Kellogg Biological Station, Michigan, USA - KBS S6-3 metaG (SPAdes) (version 2) | ecosystem: Host-associated > Plants > Roots > Rhizosphere...
ATGAAGTAGATGCGCTTCACCTTCTGCTTTTCGCGCAGCTGCTGGCCGTAACCGACCAGCGCCTTGCCGCGACGCATCGAGTTGCCGTGTTGTCCGGGCGGTTGAGTACCGCGTTTTTCGATCGGACAAGACGGCTTGTAGCACCTGTCACCTTTAAGAAAAAGCTTTGCGCCCTCGCGGCGGCATAAGCGGCACACCGCATCTCTATACCTAGCCAACTGTTTCTGCCTCCAGTCTAAATTCGACGGAAAAGTTTACAGGCTGCGTGCTTTGGGATCTGAGATCTCAAATTTCAAATCTGAGAACTTCAATCTCAAATCTTACGCGAGCCCTTCGTCCTTTAGGTTATTCAACTCTCAAACTACCAGATCTCAAATCTGAGATCTCAAATCTCAAAATAATTCAAAACTCGGAGTGCTCCCGAGTTAAACTCTGCGACGCTTCGGCGGACGACAGCCATTGTGTGGAATCGGCGTCGTGTCGCGAATCGTAACCACGCGGATGCCGGCGTTGGCGATCGCTCGAATCGCCGACTCGCGGCCGCCACCCGGCCCTTTCACTCTCACCTCACACTGCTGCATACCAGCTTCGTGAGCTTTCTTCGCGGCTTCGTAAGCAGCCTGCTGCGCGGCGAAAGGTGTTCCCTTACGCGATCCGCGGAACCCACGCGCGCCGGCTGACGACTGCGCGATCAGATTACCTTCAAGATCGGTAATCGAGATCATCGTGTTATTGAAAGAGGCCGCGACGTGCGCAATGCCCATGGGCACGTGCTTCTTCTCTTTCTTACGAAAAACTTTTTTCTTGCCAGTTGCTTTTGCCATAACTTGTCAGTGGTCAGTGGTCAGTGGTCAGTGGTCACAACGAACCACGAACGACGGACTACTGACTATTCCTATTTCTTGCCCGGCGCCTTTTTCTTGGCGATGGTTGCGCGTCGTGGACCTTTGCGAGTGCGCGCGTTGGTATGCGTGCGCTGACCTCTCACCGGCAGCGCGCGACGATGTCGTAGTCCGCGGTAGCATCCGATATCCATCAAACGCTTGATGTCCATCTGGATGCGCTTGCGCAGGTCGCCTTCGATTTCACCCTGGGCTTCGAGAATCGCGCGGATACGGCTCAGCTCGTCCTCGCTCAAATCTCTCACCCGCGTATTCAGGTTGACGGCGGCTTCGTTAAGAATCGAGCTCGCGCGCGAACGGCCAATTCCGTAAATGTATGTCAGCCCAACCTCGGCCCGTTTGTTCGGTGGAAGATCGACGCCTGCTACACGTGCCATATTATCTAACTACTCCGTTAATCGTTGGTTTCAATCGCCAGTAGGCAATCGAAAATCGGCAATCCGCTTTATCCCTGTCGCTGCTTGTGTTTTGGGTTGATGCAAATCACACGCACCACACCCTTGCGGTGAATGACCTTGCACTTGTCACACATTTTCTTCACTGATGCCCGGACTTTCATTTAACAACCCTCAAGTCTGCTATGCGCAAAGTTTTATTTGTATCGATAGGTAATTCGACCGCGATTGAGATCGTAGGGCGACAGCTCAACCAGCACTCGATCCCCCGGAAGAATTCGAATGAAATGCTTACGCATCTTCCCTGAAACGTGCGCCAGCACCTGATGCTGGGTTTCTTCCAGGGCTACCCGAAACATAGCGTTAGGCAGGGTCTCCAGGACCGTAGCCATAACTTCTATCGCTTCTTCCTTCGCCATATCCGCTCAGAACGAATTTTGCCTGTACCGACAAACTGCAAATAGTAACATGGCCTATAGCCTTTGCCAAGGCGACCTCATGAACCACACTCAAGCAGTTTAGAGTTCAAGCTTTAGCTTGGGTTTTGCTGGAAAGTTAAGATTCCCCGCCTAAAGACTGAGCTCTGAACTGCTCGCCCTCAACCAAACCGGAAACCTCATCACGCAACCGATGTTACTTCTCGCGGCGCCGGGGCGGCGACTCTGGTCAGCACCTCCGGGCCCGCTTCAGTGATCGCTATCGTGTGTTCCACGTGCGCGCTGGGCTTGCCATCCAGCGTCACGACCGTCCAGCCATCGGCCAAAACCTTCGTATGATGCGTGCCCAAATTAATCATCGGCTCGACCGCAAACACATAACCAGCCTTAATCTTGGGGCCCTGCCCCGGCTTTCCGTAATTCGGTATCTGCGGGTCTTCGTGCATGCGCCGGCCGATGCCATGGCCGACGTAGTCGCGCACGACCGAATAGCCCGCCGCTTCCGCGTGTTGCTGCACCGCGGCGCCAATGTCGCCCAGATGCCGGCCCGGCCTGCATTGCTCAATGGCGCGCTCCAGGCACTGTTCGGTAACGTGGATCAGCTCCAGCCATTCCTCGCTGACCTCGCCGACCGGAACTGTCGTGGCCGTGTCGCCAACAAATCCTTCGAGCGTTACGCCGCAATCAATCGAAAAAATATCGCCGTCTTTGAGTTTGTAATCCGACGGAAAACCGTGCACCACCTGCTCGTTGACTGACGCGCAGATCGAGTATGGGAAACCATGGTAACCCTTGAACGTCGGCAAGCCACCCGCGTCGCGAATCATCTTCTCGGCGGCACGATCAATTTCTAAAGTTGAGATGCCGGGTTGGGCCAACTGCCTCAACTCCTGCAGCACGAGGCCAGTGAGCCGCCCCGCCGCACGCATCTTCTCGAGCTCTTTTTTTGACTTGCCTATGATCATGAGAACTACAGTGACGAGTGACAAGTAAAGCCTTTGACCGCCCTCAGCCTGCTTACTCGTCACTTGTCACTCTTCACTTGTCACTATTCTTTCAATGTCTCGATAGATTACTTCTGGCTCCCTGGTTCCATCCACGACGTGCAACAGGTTGTTAGCCTTGTAGTAGTCCAGCAATGGTCGCGTCTGTTTCTCGTAAGTTGCCAGGCGCGCCTCGACGGTTTCCGGGTTATCGTCGGCGCGCCAGTTCAACTGGGCGTCGGGATGAAAGTCGCAAACGTTGTCGTGCCGCGGCGGCTTGAAGTAGATGTTGTAAATTTCACCGCACACCGGACAATTGCGCCGTCCGACCATTCGCTGGGCCAAAGCTTCCCGCCGCATTTGAATATGAATCGCGTGAATCTTGTTGCCCTGTTTGGCTGCCAGAGTCTCCAGCATCTCCGCCTGTGCGGGCGTACGCGGAAACCCATCGAGGATGTAACCGTCACGGCAGTCGTCCTGTGCGGTTCGCTCCTGCACCACGCGTATGGTCACGTCGTCCGGCACCAGTTGTCCGGCGGCCATCAGCGTGCGGACTTCAGCGGCGAGCGGCGTTTGCGCTTCTTTCAAGGCCCTAAACATGTCGCCGGTAGAAATTTGCGGCAGCTTCAGGCGTTCATGAAGCAAGCGCGCCTGCGTGCCTTTTCCGGCACCAGGCGCTCCCATCAAGACTATGATTTTGGCCATACCAAAAGGATGCTAGATGCTAGAGGCTTACATATTGAGGCTCATCCTGATACCAGCATCTAACATCTAACACCCCGCATCTGCTTCAGGCTCGTCTGCCGCGCAGGCGTCCGCCGGTTCCCAGGAAGCCTTCGTAGTTTCGCATCACCAGCTGAGCTTCAATCTGCGCCACCGTGTCCATGGCGACGCCGACTAGAATCAGCAGCGAGGTGCCGCCAAAATAGAACTGATAACCCATGCCGGTTGGAATCCAGGACAAGCCGGGCGTGCCGCTCACAAACTGATCGAGCCAACCGCCGACCAGCGGCAGTCGACCCACTTTGAACCCGCTCAAGATGAATTGCGGCACGAAAGCGACGAGCGCGAGGTAGACAGCACCGACGACGGTCAAGCGAGTCAGAATGCTGTTGAGATATTCAGCGGTGGCTCGGCCCGGTCGAATGCCGGGCATGAAGCCGCCGTGCTTGCGTAGGTTGTCGGCTACTTCTTCGACGTTAAAAACAATCGAGACGTAAAAGAAGGTAAAGAAAACGATCAGGGTCAGGAAAATCAACTCGTAATAAGGATCGCTCGCGTGAAAGCTTTGGAAGAACGTCCAAACCTTTCCCCAGGCCGAATTCAGTTTGTTTGGATCGGGCGGAAACGCCGCGAACAAACTTTGCGGCATTGAAAGCACCGACGAAGCAAAGATGACCGGTATCACGCCGCCCATGTTGATCTTCAACGGCATCGTGGTTTGTTGACCGCCGACCAGCTGCCGGCCCACGTGTCTCTTCGCATAACTGACCGGCACCTTGCGCCGCGCCGCTTCGACGAAAACGATGAACGCGATTATGCCGACGATAGCCAACAGCAATCCGATTACGCCGAGGGTCTCGAGTGTATCGCCGCTCCGGAGCCGTTCCGCAACCTGCTCCACGCCACGCGGCAAGCCGATCACGATTCCGGCAAAAATCAGCAGCGAAATGCCGTTGCCGACGCCGCGGTCAGTAATCTGTTCGCCGAGCCACATGACGAAGATCGTGCCGGTAGTAAGCGTCAGCACAGTCGTCAGAAGAAATCCCCAAGTGGGCGCGCCGACGCCGTTGACCTGCAGCCAGTGGGCGACGAAAGACGTCTGAATGCCGGCCAGGCCGACCGTCAAGTAACGGGTCCACTGGTTAATTTTTTGGCGGCCCATCTCGCCTTCTTCCTGCAGCTTCTTCAGCTGCGGAGAGACGACGGTCATCAGCTGCAGAATGATGGAGGCGGTGATGTAGGGGGTGACGCCGAGCGCAAAAATTGAGATGGTGCGAAAGTTTCCGCCGGAGAATAAATCAAGCACGCCGAGCAGCGTGCCGGCCACTTCATGCCAAACCTGGTCGAGTCGAAGTTTATTGATCCCGGGCGCGCCGATGTGGGCTCCCAGGCGATAGACGGCGAGCATGCCAAGCGTAAACAAAATGCGCCGGCGAAGGTCCGGCACATTGAACATATTACGAACAGCGGCAAAAAACTTATCCATCAGCGTCCTTTCGCTCGCGCTTCTCGACTCCTGTGGTGGATCAATTTTAGTGTAATTCCGACTGGGCTTCGTGTGATTTCGTAGTACGTTTTCCTAATAAACAAAGCCCACAAACGACGAAGTAACACGAAACCAAACCAAGCAACACGAATCAGATCACGACCTCGACTCCCGGCTACTTGCCCAGTTCTGTTACGGCCCCGCCGGCTTTCTCAATCTTCTCGCGCGCGCTTTTGGTAAAGCGGTGCGCCGAAATGCGCAGCGGCTTCGAGAGTTCACCGTTACCTAAAACCACCACGTCGTGCTTTGCCTTCTTGATAATGCCCCGCGTGTGCAACAGCTCGGGCGTGATTTCGTCGTCGGCGCTAAAGCTACGATCCAGCGCGCCCAGACTGACCTCAAGCCAGCGCTTCTTGAAGATATTGGTAAAGCCGCGTTTCGGCAAGCGGCGATGCAGCGGCATCTGGCCGCCTTCGAAGCCTATCTTCGCGGAGTAGCCTGAACGGGACTTCTGTCCCTTCTCACCGCGTCCGGCGGTCTTGCCCAAACCGGATCCCGGCCCACGTCCGACACGCTTCTTTTTGTGGATCGAGCCCTTGGTTGGTCTTAGATTGTTGAGACTTAGTGCCATGATGTTGTCTTCTTGAAATCGGAATCTGAGATCTGAAATCTGAAATTTGCAATCGGAGATCTGAAATCTGTAATTCGAACTTAGTACTTAGAACTCTTTACTTCGCGCTTCGCCGTCTACACAAAGTGCAAAGCGCAAAGCTCAAAGCGCAAAGTTCACTACTCTATAATTCGTATCAAATGCGGCACTTTCGCGACGACGCCGCGCATCGACGCATTATCCGGTCGTTCCACAATTTGATTCAGCTTCGTCAACCCCAGACTGCGCACAATCGTCTTGTGCGTCTTGGGCGTGGCGATAAAGCTCCGGTAATACTGAATCTTGATCGTGCCTCCGGCGCCACTCTGCTCTTTGTTCTGTCCGCTCTCCTTCGTGAGGGCGGGACCCTTGGCTTTACTCGGCATAACACCTCTTCAATGACAAATGAGAAATGAAAAATGACAAATGGAAAATCTTGAATGCGATTTTTCCATCCTGTGACTCAACATTCCCCACTAAATCTCTTCAACCTGCTTACCCCGCAACCGCGCCAGTTCCATTGGATCTTTCATTCGCAGCAACGCGTCAAACGTCGCGCGCACCACGTTGTGCGGGTTCGTCGAACCAAGCACCTTGGTGCGCACATCATGCACGCCGACTGCCTGCATCACCGCACGCACTGCGCCGCCGGCGATAACCCCGGTACCCTGCGATGCCGGCTTGACCAAAACTCGTCCGGCGCCAAACTTCCCAATCAATTGATGCGGCACCGTGTTTTGAATTAACGGCACGCGTATCAAACTTTTCTTCGCCGCCTCGATGGCCTTCTTGATCGCGAGCGGCACTTCACGCGCCTTCCCGGTGCCGAAGCCGACGTGGCCACCTTCGTCGCCGACAACAACCAGAGCCGCGAACGACATGTTCTTGCCGCCCTTCACAACTTTGGTCACGCGGTTGATGGAGATGACCTGATCTTTTAGATCGAGTCCCTGGGACGAAATGCGCTGCTTAGGTTGTCTCATTGCTTTTTAGTTTTCTTCTTTTTCGGCTTCTCTTCCGCCGGCGCTGCCTGTGCTTCCGCTTCTGCGGCGGCGGCTGCTTCCTGCTGGGCCGCCAATTCATTCTTGTTCAGACCGGCCTCGCGGGCCGCATCGGTCAGGGCCTTGATCCGGCCGTGATAGAGATAGCCGCCGCGATCGAAAACGACGCTTTCAATTCCCTTGGCAAGCGCGCGCTCGGCAATCGTCTTGCCGATAAGCCGCGCCGCGTCGAGGTTGCCGCCAGTCGTGCCGCGCAAATCCTTTTCGGTAGTCGACGCCGAAACGATCGTCTGGCCGCGCTCGTCGTCAACCACCTGGGCGTAGATGTGATTCAGACTGCGATAGACGGCCAACCGTGGCCGCTCGCCGCTGCCTTTAACCTTGCGACGAATGCGGTTGTGAATCGCCTGGCGAACTGTTGCTCTGCTCGTATTTGCCATTTCTTCCTCGTGAATCGTAAATCGTGAATCGTAAATAGTAGGTTTTTCTATTTACGATTTACGATTCACTATTTACCTGTCTTGCCAGGCTTCAACTTAATCGGCACATCCGCGTAGCGAATGCCTTTTCCTTTGTAGGCGTCCGGCTTGCGCAGCTTGTGCATCTCCGCCGCCACCTGGCCCAGCTTCTGCTTGTCAATGCTGGTAAGCGTCAGCGTCGTTTGATACTGCTGGATGCTGCCCTTGGTCGTCATACGTTCAGCTTTCGCTTCCACGCCTTCGGGTAAAGGAAAATCGATCGGATGCGAATAGCCGAGAGAAAAAACTATGCGCTTCGCCTGCACGTCGGCCTTGTAGCCAACCCCGACGACGTCCATCTGCCGGGTGAAACCTTCGGTGACGCCGACGATCGCATTGTTTGCCAGCGCGCGGGCCAGACCGTGCAGCGGCGCCAGGTCGTCTGACTGTCGTTCAGCCTGCAGCTGATCCCCATCGAGCTTGAAACTAATGCCCGCGGGAATCGGAGTTTTCAAACTGCCCTTTGGGCCTTTCACTTCGAGCTCCTGCTCGCCGATGGTGACCGAAACCCCCTTCGGCAGCGTGATCAATTTTTTGCCAATGCGCGACATAATGAAACCTTCGGTAAAAAGATGCTGGATGCTAGATGCTGGTTCTTGCCTTTACTCGCATCTGACATCTGACATCCAGCATCTGCCTTAATAAATCTCCGCTAACAGTTCTCCGCCCATGTTTTCCTTGCGCGCCGCTTTGCCGCTCATCAAGCCTTTGGAAGTCGAAACGATGTTGACGCCATAGCCGCCCAGCACTTTGGGAATTTCACTCGAGCCGACATACACGCGCCGGCCGGGACGCGAAACTCGCGCGAGGTGTGTAATCGACGAGGCACCGCGCGCGTCGTAACGAAGAAAGATACGAATACTTCGCTTCAGGCCGTCGCCTTTCAGCACAAAGTTATTGATGTAACCCTCTTCCTTGAGAATGCGTGCAATCTCTAGTTTCAGCTTCGAAGCCGGAATATCCGCGCGCGAATGCTTGGCCGCAATAGCATTGCGGATTCGCGTCAACATGTCGGCGATAGGATCAGTCATTCTTAACTCCAGATACTGGATGCTAGATGTTGGTTGCTAGAGTTGCGGTCGCAGTAACCAGCATCCAGCATCCGACATCTAACATCTGTTCATTACCAACTAGACTTAACGACGCCAGGAATCTGTCCCTCGAGCGCCAACTGGCGAAAACAGATGCGGCACAAATTAAATTTCCGCAGATAGCCGCGGGCCCGGCCACACCGTTTGCACCGTGTGTACGCGCGCACCGCAAATTTCGGTTTTCGCTGCGATTTCGCAATTAGTGATTTCTTAGCCATTTTTAGTAGATCGTGAATCGTAAATCGTTAATAGAACTTTGACATAAACCGAAGACCGCAAATCGTAAACAACTTCTATTTACGATTTACGATTCACGATTTACGCTCGGAAGGGCATTCCCAGTCCCTTCAAAAGCGCGCGCGCATGTTCGTCGGTACGCGCGCTGGTGATGATCGAAATGTTCATGCCGCGCAGTTTCTCGACCTTGTTGAAATCGATCTCCGGAAAAATAAGCTGCTCACGCACGCCGATCGTGTAGTTGCCGCGACCGTCGAACGCTTTTGGGGACACGCCGCGAAAGTCGCGCACGCGTGGCAACGCGATCGAGACCAGCCGGTCAAGGAATTCGTACATGCGGTCGCCGCGCAGCGTTACCATCACGCCGATGGGCATGCCCTGCCGAAGTTTGAACGAAGCGATCGACTTCTTCGCTTTGGTGATCACCGGTTTCTGACCGGTGATGGCCCGCAGCTCGTCGGCGGCCGTGTCCAGGATTTTGGCGTTGGCAATCGCCTCGCCCATACCCATGTTCAGCACCACCTTTTGCACGCGCGGGATCGCCATCGGATTGGTAATACCAAACTCGCGCGCAATCGCCGGCGCCACTTCTTTCTGATACCGCTCTTTTAACCGTGCTGCCATTTTCAACCTCAGTGAATCGTAAATCGTAAATCGTGAATAGTCGGGTTTGGTTCCCAGCCTCTTTAGGCGTAAATCGTTCGTGCTTTATCTATTTACGATTTACGATTCACGATTTACTTTTCCAGCGATTGCCCGCTGCCTGCGGCGACGCGAATCTTCGATCCGTCGCCCTCTACCTGATACTTCACGCGCGTCGGCTTGCCTGATTGCGGATCGATCAATTGCACGTTCGAAATATTGATGAAGGCTTCCTTCTCAATGATGCCGCCCCCGCGATTGCTTTGCGGATTCGCGCGCTGGTGTCGCTTGATAACGCCCACGCCTTCAACCTTGATCTTGCCGGTGGTCGGGGCCACTTCCAGCACGCGCCCGCGCTTGCCTTTGTCGCGGCCGGCGATAATCACCACCTGATCGTTCTTCTTGATTTTTGAACGCTTTGTTCCCGTCATAACTCTTAGATAACCTCCGGCGCGAGGGACACGATCTTCATGAAATTCTTATCGCGCAGTTCGCGCGCTACCGGACCAAAGACGCGCGTGCCAATCGGCGTTCCGTCTTCTTTGATCAGCACGGCGGCATTCTGATCGAACCGGATATAGGTGCCATCTTTGCGCCGGACCTCTTTGCGGGTGCGCACGATGACCGCATCCTGCACCGTTCCCTTTTTGATCGTGCCGTCAGGCGATGCTTCTTTGACGGTGACTTTGATTCGATCGCCCAGGCTGGCAATCTTTCCCGTCGAACCACCGATGGGCATGATCATCTCAACCCGTCTCGCGCCTGAATTGTCGGCGACCTCCAGAGAGGTCTGCATCTGAATCATTTCTCACTCCGTTCGAGTGACGAGTGGCGAGTGAAAAGTGATGAGCAAGATTTCTTACTTGTCACTTGTCACTTTTCACTTGTCACTGCTATTTCGCTGCCTTCTGCACAATTTCAATTACCCGCCAGCGCTTGCGCGCCGACATGGGTCGCGTTTCCACAATGCGCACCTTGTCGCCGATAGTTGCGCCCAGTTCGTCGTGGGCCATGAATTTCGAAGTACGACGAACGTAACGACGATACTTCGTGTGCTTTACCAGACGATCGACGCGCACCACCACCGTCTTCTGCATCTTGTCGGAGACTACTGCTCCAACTTTCTGCGAACGATGGGCGCGTGCCGTCTTGGCCTCGTCAGCGACCTTGCCGTTTTCATTGCCCGCGGTCGCCGTCGCGTTTGCCTGGTTGTCCGGAACATCGCTCTGGTCGCCGCCGGTACTGGTGTCTGCTTGATTCTCTTCTGCCATACTTCTCACTCGGGTTGCCGGTCAACAGTCGTCCGGCGGTTCCTGGCTTTCAAAGACGCGCAATGTCGGCGTCACATTAAGCTGTTAGCGCGCTGCCGCGGTCTTTGCCTGCGGCTGGCGTTGTCGTGCGATAGTTTGCAGGCGCGCGAGCGATCGCTTCTCTTCGCGAATGCGCTTGACCGCATCCACTTCTCCCAGCGCCAGTTTGAATTTCAAACGAAAGAGCGATTCCTTGATGCGCGCCGTTTCCGCGTGCAGCTCTTCCTCCGAAAGGTCGTGATACTTGTCCAACTCTTCGCGCCGTTTCATAACTTAGATTGCGCCCCCTTCCTGGTCCGCGCGGGTAACAAACTTCGTCTTGATCGGAAGTTTCTGAGCGGCCAGACGCATCGCATCACGCGCCGTCTTCTCATCCACGCCTTCAATCTCGTAAAGAATGCGCCCGGGTTTAACTACCGCCACCCAGTATTCCGGCGCTCCCTTGCCTTTGCCCATGCGCGTTTCAGCCGGCTTCTTGGTAACCGGCTTGTCCGGAAACATGCGAATCCAGATTTTGCCGCCGCGTTTGATGTGCCGAGTCATCGCAATACGCGCCGCTTCGATCTGGCGATCGGTTATCCAGGCCGGTTCCAAACACTTCAGCCCATACTCACCGAAGCTGATCTCGCTGCCACGAGTCGCGGTGCCGGACATGCGTCCGCGCATCTGCTTTCGGTGCTTAACTTTTTTCGGCATCAACATAATGAAACCCCGTAAATGGTGAATCGTGAATCGTGAATAGTAGTTGCTAGTTTTCCAGTCTATTTACTATTTACGATTTACTATTTACCGTCCTTAGCCGTTTTCCCCGCGTGGTCGTCTGCCGTCAGAACCGCCGCCGCCTTCACGTTCGCGTCGAGTGCGCGGGCGTCGCTCGCGTTCGCCCATGCGTGTTTCGTTGATCGGATCGGATCCAGTGCCACGGGCCATCGCCGCTTTCGCGTCCAGAATCTCGCCGCGATAAATCCAGACCTTCACGCCTATTTGTCCAAACGTGGTGCGGGCTTCCGCCAGTCCGTAGTCAACGTCAGCGCGCAAAGTGTGTAAGGGAAGTTGTCCCTGCAGGTGCCACTCGCTGCGCGCGATCTCAGCGCCGTTGAGACGTCCGCTCACTTTCACCTTGATTCCCTGCGCTCCAAAGCGCAGCGACTCTTCCACGGCCTTGCGCATCGCCCGGCGAAACGCAATGCGCTTCTCGAGCTGCGCGGCAATTTTTTCCGCTTGCAGCTGCGCGTTCAATTCCGGCTTATGAATTTCCTGAATTGAAACCAGCACCTCACGGCCGGTCTTGGCGGACAGGTCGGTCTTCAGCTTATCAATCTCGGCGCCCTTGCGACCGATGATGATGCCCGGACGCGAGGTGTAGATAATAATTTTCAAACGATTGGCGGCGCGCTCAATGTCGACGTGGGAAACGCCGGCGCCGGCAAAACGGTTCTTCAGATCGCGCTTCAGCCGCAGGTCCTCTAACAGGTACTCGCCGTACTGCTTCTTCGCGAACCAGTGCGAATGCCAGTCCTTGTTGTAGCCGAGGCGGAATCCGTAAGGATGAACTTTCTGACCCACAATCTTCTCCAGTTCTTTGCGTTCAATTTGAGATCTTAAATTTCAAATCTCAAATCTTGAATCTTGAATCTGAGATCTCAAATCTTGAATCTGAGATCTCAGATCTGAAATCTGAAATTTGAAATCTACTCTGCCTTCGCCTTCTTCTTCGCGGCCCGCTTGCTCGACTTCTTCTCGCCCGCAGCCTTGTCCGCAGCCGCCGTCCGCTCGGAAGCTTCACTCTTCGGCGCCACCCGTTTCGCGCGCGGCGCGGCCGCTGCTCCACCACGTTTGCGACCCTTGCTCTCCGTCAATTTCGCCGGCTTGGCTGCCACCGCTTTGCCGTCGCCGTGCCGCGCCGCTTTCGGCTCGGGACGCGCATCGTTTGAAAGCAGGATCGTCACGTGACAAAAGTGCCGCTGCTCGCGATAGGCCCGGCCCTGCGGAGCGGGACGCACGCGCCGGCGGCCCTTGGTCGGTCCGCGATCGACGAACGCCGTCTTCACCCAAAGATCGTCAGGATCGATGGCCACGTTGGCTTTCTCCGCCGCTTCGTTCGCGTTGGCAATCGCCGAACGCACGCATTTCTCAACCAGGGTCGAGGCGCGCTTGGTCGAATAACGCAGAATCGCCAAAGCCTTATTCACGTCTTTGCCGCGAATCATATCCACTACCAGCCGCGCCTTTTGCGCCGACCCGCGTAGATACTTTGCACTTGCTATCGCTTCCATAGAATTCCTTAGTTTCAAGTTCCAGGTTTCAAGTTTCAAGTTAAGCAGTTTTGAAACTTGAAACTTGAAACCTGGAACTCAGTTTATTTTGGTCCCGCCACCTTCGTCGCTTTTTCTACCTTGGTGCCGGAGTGTCCTTTGAACGTGCGCGTCGGCGCGAATTCGCCCAGCTTGTGGCCTACCATGTTTTCCGTCACGTAGATCGGCAGGTGACGCTTGCCGTTGTGTACGCCGAAGGTCAAGCCAACCATGTCCGGCGAGATTGTCGAGCGCCGCGACCAGGTCTTAATCACCGGCGGGCGGTTGCCGCTGGCGCGAATGCGATCCACAGCCTTCTGGACGTGCTCGTCGATAAACGGTCCCTTTTTTACTGAACGTGCCATATTCGTTTCGCTTTGCTCAACTCAGTTTCAAGTTTCAAGTTTCAAGTTCCAGGTTTGTTCCTAACTTGGAACTTGAAACTTGGAACCTGAAACTTACTTCGTACGACGATCTTTCAAAATCATCCGCTGCGTTCGTTTGTTGCTGCGCGTTTTGTAGCCACGGGTCGGTTGGCCCCACGGGGTTACCGGATTACGGCCGCCGGAAGTTTTTCCTTCACCGCCGCCGTGCGGATGGTCCACCGGATTCATCGCCACGCCGCGCACGTGCGGGCGAATGCCTTTCCAGCGCGACCGTCCGGCCTTACCAAATGAAACGTTTTCGTGCTCGATGTTCCCAACCTGCCCAATCGTGGCGCGACAAACCAGGGGCACGCGTCGCGTTTCGCCTGACGGCATGCGAAGCTGAGCGTAGTCGCCTTCCTTCGCTACCAGCTGGGCAAAGGCGCCAGCCGAACGCGCCATCTGTCCACCCTTGCCGGGTCGCAGCTCAATGTTGTGAATCTGCGTGCCGAGCGGAATGTTAATCAGCGGCAACGAATTGCCCGGCAGAATATCAGCGTCAGCGCCGCTCATGATCGTCTTGCCGACTTCAATACCGTTCGGCGCGATGATGTAACGCTTCTCGCCGTCGAGATAAGTGATCAGCGCGATATGTGCCGAGCGATTAGGATCGTATTCGATCTGCGTCACCCGGCCGGCCACGCCTTCTTTGTCGCGCTTGAAATCGACGATGCGATAGAAACGCTTGTGACCGCCGCCGCGCCGGCGCACCGTTATGCGGCCGTCGTTGTTTCGTCCGGAGATTCGCTTCTTCGGTTCGAGCAGCGACTTCTCGGGAACCGCGCCGACAGTTAACTCATCCCGCGTCAGATACGTTTGATACCGGCGCGCCGGAGATGTTGGGGTTAGTTTCTTTATACCCATAATCTTAAATTTCGAATTGCGGATTTCGAATTGCGGATTTGACCGCCCTTAATTCCGAAATCCGAATTCCGAATTCCGAAATTTCTAGATGCTTTCGCCGTAATCCACCGGCTTCTCGCCGTGCTTCAGTGTCACGTAAGCTTTCTTCCATGACGGCTTGCGTCCTTCGAAGCGCCCGCGGCGGGCCGTCTTGCCCATGAAATTGATCGTGCGCACCTGGTCTACCTTCACCTGAAAAATAGACTCGACCGCCGATTTAATCTCGGGCTTGGTGGCCCGGCGGTCGACGCGGAAGGTCAACAACTGACCCGCATCCTGCGATTCTTCTTTCGCCACCAGGGCCTTCTCAGTGATCACCGGCGACTTGATGATGTCCCAAACCGTTCTCATTGCTCAGTCGCCTCCTCACCCTCTGCTTCCGGTTCCGCCACCGCTTCAGTTTCCTTCTTCACAGTTGGCTTACGCGTTCGCTTTGGCTTTGCTGCCGGCTCATCAGTCGACGCTGCGGCTTCAATTTTTTCTTCACTCGGCTGAGCGTCGGTTTCCGTCTCCTGCTTTGGCCCAAGCAACTGCTCAAGCTCCTGCACCGCCGCTTCGGAAATGATCAGCTGCTCGTGATAAAGCAGGTCGTAGATATTCAACGCAAAACTGTTCACTACCTTTGTGCTGCGTACGTTTCGCGTCGAGAGCAACAGGTTCTCGTTATCCAGGGAGTCGACAATCAACGTCTTGCCCTCGTGGCCCAACGTCTTAAGTGACTCAACAAAATCCTTCGTCTTCGGCTTATCCAGCGACCAGCCGTCGACGAGCGTCACTTTGCCTTCGCGCACGCGCTCGGAAAGCGCGGAGCGCAAAGCTCCCTGGCGCATTTTCTTCGGCATGTTGTAAGACCAGTCGCGCGGCTGCGGTCCGTGAACATTGCCGCCGCCCTTCCAGAGCGGCGAACGAAGCGAAGCGATCCGTGCGCGGCCGGTGCCCTTCTGCTTCCAGAGCTTGCGGCCCGAACCGGAGACATCGCCACGCGTCTTGGTCGCCGAGGTGCCCTGACGCGCGTTGGCCATAAAATTTCTCACGGCCGCGTGAATCAGTCCTTCATTGAGCGGCGCGCCAAAAACCGCGTCGGACAATTCGAGCTCGCCAACTTCTTCGTTCTTTAAATTGCGCACCTTAACGGTAGGCATAATCAACTCCAGTGGAAAGTCTCGAGTGAAAAGTGAAAAGTAAACCCGCCATACATCCGAGTGAATAGTGAAGCAGAATCACTCTTCACTTTTCACTCTTCACTTCTTCTCACTCTTCCTCTGTCTATCAGCTTTCTGAACTATCACCACGCTGCCATTCGCGCCGGGCACTGCCCCCCGAATCATCAGCAAATTATTTTCCGTATCGACACGGGCCACCGTCAGCCCTTTGATCGTGACTCGCTCATCGCCCATGTGGCCCGACGAACGCGTGCCCTTGATAACGCGCGACGGATAGGCCGAAGCGCCGATGGAACCAGGCGCGCGCACGTTCATCGAACCATGTGACTCCGGTCCACGATTGAAATTGTGACGCTTGACGGTGCCGGCGAATCCGCGTCCCTTCGACTTGCCGACCACGTCCACGACGTCGCCGTCGGTGAACTGGTCAACCAGGATCTTGTCGCCGACATTCATCTCGGCAGCCGCGTCTTCGCGAAACTCTTTGAGAATGCGAGTCGGAGGAACGCCGCCGCCGGTCTTTTCAAAGTGTCCACGCATCGGCTTGGTCACGTTCTTCAGTTTCGGCGGCCGCTCGTCAACCAGGCCCACCTGCACTGCGTTGTAGCCGTCGGCGCCGGCCGAAGTTTTCTTCTGCACCACCACGCATGGGCCGGCTTTGATCACGGTGACGGGCGTAACCATGCCGTCTGCCGCGAAGATTTGCGTCATGCCGATTTTTCTTCCGATGATTCCGTTAATCATTGGTTCAATTCCAATCTCAACTCGCCGAATGCCATTCAAGAAGTTTAGAGTTCAGCCTTCAGGCTGCGCCTTTCGACCGGCAAGCTAAAGCTTGAACTCTGAACTACTACCGCTACTGTCTGCCAAAGGCCTTGATTTCAACGTCCACGCCTGCCGGTAGATCCAGCTTCATCAACGCATCAACCGTCTGCGGCGTCGGATCGAGAATGTCCATCAGACGTTTGTGCGTTCTGATCTCAAACTGCTCACGCGATTTCTTATCGACGTGCGGCGAGCGCAGCACCGTCCACTTGTTCTTCACCGTCGGCAAGGGGATCGGGCCGGCCACGCGTGCGCCGGTGCGCTTCGCAGTTTCCACAATCTCCGCAGTGGACTGATCCAACACGCGATGATCGTAGGCCTTCAGTCTGATTCTGATCTTTTCGTTAAGCATAAGTTTTAACTTCGCTCTTTGAACTTTGTGCGTTGTGCTTTGTACTTTGGTCTTCGGTCTTTGGCTTTTGTCTTCTTTGAGATCTGGAATTTCAGATTTCAAATCTCAGAACAAAGCACCAAGCTCAAAGTACTAAGCTCGTTTTTATTCCACGATGTCCGACACCGTCCCCGCTCCCACCGTGCGCCCGCCTTCACGAATAGCGAACCGCAGTCCCTTCTCCATCGCGATGGGCGCAATCAACTCAATCTCCATCGCCACGTTGTCTCCCGGCATC
>Ga0207650_10001513_pt1 | contig 16609 bp, 15 predicted proteins | sample KBSS63metaG_FD_184325 | JGI IMG/M metagenome (GOLD analysis project Ga0207650, IMG submission 184325) | Switchgrass rhizosphere microbial communities from Kellogg Biological Station, Michigan, USA - KBS S6-3 metaG (SPAdes) (version 2) | ecosystem: Host-associated > Plants > Roots > Rhizosphere...
AAGAATAAGAAAGGAAAATGGGTATTTGTAAATGTGGGCCGACCGAGCAGCCAAGGCTACGATAGCTATTATTACCAGGGCAACGCCGATACCCAGAGGTGTGATAAAATTTTTAAATCTTAGTGACACCCAATATTGAACAGCGCTGATACCTAACGTAGCAATGTACGTTTTCAGATTTAGCTGCAACAACGTTTGCCAGTTGATACTGCTACTTAGAAAAGTAAATTTCGCATTGAAGACATTTCCCAGTACCGCAGCAAGAATCATAAAAAAATTAAAGAGCAAAAAGCAAAAGATGATTATTACATGAATAGTCAAAAACTTGGAGAAGAAAATATTTCCAAAAGATTGAGGCGAAGCAAATACCTGTTTCCAGCCGTTGCTTCTGTATTCGATTTGTGTTATTAAAGTTGAGATAAGTATGATATACATTGGTAAAAGCAATACGCAAAAAAGTTCCCATCCCATACTTAGGTACTTAGTCCATGGATCTTTTAGAACAGCGGCCTTTGCTGCATCGTCGCCGGCAAAGAATGATATAAAAAGCATTAGAGGGATGAATGCAGCACCGGCTATACTCAGCCAGAATGAAGCAGTGCGTTTGGTTTTTAATAATTCTGCCTGCGTGGAAATTATAAAGCTCATTAGTTATCAGAGGTTATGTCAATGAATAATTGCTCGAGATCGTTTTGTTGTGGCTGTAAGAGGTACACGTCAATATTTTGCTCCACAAGTTTTTTATTAATGGCAGCAGTTATAGTTTTTTCTTTCAATGGAAGAACAACATATCCATTAATATTTTGAGCGCCGTGTTCGGCCAGTAATTTCAACGCAGCATTGTTATTGCTCGTTTCCAACTGAATAAAGCTTTGCCTGTTCTTCATATTCTGCAATTCGGGTAATGTGCCCTGAAACAAAAGCCTTCCTTTATGAATAATTCCAACATGCGTTGCCATTCGCTCCACTTCGGTAAGCATGTGACTGGAAACAAGAATAGTAACCCCATTTTCCCTATTCAGTTTTTTGACCAGTTCTCGTGTTTCAATAATTCCGTTTGGATCCAGACCATTAGTAGGTTCATCCAGGATTAGAAGTTCAGGATTGTGCAACAATGCAACAGCAATTGATAAACGTTGTTTCATTCCTAAAGAAAATTGCTTTGCCTTTTTTCTGCCGGTTGCTTGCAGGCCCAGTAATTGGAGAACAAAATCGATACGTTGTTTTGATGCGCCATAAATTTTGCGGTAGATCTCCAGGTTTTCTTTTGCAGTGAGATGGCCATATAAAGAAGGCTGTTCAATTAAAGAACCAATATGCTTTAAACATTCAATGCGGTGTTGGTCAAATTCTTTTCCAAATAACTGGATAGAACCCTGTTGTTTTTTTAGCAGGCCTAATAACAATCGTAAGGTGGTTGTTTTACCGGCACCATTGGGACCTAAAAAACCATAGATGCTTCCTTTCGGCACGTCAAGATTTATATTGTCCAGCGTCTTCTGGTTCTTGTTGAAATGGTAGGTTAATGCCGTTGTTTTAATAATAGCGGTATCAGTCATGCTATTGACTTTTGTGTTCAAATCTTTAATTGGAAATAATAGTTGGTTGAAGAGAAATCCGTAGCCGGAAGAAGTGAGTACAAAATAAGAAGGATATTTTGTTTATAGGTGTAAATCTTTTAGAAATGCTTTGAACGGTAATATATTTATGTGAGTAGCACGTAGCACTGTTAGTTTTGATTCAATTTGATGGAGGGTGCTTTTGTGCTTCAAAATTTTTACATGATCGAATTCGCGATGTCCATTACCTGTCATCCCAAGGAACCAGGGATCTTTAGATTGCCGGTTAGTAAATTGTATCGACCTGTCACAGTACAAGTAGAAAGAGAACTCTTTTATTTTTTCTTTTCGAAATGAAAGTTGAGGTTGTCTACGACATCACGACATTTTTAAAGTTAGCAAAGAGCAAGGTAACCCTTACAACACTACTCGTTGTTCTTCATCAATTGTAGAAATGTGTTTCATCTTTCCCTGCCTGTATTCATTGTACAACCGCAAAATATCTTCGTTGCTTCCTGCAATAAAAGGTCCATGAGAAACTATGGCGTTTCCGGTTGGTTTGCCTGCATACAGAACAACGCGAACACCTTCCTTACCTGCTTTCATATTCAATTCGCTTGATGCTTCAGAATTAAAAATATCTAACCAGCCTACCTGGTCATGATTAAGCGAAGTCTCTTCTTCACCAATTAGAACATTTCCATCAAGCACATAAAGAAAAGTATTGAAATTGGCAGGCAGGTTTTGAACGGTGGTTACATCCGGCTCAATCTTAATATCGGCCAGGATCATTGGTGTATAATTTTGAACAGGAGAACTCAGACCTGATAGTGCACCACTATATAACCTGATATCGACACCATTTTCTACAAGATGAGGCACATGTTCCAATGGAATATCCTGCAACCGTGGAGGCGCCCACCGGTCCTTAGCGGGAAGGTTTAACCATAATTGAAAGAGGCGCATTTTTGTTGGTCTTTCAATTGTTTCTGTATGAACGACACCGCGACCTGCAGTCATCATTTGAAAATCACCCGCTTTCATTTCGCCCATTTCACCTTCAATAAGAAGTGAAATGGTTTCAAAACCTGCATGCGGATGCGGACCACCAACAGGTGTGTCATCCTTCTTATCCAACATATCGTCCATAAGCATGATAAAAGGATCGCTTTCAGAAAAACTTCTTTGGATAACAGGCCGTGCAACATGTCCCCGGCCTAAAAACCCAGGCTGCCCCTGCGGCGTATCAATGTGTATCAAACTTCTGTTTATTGACATAATATTTTTTAGTTAAGGGTATGTTTCTTTATGCTGCTACAGCTGCCACCTGTTTTACCAACTGAATTTCGGAATGAATCTTTACTTCTTCGCCTAACACCAGGCCACCGGTTTCCAGTGCTGCATTAAATGAAAGTCCAAATTCGCTGCGGTTGATCTTACCTGTTATAACAAATCCGGCTTTTTCGTTGCCCCATGGATCTTTGGTTGTACCGCCGTATTCAACATTTAATCTTATCGGTTTTGTAATTCCTTTCAGGATAAGATTGCCATGCAACACAAAGTTGTCGTTATCTATCTTTTCGATACGGGTGGAAGTAAAGAGAATTTCGGGATGCTTTTCAACTTCAAAGAAATCAGAATTGCGCAGGTGTTCGTCACGCTGAAGATTGTTCGTATTAATTGAGCCTGTTTTAATTTTTGCCTGGATCTTTGCTGTTGCAAAATCTTCATCCTCGGTTTGCACTTCGGCTTCAACACCTTCGAACTTACCGGAGACATTGGTGATCATCAGGTGTTTAATCTTAAACCCAACTTCGCTGTGCGTTGGGTCGATTACCCATTTTGTGTTTGACATAATGAATGTTTTTTTGTTTGTATTTTTTTTGAAAACACAAAACTACCTACCTTTACTTACAAAAGGTAAGCACTATACAAAAGGTAAGTAGTAACCTTTTGGTAAGCGTTAAATTTTTAATGATGGTTAAATTTAAAGTAAGCAACGAACGGCCTTCTGAGGCACAATGTAAATCCACGCTTTCTTCCATTGCAGACGCACTGTACGTTATTGGCGGCAAGTGGAAATTGAGAATCATTGTGGCCTTAAAAGATGACAATAAGCGATTTAATGAACTTCACCGGACCATCGAAGGCATTTCTGCAAAGGTTTTATCTGCAGAATTGAAGGACCTGGAGTTAAACGGATTTATCAGGCGAAATGTATTTACAGGAACACCGGTGGTAGTGGAGTATGAGCTGACGGAATACTGTGAAACACTGAATGATGTACTGCATTCTTTGAGTGTATGGGGTGCTATGCACAGGGAAACAGTAAAGAAGAGTATGCGAAGAAAAAAAGCAGTTGTGGTTTAACATTGAAGATTAATGAAGGTTGAATCAACCAACAGCTTCAAATCATTTGAAAACCACCTTCGACCACACAATTGTGGAATAAAAACGATCAAATAAATTGACGCGTCTTCTGCTTATTGCTCACCTTCGCTCCTGTAAATCCCTACACAGCTTCGCGATCATCTGTGCTATTTCAATGCTTTGATTATAAGTTAAGGGCTTAGTGATGTAAGCATGGGCCCCTATACCGAGACAAGCCTGCCTTTCCAGTTCATTGACAGAAGTAGTGTAAATAATCACTGGAATGTGTTTAAACTCTTTATTGATTTTTACCTGCTTTAGAAATTCACTACCCGTCATTTTGGGCATATTGAGGTCAGCAAGAATCACACAGGGCAGTTGTTGTTGATCTTTAGATGAAAGATAACGAAGGGCATCAATACCATTGGCTTCAGTATGCACCGGCTGTGCACCATCCACGTAGTGCATGGCATCACAAAAGATAAACTGGTCTTCCTTGTCGTCATCGACCAGTAAGATTCCGGAACGCATAATCAGGGTGTTACTGGTTTTGTTTGAGTGGCAAAGAAACAAAAAAAGATGAACCGGCATTCAACCGGCTTTTTGCAGTGATGGAGCCGTTGTGCATCTCGGCAATTTTACGACAAATGGCCAGGCCCAATCCTGTACCTGCAAACTTTTCCTTGCCATGGAGGCGCTGGAAAAGTGTAAACATTTTGGGAAGAAACTCTTCTTCGAAACCAATGCCATTATCCTGGAATTCAATTTCTACAAATTCATTTTTAAGAATTGCGCTGATGGCAATGAGTGGCGCTACACCATCACGTGAATATTTCAAACCGTTGGACAATAAATTCTCAAACAGCCGGCGCAACATGGTTTCGTCGCCTTCGATTTCAGGTAGAGAAGTAATAGTAACCAGAGCAGCTTTTTCTTTGATGATCAGCTCAAAATCGCTTATCGCTTCTTTCATGATCGTTTCCAGGTTCACTCGTTTTAGATCGAGCGCCTTTTTATCAACCTGAGAAAAAGCCAGCAGGTCTTTAATCAAAATTCGCATACGGTGTGAAGCATCCATCATTCCTTTTAGATAGGTAGTGCTTTTATCATCGAGAAGAGTACCTAGCCTGGATTGAAAATAATCGCTGTAGAAAATAACTTTTCTGAGTGGTTCCTGCAGGTCGTGCGAGGCAACAAAGGCAAATTGCTGGAGCTCCTCGTTGCTCCTGTTCAATTCCCTAATATGATACTCTAATTGCTGCTGCGCCTCTTTTAACTGGCGGTTGTCCCTGAGCGTTTGTTCGAGTGTTTTTTGAGCATGAATGTCAACCAAAAATCCAAACCATTCTGTAGGTTTTCCCGGCTTTATAATGGGGCTCATGTAAACAAGATGCCAAAGGAACTGGCCGTTTTGATTGCGCACCCTCCATTCGGCTTTCATGGAAACTTCTTTCTTAACAATGCTCAGGAAGGTTTCTTCCTCCGGACGGTCCTCATGATGAACCAATTGAGTGCGGTCAAATTTATTGAGCTGGCTTACAGTTAAACCAAAATAATCGAGCATCCATTTGTTGATGTATGTGATAGCTCCTTCGCTGTCGAGGGAGAACATCATCAACGGGATATTATCAGTAAGCATGCGATAGTGATCCTCGCTTTGCCTTATTTTTTCGGCCAGTTCTTTTAACTGCTCACTCTTGCGTTTGATTTCGTCGTAAGGAGAAACGGGTGGCTCGTTGCGAAAACTGCTGCGCCACTGGTCGAGCTGCTGGATGGATATTTTATCTCCGTTAGGAACATAGTGATAGAGCTCGATGGAATTTTCATCTTGTTCGGTAAAGATGTTCAATTTATCAACGAGTCGCTTGGCATAATTGAGACCTTCTTTATTTCGCGGGTCATTTAAATTATCGTCTTTAATGCAGGCAACAATTGAGCGTTTTTTTTCATCGGAAATACCAAGGGTGAGGCAGCCGTTCTTTCCATTGTCAATCGTGTTCCTGGCTACTTCTGAAACTGCAGTAGCAAAAGTGGTTTGAGAAGAAAGCGAAAGTCCCGCAATCTCAGCCAGCTTCATCGAACGCTTATGTGCGAGTACAAGGTCCATCTCGTTCTCCAGCGTTACTTTGGCGAGGTCGTACATGGTTAAAAGTTTAGTCGCACAGCCACTACTGACATATCATCGGTGTGTCGTGCATGGTCTTTAAAAATGACAGCTGCTAAAATGCCAAGGTCATGTTTCAAAACGCCCGGATATTTCAACAGGTCCCACTTTGTTTTAATTCCATCACTGCAAAGAACAAGTACCTGTGCATTTTCTGCCGCCACTTCGTGGTCTTTCATGGAGTTGGGAATGTTATGACCGATAATGCCATTGTAGGACATGTTGGCCTTCATTTCAATTCCGTTGATCAAACGCGTGGCAATGTTTCCTACCCCACAGATGTGCCATGTCTTTTGAATTTTAAAATATAAGGCAACCGTTCCAACAAGTCCCCTCGTCTTTCGTACTGCCCTGTGCAATTCCCTTAATATGTCAGCGGCGCTTTCTTCCGTGCATAGTTTGAACTGCTGGATGGCTGTATTTACTGCAATAGCTGCTTCTGCGCCGTGTCCTAACCCATCACCCAAAAACAAACGAACGGCATTGGTGCCAACCTTGCAATAAAAAGCGTCGCCGCATTTTTCTTCGCCTGGCTTGGCTACTACAACTGACCGAATTTCATTGGTCTTTTTCTGGTAGGGCAGCTCTTCTTTAAACACCCGAGATAACACTATCGTTCCCCATCCTTTGAGCGAATAAACATCAAAGACATCGGACAACCTTTTGATTGCACCCAAGCCGTGACCGAGTGTATTGGTAGTAGACATACCGTCGGCCAACATCCTGTTTACATCATTGATGCCCTCGCCATTGTCAATGCTAATCAATTCAATGCCGTCAACTTTTTGCTCGTTGACCAATTTCACCAGCAAACGTCCTCCATTGCCATGCTTCACCAGGTTAGAAACAAGTTCTGCTACTATGATGTCAATTTCACCTGCTTTCCTGTCGCTGAATCCCGCTTTCACAGAAATGGCATGGATCTCTTTTTTGAGAAGGGCGAAATAACTCCGATCGGCCACTGTAAAACAAAGATGTTTACCCATTCTTCCATTTTATGATACTCACGGTTGTGCCCTCGCCAACAATGCTTTTAATGTCAAACTCACTTACCAGCCGTTTTGCACCGGGCAGTCCCAGGCCAAGACTTTTACCCGTTGTAAACCCATCTTTCATCGCCAGGGGAATATTGGGAATGCCCGGACCCTGGTCCTTGAACGTTAAGCGAATACCATTCTCTCTTCCCTTGCTGATTACTTCTATCAAAATGACACCGCCGCTTGCATATTTGATCATGTTACGAACCAACTCCGATGCTGCGGTAATGAGTTTAGTTTGGTTAACGAGTCCCATCCCAATCTTCACTGCGTATTCTTTTACGCGGTTGCGAAACAGTACTACATCCTGTTCTTTTACGATCAACATATTTTCTTTATTCAACACGACTATCACCGGTTCCCTCCTCGTTTTCCTGTATGAGCCCCATCTTGGTTTGTAACAACTCCATTCCTTTTTCAACATTTAAAGCTGTATGTACTCCTTTCAGTTCAAGGCCCAATTCAATGAGTGTAATGGCCACAGCAGGCTGCATACCAACAACTACAGTTTCTGCATCAAGTATCTTGGACATACTTCCAATGTTGCCAAGTATACGGCCCATGAAAGAGTCTACTATCGAGAGTGCAGAAATATCGATCAGCACACCGTTTGCGCCGGTTTTGCTAACCATTTGCACCAGGTCAGATTCAAGATTTAATGCCAGGCGGTCGTAGAGATCAACCTGTATGGTAACGAGCAGGAATCTGCCCATTCTAAGAATAGGAATTTTGTCCATGGGATCAGATTGAGGTTTTGTCTTTGCTTCCTACTTTCCTTACCTCGAGATGCAATAAAGTAAATGCATATCGAAGAGCACTCGCCAGCGATGCTTTAGTAATGATATTTGAGAGATCGATGCCGAGATGCACAACAGTTTGTGCTATTTCGGGACGAATACCGCTGATAATGCATTCTGCTCCCATCAGTCTTGTTGCACTTACGGTTTTTATCAGGTGTTGCGCAACCAGTGAGTCAACTGCAGGTACACCAGAAATATCGAGAATGGCAATGCCGCTGCCGCTGGTAACAATTTCCTGGAGCAGGTTTTCCATCACTACCTGGGTTCGTGCACTGTCAAGTGTGCCAATGATTGGCAATGCAAGAATGCCGTCCCAAACACGAATAACAGGAGTAGATATTTCTGTGATTTCATCGGTTTGTCGAAGAATCACTTCTTCCCTTCCCTTGATAAAGGTTTCGAATGTGGTCACGCTGAAGTTATCAATGAGCTTATTCAACTTCATGCTCGAGTGGTAAAGTGCCTCGGGGTTATCCTTTATTTCTGATTGCAGGGTTTGCAATAAAGCGTCCTTCAGACTGAGTACATATAGTCCTGTTTCTTTAGGGGTAAATCCCTGTCTCGCCCTTGAAATGGAGATGCCGGAAAGAATTTCAGTAACATTTTCAAAATCGGCGGAGTCGCCATTGTTGATGTTATTTTCATTAATCGTTTTTAATAAGCTGTCAAGAAGCTCGTTGGATTGTTCCCGGAGATCTTCATTACTCATGAGATCTTCGCGAAGGGTCTCATCTGCCAGCTGATTTTTCATCCATTCTTCGAGAATTGATTTCTTTTTACGCTGTAAAATTTTTGAAGCATCGTACTTCATAATGGTTGACAATTTTTTGGTCAGGGAATGATGTGAGTATACAATGAATTGATTGTCCGAAGAACAAAGTGGAGAATAATGGTTAAGTATTGACCAGGGTGTTAAGGGAAAATGAATTCAAGTGCGTTAAAGGTAGGGGTATTTCCCTTAAAGCAGAGCCTATACCATTGTGCTGCAGGGCAAACACTTATACAAAATTGTTGATAGTTTATTAGGCGCTGTCGAAACGAAAATTCAATAAAAAAGCCTGAAAACTTTAAAGTTTATCAGGCTTCTCCTTCTTCGCTGTGGTGTGGGGCGGGATCGAACCGCCGACACAAGGATTTTCAGTCCTTTGCTCTACCGACTGAGCTACCGCACCGGGTAGATTTCGAATTATGAGTCTTATACCGTGCCGTCCTTACACAGGCTCAGGATGACACTACGCCCTAATTCGGGGCAGCAAAAATAGGGTTTTCAGCTATTTATTTGTTGATAAGCTGTGAAAATATTTTGCTAAGACGGAAAGAGTTATTAAAGAGATAAAGAGTTCAAAAACTTCTCTTTACAAACGAAAGATGACCGACTGAAAAAAGAAAAGGAGAGTCGAGCATAACTCCTTCTCTCCTTCCCAACTCTTTTATCTCGTAGCCCTAATTACCGTATACACTTAAAAACTTAATCCGCATAATCTTCAACTGTTCCCAGTTGTAATTACCTTCCGATAATTCGCTCTGGGCTACTTCTAATGAGGAAGTTTCGCAGCCCTTAAAATAGTCAATGATTTCTTCCTGCTCATACTCATCAAGCATGGTATCAATTGCATAATCCAGATTAAGCTTGGTGCCGCTGGCTGCGATGGTTTCCATTTCTTCCAGCAAACTATCCAAACGAAGATCACGGGCCTTGGCAATATTTTCCAATGGAATCTTTTTATCTACTTGCTGAATGATGTGAATTTTATTACTGCTCTTGTTCACAACACTCTTCATCACAAAATCATCCGGCTTTTCAATATTGTTTTCTTCAACGTATTGAGCAATGAGGTCAATAAAGGGTTTCCCATACTTTAAAGCTTTGCCCTTGCTAACTCCCTGGCATTTGGTCAATTCATCGGTTGTTGTTGGATAGAGCGTAGCCATATCCTGTAAAGAGTTTTCCAGAAAGATCACGAATGGAGGAAGATTTTTTTTCTTCGCTTCTTTTTGCCGGAGATCCTTCAACACGCCAAACAATTTTTCATCGGTTGCAGCGCCTGTGGCGGCATCTGCTCCTTCTTCATCATCTTCGTTGGCATCTTCAAAAAGATTGTTGAGAACAATCTTGAAAGATTTTGGTTTCTTATAAAATTCTTCTCCTTTGGCTGTCATTTTCAGCACACCATATTCCTCAATATCCTTTTTCAGCAAGCCCTCTAGCAACATTTGGCGAACAAGAGAATTCCAGAAGTGTTCCGGTTGATCTTTTCCAATTCCAAATTCCTCAATGCCGTCGTGTCGGTACATCTGGATCTGGGGTGTAAGATGACCCCTAATGATCCTGACTGTATAATCAGTAGCAAAACGTTCATCCAATGCCTTGATCACCTTGATAGCTTTCAATACGTTTTCCTTTGCTTCTATTTTTTCTTTCGGGTGCTTACAATTGTCGCAGCTGCCACATTTTTCTTTAGTGTATTCTTCACCAAAGTAGCTTAACAGGATTTTCCTGCGGCACACACCACTTTCGGCATAGGCAACAGACTCGTTAATCAATTGCGCACCTACTTCTCTTTCGCTTAATGGCTTGTCGCGCATTAAATGTTCCAGCTTGGAAACATCTTTATGAGAATAGTAAAGAATACATTTCCCTTCAAGACCATCCCGACCAGCACGACCCGTTTCCTGGTAATAGTTTTCAATGGACTTTGGAATATTGTAGTGAATGACGAACCTGATATCAGGTTTGTCTATTCCCATTCCAAAAGCAATCGTTGCAACAATAACCTGCACGTCTTCATTCAGGAACTGATCCTGCCTGTCCGAACGAAGCCTGGAATCAAGTCCTGCATGGTAAGCAACGGCTTTAATTCCGTTGGCCATTAAAATATCAGCCAGTTCCTCTGTTGTTTTGCGATTGAGTGTATAGATAATGCCGCTCTTGTTTTTGTTCTGCAAAATGAAGCGAACCATATTTTTAATGGTGTCTTCTTTTTTGATTTTCGGCTGTATCTCGTAATAAAGATTGTCCCTGTTAAAGGAAGAAATAAAAATTTGCGGATTGCGGAGTCCAAGGTTCTTTACAATATCACTTTGCACTTTCGGAGTGGCAGTTGCCGTCAACGCAATTACAGGAATGTTGGGATTGATTACATCCATCATATCACGCAACCGGCGATACTCCGGGCGAAAGTCATGTCCCCACTCCGAAATACAGTGGGCTTCATCAACAGCAAAGAAAGAGATCTGAAGATCGGAGAAGAAATTCAAATTGTCCTGCTTGGTTAAGGTTTCAGGGGCAACATAAAGCATTCTTGTACGACCCGACTTCAAATCGTCGTGTACTTCCTTTATTTCCTTTTTAGTAAGGGTGGAATTTAAAAAGTGGGCAACATCATCATTGCTGTTATAACCCCGTACGAGGTCCACCTGATTTTTCATTAATGCAATAAGCGGACTAACAATAATAGCAACTCCTGGAAGGATCATTGCCGGTAATTGATAGCAAAGGCTTTTTCCACCACCGGTTGGCATGATAACAAAAGTGTCCCTGCCGGAAAGCAGTGATTCAATGGCGGTTAATTGTTGTCCCTTAAAATCTTTGAAACCAAAATGCTCGTTAAGTGCAGATTTCAGATCAATATCGATAGTTGCAGTTGAACTGGTTTTCGTTTTTTTCTTCGGGTTTGTCTTCGTAGTCATCCTGTCAAATATTTTAAGCTCGCGAAAAGCTTTTTGGTTTATGAATGACAGCAAATGAACGGTTAATGCTTATTCCCCAATTATGTGGGTGTTTCTTACAGGTGCGGATAGCAGCCGTTCGAGGGCTGTCGTCAAAAAAGGAGAGCGAATTTACCGACGATGACGCGGATTTAAAAGTTAAAATGGTTAGAACGACAACTAGTTAGGATTTAAAAGTAGGTTTAACTGGTTGCAGTGCTGGGTGGCTCCGATTTTAACTTTAAATCGCAAACAATAATTAGCAATTAATACCTATTGGAACCGTAGATTATTGCCAGATGGTATTAAATCAAAAATCGGGCATCATTAAACACCGGATGTTCCTTCACCTTTAAAACATGGAGATAAGCTCTGAAACAACAACGTACCAAGCTTAGGCCAAAACCTTATTCAGGAGTAAAACCTGATCCCGCAAAAATTTCTAAATCAATATCCTCTAATTTTGAGCCGTTGGAAAAACAAGCTACAATAATGGATGCGGCTGTCAGGACAATTGAGATGGAAGCCGCAGCGATTGCACGATTACTATCCTACCTCGATAAAGATTTTGAAAAAGCAATTGACTGCCTGGCCGACTGCAAGGGACGCATTGTTATTAGCGGCATCGGTAAAAGCGCCATTATAGCGCAAAAGATTGTTGCTACCCTTAACTCAACAGGCTCTCCTGCTATTTTCCTTCATGCAGCGGATGCCATCCATGGGGATTTGGGCATGATACAACAAGAGGATGTTGTAATTATCATCAGCAAGAGCGGCGAAAGCCCGGAAATAAAGGTTTTAGTTCCTCTTATTAAAAATTTTGGGAATTGCCTTATTGCCATCACTGGCAATATGCAGTCCTACCTGGCTGGCAAATCAGATTTTGTTTTTAATACAACAGTTGACCAGGAGGCATGTCCCAATAACCTTGCGCCCACCACCAGCACCACGGCCCAATTGGTGATGGGAGATGCGATTGCTGTTTGCCTGATGGAAAGAAAGGGATTTAATGTTGAAGGTTTTGCCAGATTTCATCCTGGAGGAGCTTTAGGAAAAAAATTATACCTCCGCGTTGGTGACCTGTATATAGATAATGAAAAGCCAGAAGTAAATACAGAAGCATCTATCAAGGAGGTAATCATGGAAATGACAAGAAAAAGGCTGGGTGTAACCGCAGTGACGGGAGCCGACGGGAGCCTCGTTGGAATAATTACCGACGGAGATCTAAGGAGAATGTTGGAAAAGACGGATGACATACAGCGGATTACGGCACGGGATATTATGAGCCAAAATCCAAAAACAATTGTTCCCTCAGAGATGGCAGTAAATGCATTGGATATTATGAGAACGAATTCAATTACACAACTCGTTGTTGCCGAAAATGAAATCTACCTTGGCATCCTGCATCTACATGACCTGGTAAATGAAGGTTTGTTATAAAATGACATGAATTTAAGGTCACGAATTACACGAATTGGTAGCATGCTGCGGTTACAACCAGCTTAAAATCCGGTGTATAAAAAGAATTCGCCTCATTAGTCTTTAATTGGTGTAATTCGTTTTAATTCGTATAATCTTTCAGCATCTAATTGAAACAAGAGTTAATGAGCAAAGAAGTACAAAAGAAAGATCGGAATACATATGTAGCAATAATGGCGGGTGGTATCGGCAGCCGGTTCTGGCCCCTCAGCAGGGTAAATCATCCCAAACAATTTCTAGATATTTTGGGCACAGGAAAAACACTGGTGCAGCATACCTTTGAAAGGTTTAAAAGCCTGGTCCCTATTGAAAATATTTACGTGGTTACCGCAAACGAATATTTGAAAGTAACACAGGAACAACTACCTGAATTGCCAAAGGAAAATATACTGGGAGAGCCATTCAGAAAAAATACTGCACCTTGTATTGCCTACATTTCTTTCAAACTGCAGGAACTTAACTCAAACGCTTCACTAATTGTGGCACCGGCTGATCATTTAATACTCAACGAAGGTCATTTCCTTGATGTTTGTGAGGATGCACTGGAGTTTGTCAATCATTTTAACGCTTTAGTTACTATAGGCATTACACCCACTTATGCAAATACCGGTTATGGTTATATTCAACACGAAAGCAGGGAAGCAGTGTCTTCTGTTTACAAGGTGAAAACCTTTACCGAGAAACCAAACAAGGAACTTGCGAATACGTTTCTTGCCAGTGGCGATTTCCTTTGGAACTCGGGAATATTTATCTGGAAAATAAAAAACGCCATCGAGGCTTTTCATAAACATTTGTCGGAGGTATACGAAGTTTTTTACTCGGAAAAAGACAAACTCAACACGAAGGAAGAGAGGCATGCCCTTGAAACTATCTATCCACAATGCCCGAACATTTCTATTGATTTTGGAGTGATGGAAAAGGCCGATAACGTTTATGTAATTCCTGCCTCTTTTGGGTGGAGTGATCTTGGAACCTGGAACAGTGCATGGGAAAATATGGAAAAGGATTATTTAGAAAATGCAGTTGCCGGCGATAACGTAATTGTGTTTGATACCAATAAATGCGTGGTGCATGTTCCCGATGAAAAGCTGGTTGTGTTACAGGGACTGGATGATTATATTGTAGTAGACACCAAAGATGTATTGCTCATCTGCCACAAGGAAAAAGAACAGGATATCAAAGAATATGTGACAGAAGTGAAGCGCCATAAAGGTGAAAAATATTTATAAACGAATGTAACAATATGTCAATTAATAATCGATATTGATCTTCATTGTCGTATAGGCACATTGGTATATACACAAATTGTTTATCATGAACTTTAACAACATTCTCTTTCTCGATATCGAAACCGTTTCTCAATATGAAACGTACAATCATCTGCCTGATGACTGGAAGGAATTGTGGGACCTGAAAGCAGGAATCATTAATCGAAACAAGGAAGAAGAAACCAGCGAATCGTGCTATCCAAGAGCCAGTATTTATGCCGAATTTGGAAAGATTATCTGTATTTCCTGTGGTTACTTACAGGGAAGCCGCGAAGACAGGAAACTAATCATCAAATCATTTTGCGGTCACGACGAAAAGAAGTTATTAACCGAGTTTGCTGATATGCTTCAGAAATGGAGTGGCGATTCTGATAAATATTTATGTGCTCATAATGGAAAGGAGTTCGACTATCCGTACATCTGCAGAAGAATGATCATTAATGGAATTGAAATTCCCGAAGCACTAAAAATATCAGGCAGAAAGCCGTGGGAGGTTCGTCACCTGGATACAATGGAATTATGGAAGTTTGGTGATTATAAAAGTTTTACTTCTTTAAAACTACTTGCAAAAGTTTTGGGTATTCCTTCTCCAAAAGACGACATTGACGGCAGCATGGTTAATTCTGTTTATTGGGCTGATAAAGACCTCGATCGGATTGTTGAATACTGCCAGAAGGATGTTGCCACACTAACACAAATCATGTTGCGTTTTCATTGCGAGCCCCTAGTAAAACCTGAAAATGTATCCATCAAATATGTCACGCATCAATTATAGTTCCGGTTCCAAATGGGAAGATATTGTTGGTTATAGCCGTGCAGTAAAAATTGGGAATATCATCGAGGTAACCGGCACGGTAGCATCAGGAGAAGATGGTAATGTAGTTGGAAAAGACGATGCTTACACACAAACGAAATTCATCTATCAAAAAATTGAAAACGTATTACAAAGGGCAGGCGCCCGAATGAACGATGTGGTTCGTGTCCGGATGTTTGTAACGGATATTATACGCTGGCAGGAATATGGAAAAGCACACAGCGAATTTTTTAAAGACATTAAACCTTGTAATACTATGGTTGAAGTGAGTGCTTTAATTGAGCCAGATTATTTGATAGAGATTGAAGCAACTGCGATTTTGGATGAATAACGGCCGCGGCCCATCCCGACCTTCCCGGTGGGAAGGCCACCAACTCCCAGCCCTTGCTAATTTGACATTACTTACTGCTTTCAACAATCGGTGTTGAGAGCTTTTCATTTCTATATTGAATGATGAACTATTAGGTTTTGTGCGGTTGGGAAGTCCCTCCACCGGAGGGATTTAGGGAGGCCCTTCTTACTTTTGCACCTCACAAAACAAAACATCTTGAAACCACAAATCCAATCAAAACTTCCAAATGTAGGCACCACCATTTTTACGGTGATGAGCGTTTTGGCAGCAGAAAATAATGCTATTAATCTGGGGCAGGGCTTTCCTGATTTTCCAATGAGTGAAGAGTTGGTGGCTTTGGTAAATGAAGCGATGAAATCCGGACATAACCAATATGTGCACATGAATGGCTACATTCCTTTGCGTGAGTCCATTGCTGAAAAAGTTGAGTATCTATATAAAACAACAATCAATCCTGATACACAAATTACCGTAACACCCGGCGGTACATACGCATTGTACACATCATTAACTGCGATTCTACAACCAGGTGATGAAGTAATTGTTTTTGAACCTGCCTATGATAGTTATATTCCTTCCATTGAGTTAAACGGTGCGAAGGCTGTCGGGATGCCGCTGACATTTCCGGAATATAAAATTGATTGGAATTTGGTAAAGAACAAGGTGAATGAAAAAACAAGGGGTATCATGATCAATTCGCCACATAACCCAACAGGAAGCGTATTGAGCAAAGAAGATATTCAGCAATTAAAGGCTATCACAAAAGATACCCAGATCATTATAATAAGCGATGAAGTATACGAGCATTTGATATTCGACGACAAACAACATGAAAGCATATTGAAATATCCGGAGCTCATGGAAAGAAGTTTTGTTTCCTTTTCTTTTGGAAAGATTTACCACTGCACTGGTTGGAAACTGGGTTATAGTGTTTCATCCCCGGCGTTAATGAAAGAATTTAGAAAGGTTCACCAGTTCAATTGCTTTAGTTGCGATACACCAAAACAAGTGGCGCTGGCAAGTTTTCTAAAACAAAAAGAAAACTATTTGCAGTTAGG
>Ga0207650_10001517_pt1 | contig 16599 bp, 20 predicted proteins | sample KBSS63metaG_FD_184325 | JGI IMG/M metagenome (GOLD analysis project Ga0207650, IMG submission 184325) | Switchgrass rhizosphere microbial communities from Kellogg Biological Station, Michigan, USA - KBS S6-3 metaG (SPAdes) (version 2) | ecosystem: Host-associated > Plants > Roots > Rhizosphere...
TCAACTGGCTCGGCGTGGGCCTGATCGCCTGCGGAGCGTTGCTGCTCGCGCTGTTTTGACGCGCGTCTAGTGGCCGAGCCAGAGCCGGACCGGGTTGTTCGGATCGGCGAGCAGCTTGATGGCGAAGGCGACGCAGACGACCACCAGCAGCGGCTTGATGATCTTTGCGCCGATGCGCATCGCCAGCCGAGAGCCGAGCTGGGCGCCGAGGAACTGACCGATCCCCATCAGGATGCCGATCTTCCAGAGGATGGCCCCGGAGAACAGGAAGACCACCAGCGCCCCGAAATTCGAGCCGAAGTTCAAGAGCTTGGTGTGGGCCGTCGCCTTCAGAAGGCCGAAGCCTGCAAGGCTGACGAAGCCGAGCATGAAGAACGAGCCGGTGCCGGGACCAAAGGCGCCGTCGTAGAAGCCGACGAGCGGCACGATGGTCAGTCCGAACAGCATTGCCGTCATCCGCCGGTGGGTCTCGATATCGCTGATGTTGGGCTTCAGCGCGAAATAGAGGGCGATGGCGATGAGGAGGAACGGCATGATGATGCGCAGGATGTCTGCCGGCATCACGGTTGCAAGCACCGCACCGAGCGCGCCGCCGATGGCCGCCATTGCCGCCATCGGCACCTGCTCGCGCAGCTGCACATGGCCCTTGCGGGCATAGGCAATGGTGGCGGAGGCCGAGCCGCAGATGCTCTGAAGCTTGTTGGTGCCGAGTGTCTGCAGCGGCGGTATGCCGGCGATCAGCATCGCCGGTACGGTGATCAGCCCGCCGCCGCCGGCGATCGAATCGACGAAGCCGGCGAAAAACGCTGCGGCGAACAGCAAGAGGAGCAGTTGCAGAGAGATGTCTTGCACGGCGGGGACTCTGGATTGCGATGGCCCGTCTTCTGGCATTGCCGGAGGCCTGCCGCAATCCTCGTTTGCGGGCGTGGGCAAAATTGACGCCGCGAATGCGGCGGCCTAGACAGGGAACCCGTCTATCGAAGAGACCGCCCGTGACCCCTTCGCCATCAGATCGTCCATCCGCAGAAGCCCCCCGGCGGCTCGCGCTCGGCATGGGCTGCGAAAGCGGGGCGCCGGCCGGCGATCTTCTGGCCCTAGCGGCGCTGGCCCTTGAGGAGGCCGGGCTCGATCCCGCCTGGCTGGTGGCGCTCGCCACCATCGACGGCAAGAGGGAGGAGCCGGCGATGGGCGCGGTGGCTGCCCATTACGGTATTCCCCTCCGGTTCTTCGATTCGGCGACGCTGGAGGGGGAGACGCCAAGGCTGAAAAACCCATCCGACCGGGTCTTCCGGCTGGTCGGCTGCCACGGCGTCGCCGAGGCGGCGGCGCTGGCTGCGGCGGGGCGGCATGCGGTTCTGGTCGTGCCGAAACGAAAGTCCGGCTTTGCCACCGTAGCCATCGCCGAGATCCTCTGAATTTCACGCGGGACGAACGGGGAGCGGCGCATCTGCGATATTGCGAAACCGCCGGGCAGCGGTATGGTAACGCCTTTCGGCGACGGCCAGAGCCGCTGTCGGGCTCCATTCTGAGACAAGGACTTTCTCATGCACAAGGTCATTTACGACACCGATCCCGGCGTCGACGACGCCATGGCGCTGCTCTTCCTGCACCGTCATCCCGAAATCGACCTGATCGGCGTCACCACCATCTTCGGCAATGCCTCGGTCGACACGACGACCCGCAATGCGCTGTTCCTGAAGCGGGAATGGGGCTTCGACTGCCCGGTGGCGCGCGGTGCCGACGTCACCTTCGATCCTTCGCGGCCCGAGCATGGCTGGCCGACGCATGTGCATGGCGTCAACGGCCTCGGCGATATCGACGTGCCCGAGACCATCGACATCGAGCCCGATCCTCGCCCGGCCTACCAGTTCATCATCGACACGGTGCGGGCCAATCCCGGCGAAGTGCGGCTCGTCGCCGTCGGTCGGATGACCAATCTGGCGCTGGCGCTGAAGCACGATCCGGAGATCGCCACGCTGGTGAAGGACGTGGTCATCATGGGCGGCGCCTTCTATGTGCCGGGCAATGTCTCGCCGGTCGCCGAGGCCAATATCTACGGCGACCCCGAAGCCGCCGATACCGTCATGACCGCCGCCTGGAAGGTCGTGCTGATCGGCCTCGACGTGACAGCCATCACCACCATGAGCCGCAGCTATCTCGCCGATATGGCCAAAGCCGGCGGCAAGGACGTGCAACTGCTGGCCGACCTGTCGCAGTCCTACATCGATTTCTACAAGCACGCGGTCGAGGATGGCATGATGGTGCACGACAGCTGCGCCAGCGCCTACATCGTCGCGCCCGAACTCTTCACCACGATCACAGGCGCAGTCCGTGTCGTCTGCGGCGGCATCGCCGATGGCCAGACGGTCGTCAAGCCCGACGGCCGCCATTTCCCGCCGGGACACTGGGACGGTCTGCCGAGCCAGACGGTTTGTGTCGGGATCGAGTCTGCGAGGGTCGTGGATCTGATCCGGGATACGATAGTGGGGGGCTGAGGTCTGGGCTGCGCCAAAGTTGGCTTCTGACGCACTGCATATCCCACAGACACTTCCTTGCCTAAATGAACCTTATAAGGTACAGGTGGCCTAAATGAAGCGCATTGTGGCGAAATTCTTTGTGACGGAGGCGGGGGCGGAACCAGTCAAGGAATGGCTTAGATCGCTCGACAAGTCAGATCGCCAAACGGTTGGAGCTGATATTGCGACGGTTGAGTTCGGCTGGCCAGTTGGGATGCCGACTTGCAGGCCGATCAGGGGCGGCATCAGCGAAGTAAGGTCGAGCATCAAAGACGGAAGCGTCGAAGCCAGAACCTACTTCGGAATCGATAACGGCGTCTTGCTCCTGCTTCACGGCGAAGAAGGCAAGGATGGTCAACAGGATGCGATCAAACTGGCAATCAAGCGCTGGAAAGAGCATCAGGAACGATCGAAACGGCTGAAGAAGTTCGACAAGAGGAAACGAAATGAGTGATTTACAATCTTCTGTCGGTGGTACACTTGAAGACTTCCTCGATGAACTCGGCGAAAAAGAGGAGATCTATGGCGAGGCGATCAAGCGGGTTCTGACGTGGCAGATCGAGGAGGCCCGGAAGAAGCAATCGATCACCAAGTCTGACATGGCTGCGAGAATGGGCACAAGCCGGACCCAGGTAGAAAGAGTACTTGATCCTCGCAACGTGGCCGTTTCACTCGATACACTCGACCGGGCAGCCCGTTCGGTCGGTAAGAAGCTGAGAATTGAACTGATCGACGTTTGAACACATCGATTGGTTCGATCAACCTCCACAAACGGAAATTCCGTCTCGCTCGATCCCACGAGCCCACCGGCGGGATGTTTGGGACGCCTGCGACATTGCATTTTCGCCTCCCCAAGCCTAACACGTCCCCATGACTGACACCCTGTTTTCCACATTGCCGACCATCGAGCCGGGCAGCGTCTGGCTGGTCGGCGCCGGGCCCGGCGATCCCGGGTTGATGACGCTTTTGGCAGCAAAGGCCATGACCGAGGCCGACATCATCGTCCATGATGCGCTGGTCAATGACGACTGCCTGAAACTCGCGGCCAAGGGCACGGTGCTCGAATATGCCGGCAAGCGTGGCGGCAAGCCGTCTGCCAAGCAGCGCGATATCTCGTTGCGACTGGTGGAGTTGGCGCAGTCGGGCAAGCGGGTGCTGCGACTGAAGGGCGGCGATCCCTTCGTCTTCGGCCGGGGCGGCGAGGAGGCTTTGGTGCTGGTCGCGCACAACATTCCGTTCCGCATCGTGCCCGGCGTTACCGCCGGGATCGGCGGTCTTGCCTATGCCGGCATTCCGGTCACCCATCGCGACGTCAACCACGCCGTGACCTTCCTCACCGGCCATGATTCGTCCGGGCTGGTGCCCGATGCCATCGACTGGCAGGCCATCGGCAAGGGGTCGCCTGTCATCGTCATCTACATGGCGATGAAGCATATCGCCCAGATCGTCGCCAACCTGATCGCCGCCGGCCGTTCGCCGGGTGAGCCGGTGGCCTTTGTCTGCAACGCGTCGACGCCGCAGCAGCAGGTGCTGGAGACGACGCTCGGGACCGCCGAGGCTGACGTCGCCGCCTCCGGCCTGCTGCCGCCGGCGATTGTCGTCATCGGCGCGGTGGTGGGTCTGAGGCCGTCGCTCGACTGGCTCGGGGCGCTGTCGGGCCGCAGGCTGGTGCAGGAAAACCTTGGCGGCGTCGGGCAGGTGCCGGCATGAGCGGCCTTATGATCTCCGCGCCATCCTCGGGGTCCGGAAAGACCACCGTGACGCTGGGCCTCTTGCGGGCGCTGCGCAACCGTGGCGTCGCGATTGCACCCGGCAAGGCCGGCCCTGACTACATCGATCCCGCCTTCCATGCGGCGGCAAGCGGTACGGCCTGCATCAACTTCGATCCCTGGGGCATGCGCCCTGAGCTCATCGCCGCCAATGCGGCGTTGCACCAGGCGGGCGGCAAGATGCTGGTGGTCGAAGCGATGATGGGCCTGTTCGACGGCGCTGCCGATGGCCGCGGCACGGCCGCCGATCTTGCGGCGATGCTGTCGCTACCGGTGGTTTTCGTCGTCGACGCGGCGCGGACGTCGCAGTCGGTGGCGGCGCTCGTCAGCGGCTTTGCCAATTTCCGCGCCGACATCCGCATCGTCGGCGTCGTTCTCAACCGGGTCGGCAGTGCCCGCCACGAGCTGATGCTGCGCCAGGCGCTGGAGGCGATCCGCATGCCTGTGGTGGCGGTGGTGCGCACCGACAAGGCGCTGGCAGTGCCGGAGCGGCATCTGGGGCTGGTCCAGGCCGGCGAGCACGCCGAACTCGACGCGTTCGTCGAGCGGGCGGCAGCGGCCGTCTCCGTCGAGTGCGATTTCGACCTGCTGCTGCGGGCAGGCGCCGGCGGCAATGCCCGGCCGTCTCCCGCCAACATCGCCCGCCTTGCGCCGCTCGGCCAGCGGATTGCCGTGGCGCGCGACATCGCCTTTGCCTTTTGCTACGAACACATGCTGCTGGGCTGGCGTCGGCGCGGCGCCGAGATTTCGTTCTTCTCGCCGCTTGCCGATGAGGCGCCGGACGCCGGTGCCGATGCCATCTATCTGCCGGGTGGCTATCCGGAACTGCATGCCGGCGCGATTGCATCGGCTGGTGTGTTCCAGGCGGCCATGCGCGATGCCGCCGGCCGCGGTGTCCGGATTTTCGGCGAGTGCGGCGGCTACATGACGCTGGGCGAGGGGCTCGTCGATGCCTCGGGTACGCGCCACGCGATGCTGGGCCTGCTGCCCCTCGTTACCAGCTACGAGACGCGCAAGCGCCATCTTGGCTACCGGCGCGTGACGCCACTGGCCGGCAGCTATTTCGAGGCCCCGATGAAAGCGCACGAGTTCCATTATTCGACGCTCGTCAGCGAAGGCGAGGCCGATCCGCTGTTTGCCGTCAGGGATGCGCTGGACCTCGATCTCGGCACGGCCGGCCTGCAGCGCGGCAATGTTGCCGGTTCCTACATGCACCTGATCGATCTCGACGGGGAGGCTGCATGAGGGACAGGATCGCGCATGGCGGCGGCATCACGGCTGCCGCACGCCTTCATGGCGGCGCGTCTGAAGACTGGCTCGATTTGTCCACGGGGATCAACCCCAACCCGGTGGCGATCCCGCCTGTGCCGGAGACGGTCTGGCATCGGCTTCCGGATCAGCACCTGGTGGTCAGGGCGCGCTTGGCAGCGCAGGCCTACTACGACAGCGGGGACTGCCGGCCATTGCCGGTGCCCGGTACGCAATCGGTCATCCAGCTGCTGCCGCGTCTCGTTGCGGCGGGAAAACGAGTGGCCGTGCTGTCGCCGACCTATGGCGAGTACCGGCGCGTCTTTGAGCTGGCCGGCTTTACCGTCGATGCGATCACCGATCTTGAGGCAGTCACCGACGCCCACGGCCTGGTCGTCGTCGTCAACCCCAACAATCCCGACGGTCGCCTGTTGACGGTGGATCGGCTTGCTTCCTTGCAGCGGCAACTTCTTGGTCGGGATGCCTGGCTGGTTGTCGACGAGGCCTTCGGCGATGGCAGGCTGGAAAATAGCCTCGCACCGCTGGCATCGACATCCGCCAATCTGCTGATTTTCCGTTCCTTCGGCAAATTTTTCGGTCTGGCTGGGCTGCGGCTCGGCTTCGTCATCGCCGATCCGTCGCTGCAGGACCGTTTCGAGGACTGGCTAGGACCCTGGGCGGTTTCCGGGCCGGCGCTGTGGCTGGCAGCAACGGTGCTGGCGGGGGATAATGCGGCGATCGGCCCAGGCATAAAAGCGCGCAGCGAGGCCCTGCGTCAGGTGCTGGCGCAGGCTGGTCTTTCGGTCGCAGGCGGCACGGACCTGTTTTCCCTCGTTGCCGATCCGCGCGCTTCCGCCATTTACGACGAGCTTTGCCGACACCACATTTTGGTCCGCAAATTCGACTATGCACCGGACTGGCTGCGCTTCGGGCTGACGGCCGACGAGACGCAGGATCGGCGGTTGGCGGCGGCGCTTTCGGGGTTGGCATGATGATGATAGACGAACACCTGCTCATTCTCGTGCTCGCCCTGCTGCTCGACCGCATCGTCGGCGATCCCGACTGGCTGTGGACGAGGCTGCCGCATCCTGTGGTGCTATTCGGAAAGGCGATCAGCTTCGTCGATACGCGGTTCAATCTGAAGCGGCATTCGGCCGCCGACCGTCGCCGCAACGGGCTGGTGTCGATCCTGGCGCTTCTGGCGCTCAGCGCCGTGGTCGGGGTACTGCTGCATAACGTCCTCAGCCTCTTCGGCTGGCTGGGGCTGATTGCTGAGGCCTTGCTGGTGGCGATCTTCCTGGCGCAGAAGAGCCTTGCCGATCATGTCATTGCGGTGTCGACGGCGCTGCGGCGGGAGGGGCTGGAGGGCGGACGGCGTGCCGTGTCGCGGATCGTCGGCCGCGATCCCGAGGCGCTCGACGAGCCTGCCGTCTGCCGGGCGGCGATCGAGAGCCTGGCCGAAAACTTCTCAGACGGCGTAGTCGCTCCGGCGCTGTGGTATGCCGTCTTCGGGCTTCCGGGCTTGCTGCTTTACAAGATGCTCAACACCGCCGATTCGATGATCGGCCATAAAACCGAGACTTACATCGACTTCGGGCGGGCGTCGGCACTGCTCGACGATGTCGCCAACTGGCCGGCTGCGCGGTTGTCAATCCTGCTGATCGCCCTTGGTGCAATGGCCCGCCGCGGTGCAGCCGCGCTCAACAACGCGCTCCGCATTGCCGCGCGCGATGGCGGCCTGCATCGCTCGCCGAATTCCGGGAGGCCGGAAGCAGCTATGGCCGGTGCGCTGGACATCCAGCTGGCGGGTCCCCGCATCTATGCCGGGGAGATGGTGCGTGAGCCGATGATCAATGGCGCGGGGCGTGGGACGGCGACCGTCAGCGATGTCGAGGTCGGAGTGACGATCTTCAATGCAGCCTGCACTGTCCTGGCGATTGCAACACTTGCGGGTTTTCTGCTGTTTCTTTGATTTCTTAATGAAGTCTTGTCTAAAATGATCGCCCGGAAATTGTTCACGGCGGAAGGCCTGCATTAATCGACTATAGTCAACTCCATGCTATCGTCCTCAAGTCGAATTTGCTCGTTTCGAAGCAACGATTGAGGGGAAGACAATGAAGAAACTAATTTTTGCCGCCGCAGCACTGCTATGCGCGTCTTTTTATGCTGCATCCGCCGAGGCCTCCGTGCTTCTGGCTCGCATCGATATTGCCGCGCAGACGATGACCGTCAGCAAGGATGGCGTCACCCGCTACCAATGGAAAGTCTCGACGGCCCGACCAGGCTATGTGACGCCGACCGGCAATTATACCGCCAAGTGGTTGTCGCGCGACCACCATTCGAAGAAATACGATAATGCGCCGATGCCCTATGCCGTCTTTTTCAACGGTGGCTATGCGGTGCACGGCACCACCCATGTCCGCCGTCTCGGCCAGCCGGCGTCGCATGGCTGCGTTCGCCTTGAGACGGAGAACGCTGCGTTGTTCTTCGCCATGGCAAGCGACGTAGGGCTTGAGAACACACGTATAGTTATCAGCCACTAGGCGTCCTGCCATTCCGGCAGCCGTCGCCTTTCCAAATTTTGGGCAGGCTGTTGCAGAGGCCATTGGCTTTTGGGACGGATTTCCCTATGACGAAGGTCGAAAGATCATTTGAAGAGGTACTGGCGTGACTGCTACATTCGACAAGGTTGCCGACATCATCGCGGAAACGAGCGAAATCGACCGGGCGACAATTACGCCGGAAAGCCATACGATCGACGATCTCGGCATCGACAGCCTCGACTTCCTCGACATCGTGTTTGCGATCGACAAGGAATTCGGCATCAAGATTCCGCTGGAAAAGTGGACGCAGGAAGTCAACGAAGGCAAGGTCTCGACCGAGGAATATTTCGTCCTCAAGAATCTCTGTGCCAAGATCGACGAGCTGCGCGCCGCCAAGGCCTGAGCCACCGCGACATTTTTGTGAACGCCCTGCCGCTTCTCATGGGACGGCCGGGCGGTTTTGTTCCTGGCACTATCTCCCACCCGCCTTGCTTCTCCCCGGCGGGTCGGATCGGAGAGCATCATGCTGCTGGAATATTTCCAGATGATCGACCGGATCGAATCCGTCGACCTGTCCAAGGGTTTCTTAAAGGCGCGTTCCGTCGTGCCGGCCAAAAGTCCGGTTTTCGAAGGCCATTTTCCAGGCATGCCGCTGGTTCCCGGCGTTCTCCTCATCGAGACCATGGCGCAAGCCTCGGGCATGCTGGTGCTGGCGGCGACCAATTTTGCCGCCATGCCGTTCCTGATGACCGTCGACGGCGCCAAGATGCGTGCCTTCGTCGAGCCGGATGCCGTGCTCGACATCGAGGCGATCCTGGAGCATGACGGATCCGGATATGCGGTGACCAAGGCAAAGATCACGGTCGCCGGAAAGAAGGTCTGCGATGCGCAGTTGAAGCTGCGAACGCTGCCGTTTAATGAAGTGCCGCTGGCAGATATCGTCCGCAAGCGCGCCACCGAAGTCGGGCTTCTCGACGCCATTGCCGCAAGCGCCTGAACGGTGCTTTCCAAAGGCGGCGCAGCCGAAAGGATTGATGTATGAGCAAGGCTCCCAATGACGTCGTCATCACAGGCGTCGGTATCGTAACCTGCCAGGGCGTCGGCAAGGATGCCCATGTCGCGCTGCTGACCGCAGGCGCGTCGCCGGCTGCTGTCGTCGAGATGGAAAAGTTCAAACCCTATCCGGTGCACCCGCTGCCTGAGATCGACTGGTCGCAGCAGATCCCCAAGCGCGGCGATCAGCGGCAGATGGAAAACTGGCAGCGCATCGGCGTGTTTACCGCCGGCCTGGCGCTGGACGATGCCGGCTTCAAGGATAATTTCGAGGCCTGCGGCACGATGGACATGATCGTGGCGGCCGGCGGCGGCGAGCGCGACATCACGGTCGATACGCTGATCGTCGACGAAGGCCTGAAGCGCAACGACCGGGAGCTGATGCTCAACGAGAAGCTGACCACGGAACTACGGCCGACGCTGTTCCTTGCCCAGCTGTCGAACCTCTTGGCCGGCAATATCTCGATCGTCCACAAGGTCACAGGCTCCTCGCGCACCTTCATGGGCGAGGAAGCGGCCGGCATTTCGGCCGTCGAGACCGCCTTTCATCGCATCAAGTCAGGCGAATCGACCCATGCTCTGGTCGGCGGCGCCTTTTCTGCCGAGCGGCTCGACATGATCCTGCTGTTCGAATCGATCGGTGGCCATAGCGTTGGCGACTGGCAGCCCCTCTGGTCGCGCAGCAAGGGCAGCGGCGGCGGCATGATTGTCGGCTCGCTCGGCGCCTTCCTGGTGCTGGAATCGCGGGCCCACGCCGAAAGCCGGGGCGCCTCTATCTATGCGACCATCGACGCCATCGAAGGCGATCGCGGCAGCCGCGACGATGGCAAGTTCGAAACGCGCCTCGAGCGGTTGCTCGAGCCAGCCAAGGCCTCCGGCAGCGAGACGATCGTCTTCTCCGGCAGCTCCGGCATGCACGAGATCACCGCCCGCGAAAAGGCGGTGCTGGACAAGGCCCTGCCTGAGGCCGCGATCCGTGGCTACGGCGGCGTGACCGGCCATGGGCTGGAAACGCAGTTTCCGCTCGGGCTCGCCTTTGCGGCGCTGGCGCTGGCCAACAACGCCAATGTGCCCGCCTTCGATACCGCCCATGAAAAGCCGATGGGCGCTGCCGCCCGTACGGCCATCGTGACGACCGTCGGCCACACGCGCGGCGAGGGCGTTGCCGTCCTGTCCGCCGAAGCCTGAGGAGTGATTGAGCATGACTGCTGCTGCCTATAGGGACCACCTCGGACGCCCGATCGTCGCCGTCACCGGCATGGGGATCATAACTTCGCTCGGCCAGGGGCTGAAGGACAACTGGGATGCCCTGACATCGGGCGTCTCCGGTATCCACGCCATCACCCGCTTTCCGACCGACAACATCTCGACCCGCATCGCCGGCACCGTCGATTTCATCGAAGTTCCGGTTTCCAACGCCGTCGAGCGCTCCTACGCCTTTGCCGGCGAGACCACCGTCGAGGCGCTGGCCCAGGCAGGCCTCTCCGGTGACTTCAACGGCCCGCTGTTCCTGGCTGCGCCGCCGATCGAGCCGGAATGGAGCGCACGCTTCGCGCTCGGCGACCGTTCGCCGCCGGCCGATCATCCGGGCGATGCCTATGAGCGTTTCCTGACGGCGATGCGCGAGCGCCCCGATCCGTCCTTCCACGAGGCGGCCTCGTTCGGCGCTATCTCCGAGCGGCTGTCCGACCGGTTCGGCACGCGCGGCCTGCCGGTGACGCTGTCGACGGCCTGCGCCTCGGGTGCGACAGCCATCCAGCTCGGCATTGAGGCGATCCGCCAGGGCCGCACCGACCGCGCTTTGACGGTTGCCACCGATGGCTCGCTCAGCGCCGAGGCGCTGATCCGCTTTTCGCTGCTGTCGGCTCTTTCGACGCAGAACGACCCGCCGACCAAGGCCTCCAAGCCGTTCAGCAAGGACCGCGACGGCTTCGTCATCGCCGAGGGCGCTGCGACGCTGGTGCTGGAATCGCTGGAATCGGCCGTTGCTCGCGGTGCCAAGATCCTCGGCATCATGAAGGGCGCCGGCGACAAGGCCGATAGCTTCCACCGTACGCGCTCCTCGCCGGATGGCGCGCCGGCCATCGCCACCATCCGCGCAGCGCTGGCCGATGCCGGCATGGCCGAGACCGATATCGGCTATATCAATGCGCACGGCACCTCGACGCCGGAAAACGACAAGATGGAATATGGGGCCATGCTGGCCGTGTTCGGCGAGCGGTTGGCAAAAATCCCGGTTTCGTCCAACAAGTCGATGATCGGCCACACCCTGACGGCGGCCGGTGCCGTTGAGGCGGTGTTCTCGCTGCAGACGATGCTGACGGGCACCCTGCCGCCGACCATCAACTATGCCATCCCGGACACCAGCATCGACCTCGACGTGGTGCCCAACGTCAAGCGGGAGACGCAGGTGCACGCCGTGCTGTCTAACTCGTTCGGCTTCGGCGGCCAGAACGCCAGCCTTGTCATGGCGCTCGATCCGGCCTGAAGGCCTTCGTTTAATCCGAAACGTCATCCGGCCCGTAAGGTCGGATGACGGCGACCGGTTTCGTTGCCTGCCGCCCTTGGCGGCAACGACCGTCTTCCGCCAACGGAATGGCTTCCAGTTCAGGCTGAAATGCTCTAGAGCCTGTCGCCACACGATTTACTTGATAACGCCTTCGGGCGGAGGGCTTTTCCATGCGTGCTTTGCAACTCGTCGACGACCGCAAGCTTGAGATCACCGACCTGCCGGAACCGGATGCTCCGGGCCCCGGCGAAGTGACGCTCCGCGTCAAGGCCGTGGCGCTCAACCATATCGATGTCTGGGGCTGGCGCGGCATGGCCTTTGCCAAGCGCAAGATGCCGCTGGTCATCGGCGCCGAAGCCTCCGGCGTGGTCGAGGCCATCGGCCCCGGCGTGTCCAGCGTACTGCCGGGCCAGCTGGTGTCGATCTATGGCGCGCGCACCTGCGGCCTCTGCCATCACTGCCGCGCCGGCCGCGACAATCTCTGCGAAAATGTCAGCGGCGTCCACGGCTTCCACCTCGACGGTTTCGCCCAGGAAAAGGTCAACCTGCCGGCCCGCCTGCTGGTGCCGGCGCCTCCCGGCGTCGATGCTGTGGCGGCCGCCCTTGCGCCCGTGACCTTCGGCACGGTCGAGCACATGCTGTTCGACAATGCCAAGCTGCAGTCTGGCGAGACCATCCTCATTCATGCTGGCGGTTCCGGCATCGGCTCGGCGGCGATCCAGCTGGCGAAGAACATCGGCTGCACCGTCATCACCACTGTTGGCTCCGACGACAAGATCGAGCGGGCAAAGGCGTTGGGCGCCGATCATGTCATCAATTATCGCGTCGACCGTTTCGAGGGCGTTGTCCGCAAGCTCACCAAGAAGAAGGGCGTCGACGTCGTCTTCGAACATGTCGGCAAGGACACGTTCGGGCAATCGATGTTCTGCCTGAAGCGCGGCGGCCGTCTCGTCACCTGCGGCTCGACATCGGGCGTCTCTACGGAAATCAACCTGATGATGCTGTTCCAGCAGCAGCTGAAGCTTCTCGGCTCGTTCGGCTGCCGGATGGAAAACATGGCTGACGCCATGCAGAAGATGGCGCGCGGTTACGTGCATCCTGTCATCGATACCGAAGTGCGCTTCGACGACATCGACAAGGCGCTGGAGCGCATGGAATCGCGGCAGATCTTCGGCAAGATCATCCTGAAGATGGACTGACCGGTGAAGCTTTTCATCACCCGGATCGTCCTTGCCATCAGGCGCTTTCGCCAATGGTCGATCGCGCAGCTCGCCTTCGGATTCCTGAACTTCCTGAAGCTGTTTCCGGCCGATGGCGGCATTCGCTTCGCGGACTGGCTGATGCGTCGGATCGGCCCGCGCACGCGCCGTCACGCGCTGATGCTGACCAATCTCCACAACGCCTTTCCGGAAAAGAGCGAAGAGGAAGTGCAGGCGATTGCCCGGGCGAGCTGGGGCAGCATGGGGCGGCTTGCGGCGGAGTATGTGTTCCTCGACCGGCTGTTCGATTTCGACCCGGAGAAGACCGAGCCGGGCCGCATCGAGGTTTCCGGCATTCCGATCTTCCTGGAGCTGCGCGAAAACCCGCGACCGTTCATCGTCTTTACCGCCCATACCGGCAACTTCGAGCTTCTTGCCGTGGCCAGTGCCGCCTTCGGGCTCGATGTGACCGTGCTGTTCCGGCCGCCGAACAATCCCTATGTCGCCAAGAAGGTCTATGATTTCCGCGCCAAGCGGATGGGCCATCTGGTGCCGTCGCATGCCGGCTCGTCCTTTGCGCTTGCCCGCCAGCTGGACGAGGGCGGCAGCGTCGGCGTCCTCGTCGACCAGAAATTCCGCAAGGGATTGCGGACGAAATTCTTCGGTCGCGACGTCAAGACGAACCCGTTGTTGCCAAAACTGGTCCGGCAGTTCGAATGCGAGGTCTATCCGGCCCGCTGCATCCGCTTGCCGAACAATCGCTACCGGCTGGAGATCGAGCCGAAGCTGGAGCTGCCGCGTACAGAGACGGGGGCGCTGGACCTGCCCGGTACCGCGCAGATGATGAACGACAAGGTCGAGAGCTGGGTGCGGGAATATCCCGAGCAGTGGCTCTGGTACCACGATCGCTGGAACATCAAGAAGCACGTCTTCAAGTGATTTCAGCAGTTTAGTTGCCCATCTGCGGCAGGGCCCATTGGCTCGCGACCCTTGGTCCCGGTTGTCTTGCTACAGAAAAAGCACCCGAAAAAGCAACCATCCATATTGCAGTGCATTATGGTAGTTGTTCGCAATAAAACCGTGACATAGTTCAGTCATATGCTTCTGTCGGGGCAGGGATGATGACTTTGAAGAGACGAAATTTCCTAGTCGGCGCGGCTGTGGCTGCAGCGGCGGTACAGACATCTGCAGCGGCAGCGGCGACGGCAGCAACGTCGGCGCCGCCGATGGATTCAACGGTTGAGGTCATCAACCTGTGGACCGGCGCGCCTCCCGGCGGTGCCGGGCCTGGTTCGGGCGAGAACCTGACGCCGCGTGGGGCTTTGACGCAGATTTCCCTGCCGCGCATCATCATCCACAAGCCGGAAAAGCCGACCGGCGCCGCCATGCTGATGTGCTCGGGTGGTGGTTATGCCCGCGTCGATATCGTCAATGAAAGCACGCCGGCCGCCGTTTACTTTGCTTCGCGCGGCATTACCTCGGTCGAGCTCGTCTATCGTGTGCCGCAGGAGGGTTGGAGCATCCATGCGCCTTTCCTCGACGGCATCCGCGCGCTGAAGATCCTGCATGCGGAAGCCGGACGGCTCGGCATTGATAAGGCCCGGCTCGGCGTGATGGGCTTTTCCGCCGGTGGCCATGTCGCCGGTATGCTTGCCACCGGTGCAGCAGATGAATTCTACGTCCACACGGACGAGATCGACAATTCGCCGCACGGCGTTGCCTTTGCCGCCCTGCTTTATCCTGTCGTCACGATGATGGCACCCTACGACCAGACGATGAGCCGCCTGAAGATATGCGGCAAGAAGCCCAGCGAGGATCTGCGGGAGGCGTTTTCGGTCGAGCAGCACGTCACCGACGACATGCCGCCGACCTTCATTGCCCATGCCATCGACGATCCGATCGTCCCGGTCGACCACAGCCTCATGCTGTTCCGTGCCTTGCGCGCTGCCGACGTCGACGCCGAATTGCACCTCTACCAATCCGGCGGCCATGGATGGGGCATGGGCAAGACCAGGCCGTCCGTGCGCAGCTGGTCGCAACTGGTCGAGACCTGGTTGCGGCTGAACGGCATGCTTCCCACGGTCTGAGCGAACCGTTGTACATTTCGTGAGCGGAGGCACGAGGGGAACTTATGCCGTCTGCGATGGTTGATCTTCATAACCAGGAGCGAGACATGACCGAAAAGAAGCCCGATCCGACCAGCGATGAGACCCGCACCGATCCGAAAAAGGCCGCCGAGGCACGCAAGGATCTGGAAAAAGATGCGCAGGCCGGCCTGAAGAAAGCCGTTGATTCGACCAAGGGCTGACCCAGCCCTTGGTCGATTCTTATAGAAGCGAGCTTTGCGCTTCAGGCCAGCGCGAGGGGTGACCGGCGGATAACGCCGAGGTCGAGCCTTTCTGCGTTAGCTCACGAGTGGGAGCGCGCTCCCGTCTCAACCGAGTTTTTATTGGCGCCATCGCAGCGCATATCCCAATGACGTGCGACTTATCTAATCCAAGCGCCTGAGATCGCGCGCGAACCTCTGCCAGTTGGAAATGTAATTCTTCGCCGAGCGACGCAGCCCCTCGATGGCCGCTTCGTCCAGCTGGCGGATAGCCTTTGCGGGGGAGCCGACGATCAGGGAGCCATCGGCGAATTCCCTACCTTCCGTGACAAGGGCGTTGGCGCCGACGAGGCAGTTGCGGCCGATACGGGCGCCGTTCAGCACCGTAGCGCCCATGCCGATCAAGGTATTGTCTCCGATCGTGCAGCCATGGACGATGGCATGGTGGCCGATGGTGCAGCCTTCGCCTATCGTCGCCGGAAAGCCGGCATCGGTATGAAGCATGGCGCCTTCCTGGATATTCGAGCCACGACCGACGACAACGGGTGCGTTGTCGCCGCGCAGCACGGCATTAAACCAGATCCCGACATCTTCGCCGAGTTCGACGTCACCGATGATCGTTGCATCCGGCGCCAGCCAGAAGCGGCCGGGGTCGGGCAGTCTTGGCGTCAGGTCTCCGAGCGCGTAAATCGGCATGGCAGTCTCCGTCAGACGACTTTGAGTTCGAGGACCGCGACGCCGTCAACGCCGCAGCGAAGGCTGTCGCCGCGTTCCACCGGACCGACGCCGGCCGGCGTCCCGGTCATGATGACATCGCCCGGCGCAAGCGTGAACAGCGCTGACAGCTCGGCGATGATTTCCGGGATCTTCCAGATCATCTGCGAGAGATCGCCCGACTGCACGCGCTCGCCGTTGCGCTCAAGCCAGATGCTGGCGGCCTGCGGGTGGCCGATGCGATCGGCCGGCACCAGGGGCGAGACAGGCGCCGAGTGCTCGAAGGCCTTGGCGACTTCCCATGGCCTGCCGGCCTTCTTGGCGACGGCCTGCAGGTCGCGGCGGGTGAAGTCGATGCCGACACCATAGCCATAGATGCAGTCGAGCGCTGCATCGGCCGAGATGTCGGCACCGCCGGATTTCAGCGCAATCACCAGCTCGACCTCATGGTGCACGTCGGAGGAGAGCGGCGGATAGGGAAAGTCGGCGCCGGGCAACAGGTTGTCGGCGTTCTTCTGGAAGAAGAAGGGTGGCTCCCGGCTCGGATCGTGGCCCATCTCGATGGCATGGTCGGCATAGTTCCGACCGACGCAATAGACACGGCGGACCGGGAAGGTCGCGGTGGTGCCGTCGACGGGCAACAGGGTCGGCGCGGGAAGGGGGATGACGGTGGCAAGGTCGGTCATGACTGGAACTCTCGGCAGAAACGGAAGCCTGTTGTC
>Ga0207650_10001519_pt1 | contig 16594 bp, 17 predicted proteins | sample KBSS63metaG_FD_184325 | JGI IMG/M metagenome (GOLD analysis project Ga0207650, IMG submission 184325) | Switchgrass rhizosphere microbial communities from Kellogg Biological Station, Michigan, USA - KBS S6-3 metaG (SPAdes) (version 2) | ecosystem: Host-associated > Plants > Roots > Rhizosphere...
GGCGTCATCACGGCCTCGGGCGCGCTCGGCATCCTGATCCCGCCGTCGATCGTGATGGTGATGTACTCGGTGTCGACCAACACCTCGGTGGGGGCGCTCTTCATGGCCGGCATCATTCCGGGCATCGTCCTGGCGACGATGCTCGGCCTCACGACGTGGTACCGCGCGCGCAGCAACAACTATCCGCGCCAGCCAAAGGTGAACTGGGCGGGCCGGCTGAAGGCGTTCCGCGACTCGTTCTGGGGCCTGGCGCTGATCGTCATCGTCATGGGCGGCATCTATTCGGGCCTGTTCACGCCGACCGAGGCGGCCGCGATGAGCGCGGTCTGGGCGTTCATCGCCGCGGTCTTCATCTACAAGGACCTGAGCCTGAAGGACGTTCCGCGGGTGCTGCTGGCGTCGGCCAACATGAGCGCGATGCTGCTCTACATCATCACCAACGCGATGCTGTTCTCGTTCCTGATGACGCACGAGAACATCCCGCAGGCGATGGCCGACGGCATGCTCGGCACCGGCGTCGGCCTGATCGGCTTCCTGCTGATCGCCAACCTGCTCCTGCTCGCCGCCGGCAACTTCATGGAGCCCTCGTCGATCGTGCTGATCCTCGCACCGATCCTGTTCCCGATCGCGATGAAGCTCGGCATCGACCCGGTGCACTTCGGCATCCTGATGGTGGTCAACATGGAGGTCGGCATGTGCCATCCCCCCGTCGGCCTCAACCTCTACGTCGCCTCGGGCATCACCAAGATGGGCATCACCGAGCTCACGGTGGCGACCTGGCCGTGGCTGCTCACCATGCTCGTCTTCCTTGTGCTGGTCACCTACTGGCCGCCGCTGTCTATCTGGCTGCCGCAGCAGCTCGGCATGATCGCGGCGACGAAGTAGCGGCACGCCGCCGGCCCGCCGGATCGACGAGCGGCGCGCTGAAAGGGTTTTCCATGAGGGGCCAGGCTCGCGACGTTTGATCTGGCTCAAGCGCTGCGCGGCCGCTGCCTGCACATTGCAAGCGTTTCTCCCGGCGATCGCGGAATTGCCGACCGGGTTCGGAGCGAGGAGTTTCGCGCATGAAGGTGGCCCTGTTCATTCCCTGCTACGTCGACGCCTTCTTCCCCGAGGTCGGCATCGCCACGCTCGAGCTGCTCGAGCGCCTCGGCTGCGAGGTTGACTACCCGCTTGACCAGACCTGCTGCGGCCAGCCGATGGCCAACAGCGGCTGCCACGACGACGCGCGCGGCACCGAGGCGCTGTTCGCGCAGAACTTCGCCGGCTACGACCACATCGTCACGCCGTCGGGCAGCTGCGCCCACCACGTGCGCGACCAGATGACGGCGATCGAGCAGACGCCGGACGTGCAGGCGGTGCGGCGCAACACCCGCGAGCTGGTCGAGTTCCTGCACGACGTCCTCGCGGTGCGCGAGTTCCCGTGGGCCGAGTTCCCGCACAAGGTCGGCCTGCACATCGGCTGCGCCACCTTGCGCGGCTTGCGCGAGGCCAAGGCCTCCGAGATCGACGAGCCGGCCTTCAACAAGCCGGCACGGCTGCTGTCGGCGGTGAAGGGGATCGAGTTCGTGCAGCCGCAGCGGCCGGACGAATGCTGCGGCTTCGGCGGCACCTTCTCGGTCTTCGAGGAGCCGGTGTCGGCGAAGATGGGCCACGACAAGGTCGAGGACCACCATCAGGCGGGCGCCGAGTACATCGTCTCGCCCGACATGTCGTGCGTGATGCACCAGCAGGGCTGCGCGCGCCGCGCCGGCCTGCCGCTGAAGTTCATCCACATCGCCCAGGTGCTGAACGGGGCCCCGGCATGAGCCGGGTCGACCATGCGGAGGCGTCCTCGAAGTTCATCGAGGCGAAGGACCACGCCGACTTCCACGACAAGCGCCTCTGGGACCTGCGCAAGAAGCGCGACTCCGAGAGCGAGGCGATGCCCGAATGGGAGACGCTGCGAACGCTCGCCTCGGCGATCAAGGAACACACGCTGACCCATCTCGGCGACTACCTCGAGGAGTTCGAGAAGAACGCCACCGCCAACGGCATGGTCGTGCACTGGGCGCGCGACGCCGCCGAGCACAACCAGATCGTCCATGAGATCCTCGAGCAGCACCACGCGACCACGCTGGTCAAGAGCAAGTCGATGCTGACCGACGAATGCGAGATGCGGCCCTTCCTCGAGAACCGCGGCGTCGAGATCGTCGAGACCGATCTCGGCGAGCGCATCCAGCAGCTCGACAACGAGCCGCCGAGCCACATCGTCGTGCCGGCCGTGCACAAGCTGCGCGGCGACGTCGCCGAGGTCTTCAGCCGCACGATCGGTACCGATGCCCGCAACACCGACGTGCTCTACCTGGCCGAGAGCCAGCGCCGCCACACCCGGCCGTACTACCTGAAGGCGCAGGCGGCGATGACCGGTGCGAACTTCGCCATCGCCGAGACCGGCAGCTTCGTCGTCTGCACCAACGAGGGCAATGCCGACCTCGGCGCGAATCTTCCGCCGCTGCACATCGCCTCGATCGGTATCGAGAAGCTGCTGCCGAAGATCGAGCACCTCGGCGTCTTCGTCCGAATGCTCTCGCGTAGCGCGCTCGGCTCGCCGATCACCCAGATCACCTCGCACTTCCGGGCCCCGCGGCCCGGTACCGAGATGCACGTCGTGCTGGTCGACAACGGCCGCTCGGAGCGCCTGGGGATGGAGGACTTCTGGTACTCGCTGAAGTGCATCCGCTGCGGTGCGTGCATGAACACCTGCCCGGTCTACCGCAGGAGCGGCGGCCTGAGCTACGGCTCGACCTACTCCGGGCCGATCGGCGTGATCATCGATCCGACCTTCAACCTGCGCAAATACAGCTCGCTGCCATTCGCCTCCACCCTCAACGGCAGCTGCACCAGCGTTTGCCCGGTGAAGATCAACATCCACGAGCAGATCTACAAGTGGCGCGAAATCATCGCTAAGCGGCACCAGCTGCCGATGGTGAAGGAAGAGGCGATGCGGGTCGCCGGCAAGGTCCTCGCGAGCCCCAAGCTCTATCGCGCCGCCGTCGAGGCGGCGGCCGCGGGCCTCGATCACCTGCCGCGCTTCATCGTCTACAACCCGTTCAACGCCTGGGGCCGGCAGCGCGAGGTGCCTTCGGCACCGGCGTCGACATTCCGCCAGTGGTACGTGAAAAATCGCGGGGTCGAGCGATGAGCAGCCGCGCGCAGATCCTCGCCCGCGTGCGGCGCAACCAGCCGGCCTGGCGCGCGCTACCGGACATCCCGTCGTTCGAGCGGCCGCTCGTCGATTCGTGGGCCACCTTCGCCAGCGCACTCGCGCGCATGGGGGGCAGCGTCGCCGTGCCGTCCGAAGGCGTGGCGCTCGACGAGTTCGTGCGCGCGCGCTTTGCGCAAGCGCGAGTGATCTGCTCGGCCACGCCGGAGGTGGCCGGCACGCGGTCGATCTCGACGGTGCGCGATCCGGCCGAGCTCGAGGACGTCGACGTCGGCGTCGTCCGCGCCGCGTTCGGCGTCGCGGAGACGGGCTCGGTGTGGCTCAGCGAGCGCGAGTTCGGTGTCAACGTGCTCGGCTTCCTGTCGCAGCACCTCGTCGTCCTGCTCGATCCGCGAACGATCGTCCCCGACCTGCATCACGCATACCGGCACCCGGGGTTCCACGATGCGCGCTACGCCGTGTTCATGACCGGACCCTCGGCCACCGCTGACATCGAAGGCGTCCTCGTGCGCGGCGCGCAGGGCATCCGCACGCTCACCGTCATTCCCGTTGCCGCGGCCGCTACGGGCAGCGCCACCCCAGCACGGAGAAGCTCATGATCTGGCAGCAGACCTACAACCCGTTCGGTAGCATGGTGGTGTCGACGGCGCTGGCGGCGCTGCCGGTGGTCGTCATGCTCGTCGGCCTCGGCATCCTGCACATGAAGGCCCACATCGCCGCGGGCCTCGGCCTGCTGGCGGCGCTGGTGGTCGCGATCCTCGCCTACGGGATGCCGGCCGAGATGGCGGGCAAGGCCGCGATGCTCGGCGGGTTCACAGGCCTCCTGCCGATCGGCTGGATCGTCCTCAACATCATCTTTTTGCATCAGCTCGCCGACAAGAGCGGCGCCTGCAAGATCCAGGAAGACTCGATCGCCAACATCACGCAGGACCGGCGGCTGCAGCTGCTGCTGATCGCCTTCTCCTACGGCGCCTTCTTCGAGGGTGCGGCCGGCTTCGGCACACCGGTGGCGGTGACCGCGGCGATTCTCATCGGCCTGGGCTTCTCGCCGCTCGCCGCGTCGGGCCTCTCCCTCATCGCCAACACCGCGCCGGTCGCCTACGGCGCCCTCGGCACGCCGATCATCACCATGGCCAAGGTCCACGGCTACGACCTCATGGCGCTCTCGGGCATGGTCGGCCGCATCCTTCCCCTGTTCTCGCTGCTCGTGCCGTTCTGGCTCATCTGGGCCTTCGCCGGGCGCAAGGCGATGATGGAGATCTGGCCCGCCATCCTGGTCTCGGGCCTGAGCTTCGCGATCCCGCAGTACCTCGTCTCCAACTACATCGGCCCGGAGCTCGTCGACGTGATCGCGGCGATCAGCTCGATGGTGTGCCTCGTCCTCTTCCTGAGGGTCTGGCAGCCGAAGACGATCTGGACCTCGACCTCGCTCGGCCACCGCGAGACCAAGGTTGCGGGCGCGCCGGGTCTTGCCGGCGGACTCGCCCCGGCGGCCATGCCGCCGCTGGCGGCAGCCGGCGTGCCGCTCAACGTGCAGGTGCGGATACCCGACCGGGTCGCGCGCGGGACGCCCGCGGGCGGCTCCGGCCCGTCCAGCAGCGTCGCGGAGGCCAAGACCTTCAGGCAGCACCCTCGCGCCGACGTCATCCGCGCCTGGATGCCGTGGCTCGTCCTCAGCGTCTTCGTCTTCATCTGGGGACTGCCGCCGGTGAAGAACGCGCTCAACGCGATCTTCGCGCCGAACTTTCCGATCGACGGCCTGCACCAGGTGATCGAGAAGGTGCCGCCCGTCGTGACGAAGGCAACCAAGGAGGGCGCGGTCTACACGCTCAACCTGCTCTCGGCCACCGGCACCGGCATCCTGCTCGCGGCGATCATCGGCGGGCTGCTGATGAAGTACAACCCGCTGCAGCTGGTGAAGCACTACGGCGGCACGTTGTGGAAGGTGCGCTACTCGCTCCTCACCATCGTCCTCATGCTCGGGCTCGGCACGCTGACGCGCTACTCGGGCCTCGACACGACGCTCGGCCTGGCGTTCGCCAACACCGGCGTCTTCTACCCGTTCTTCGGCACCCTGATGGGCTGGCTCGGCGTCGCGCTGACCGGCTCCGACACCGCGTCGAACGTGCTGTTCGGCGGCATGCAGCGCGTCGCCGCCGAGCAGCTCGGGCTCAGCCCGAACCTGATGGGCGCGGCCAACAGCGCCGGCGGCGTGATGGGCAAGATGATCGACGCGCAATCGATCGTCGTCGCGTCGACGGCGACCGGCTGGATCAACCACGAGGGCGACATCCTGCGCTTCGTCTTCTTCCACTCGCTCGCGCTCGCCGCGCTCGTCGGACTCTTCGTGAGCCTGCAGGCGTACGTCTATCCGTTCACGCTGCTGGTGATCCGATGAGCGGATCCGCCCTGCGTCAACGCGTTCGATGGTGAAGCAAGGCGACGTCGCGCCGACCGCCATGCACCTCCATGCGATCCAGTCGCGGGCGCCGCGCGCGGCGCGCCGCAACAAGGTGGTCGGCGCCGCCGACGCGGTGCGCCTGATACACGACGGCGACACCGTCGCGACCGGCGGGTTCGTCGGCATTGGCTTCGCCGAAGGCATCGCGCTCGCGCTCGAGGCGCGCTTCCTCGCGACCGAGGCCGAGACCGGCACCGGCTCGCCGCGCGCGCTGACGCTGTTCTATGCCGCAGGCCAGGGCGACGGCAAGGATCGTGGACTCAACCACTTCGGCCACCGCGGCCTGGTGAAACGCGTCGTCGGCGGCCACTGGGGCCTTGTTCCGAAGCTGCAGGCGCTGGCGGTGGCGGGGGAGATCGAGGCGTACAACTTGCCGCAGGGCGTGATCACGCACCTCTTTCGCGACATCGCCGCTGGCAAGCCGGGCACGCTGAGCCGCATCGGCCTGGGCACCTTCGTCGATCCGCGCCACGGCGGCGGCAAGATCAACGCGATCACCCACGACGACCTCGTGCGCCTGATGGAGATCGACGGCGAGGAGGTGCTGTTCTACAAGGCCTTTCCCGTCAACGTCGGCATCATTCGAGCGACCACGGCCGACCCCGACGGCAACCTGACGATGGAGCGCGAGGCGCTGACCCTCGAAGCGCTCGCCATCGCCATGGCGGCGCACAACAGCGGCGGCCTCGTCATCGCGCAGGTCGAGCGGCTCGCCGAGCGCGGCTCGCTCCATCCGCGCCAGGTGAAGGTGCCGGGCGTGCTGGTCGATTGCGTCGTCGTGGCGGAACGCCCGGAGCACCACATGCAGACCTTCGTGACGCAGTACAGCGCCGCGTTCGCGGGAGAAATCCGCGTGCCGTTGAGGGAGTTCGAGTCGCAGCCGATGGACGCCCGCAAGCTGATCGCGCGCCGGGCCGCGCTCGAGCTGAAGCGCAATGCCGTCGTCAACCTCGGCATCGGCATGCCCGAAGGCGTCGCCGAAGTCGCGGCCGAGGAACGGATGATCGACCTGCTGACGCTGACCGCCGAGCCGGGCGTGATCGGCGGCATCCCGGCGACCGGCCTGAACTTCGGCGCCGCCGTCAACACCCAGGCGATCATCGACCAGCCGAGCCAGTTCGACTTCTACGACGGCGGAGGCCTCGACGTCGCGGTGCTCGGCCTGGCCGAGGCGGATGCCGAAGGCAATCTCAACGTGAGCCGGTTCGGCACCCGTCTGGCGGGCGCGGGCGGCTTCATCAACATCAGCCAGTCGGCACGCGAGGTGGTGTTCGTCGGCACCTTCACCGCCGGCGACCTGCAGGTGCGCATCGCCGAGGGCAAGATTCACATCCTGAGCGAGGGAACGAGCCGCAAGTTCGTGAGGGCGGTCGGGCATCGCACCTTCAGCGGGGAAAGGGCGCGCGCGAACGGCCAGCGCGTGCTCTACGTCACCGAGCGCTGCGTCTTCCGCCTAGCCCCGGCCGGAGGGCTGGAGCTGATCGAGATCGCGCCCGGCATCGATCTCGACCGGCAGATTCTCGCCCTGATGGATTTCACACCGGCCATCAGTCCGGCCCTGCGGCTGATGGAGCGCGGCCTGTTCGAGGACGGCCCGATGAATCTGCGCGATCGCATGCTGGCACTGCCGCTCGCCGAGCGCATCGAATACGACATGCGCAGCAACGTCCTGTTCGTCAATTTCGAGGGGCTTGGCGTCGACAGCGCCCGCGACATCGATGAGATCGAGACCGTGGTGACGGGCCGCGTCGAGCCGCTTGGCAAGCCCGTCGACGTCGTCGTCAACTACGATCACTTCAGCATCCGGCCCGAGCTCGTGGATACCTACACCGCCATGGTCGATCGCCTGAGCGAGCGCTACTACCGTCGCGTAACGCGGTACGCGGCCAGCGGCTTCCTCAAGGCGCGACTCGAGCACCGGGGCTGACCGCAGGAGGAAGACCGATGAGCAACAGCCTGTTGCAAAACCTCGAGAGCCACCCGTTCGTCTCCGACTTTGTGCCGGAGGACCGAGCCCGCCTGGCCACTCTCGCCAAGGAAGTCAAGTTCGAGCCGGACCAGGTGATCTTTCGCGAGGGCGACGACTACTCGGTGTTCTACCTGCTCAGCAAGGGCATGGTCGCGCTCGAGCTCGAGGTGCCGGGCCACGTGCTGCGCGTGCAGACTCTCTACACCGGCGACGTGTTCGACTGGTCGGCGCTGCTGCCACATGCCGGCAAGCACTTCCAGGCGCGCGCGCTCGACGCCGTGACGGCGCTCGCCTTCGAAGGCGATCAGCTGCTTGCGAGCTTCAGGGCCGATCCGCAATTCGGCTTGGCCTTCATGCTGCGCCTCATGGGCGTGGTGTCGGAGCGGCTGCGCAACACGCGCCTGCAGCTGGTCGACATCTATTCGCCGGTCGCCAAGCGCGCTGGGACCTGAGGTCGCGATCCGCGAGAGTCCTGGCGGCGGCCATGCCTCGCACCTTCCCTCCACGGCGATGTGGTTGCCGTAGTAGACGCGATAGGTGGCCGCGGCCACCTCGATGCTGGAACGCAGAGTGACTTCGCCGTTGACCGCCTGTTCCGGCCGAAGGTGCAAGCCTCGCCCGCGTGCACGATGACCACGTGTCCCTGCCTCAGGCGCGTCAGCGGCGGCCCGCCGTCGGGGCGGCGCTGCGCCAGCCCGCCTGAACGCTTCGTCCTCGCGGTGATGATGGAAGTCCATCAGCCACGCCCGCTCGATCGACCTGGTTGTCCGACAGGAGGGTCGGCGTGCCACGGCCCAGGTGCAGCTGGCTGCGGGCAGAACGGGACGTGCACGTAAAGCGACAGCGGCATCGCCAGCGCGGCCGGCCCGGGGCGGCGCTGCGCTAGCGGTCACCAGAATTTGCGAATCCGTCAGGCAGCGGTCCTGGTGACCCGCACAGGCCGTCCGTCCGACGACAGGAAGCGCCGCTGCGCGGTTTTCTCCGACAGACCGTGCGAAGCACCCAGGACTAACATCCTCCATCGGCCGCTGCGAGGCCCCCGTCGAGGAGACACGCGATGAGAATGGACGGCCAGGACGAGAGCTCCAACGTCGAGGACGTGCGGGGCATGCGCGGTGGCGGCGGTGGCGGGTTCGGCATCGGCGGACGGGGAATCGGCCTCGGCACGGTGGCGGTCGCCGTCGTCGCCGGCTGGATCTTCGGCATCAACCCGTTGACGCTGCTCGGCATGATGGGCGGCGGCGAGGCACCGACCGCACAGACGGCGCCGCAGGGCCCGGCTCCGACCCCGCCGGCGAACGACGCCCAGGCCCGGTTCGTCTCGCAGGTGCTGCGCAGCACCGAAGTGGTCTGGACCGATGTCTTCCGTCAGGCCGGGCGGACGTACCAACCGCCACGGCTCGTGCTGTTCAGCGATCGGTGGCCGACTGCTTGCGGCCAAGGGCAGGCGGCGATGGGGCCGTTCTATTGCCCGAACGACCAGAAGGTCTACATCGACCTGCGTTTCTACAACGTGCTCGAGCGCAAGCTCGGCGCGCCGGGGCAGTTCGCGCAGGCCTATGTCGTCGCGCACGAGGTCGGGCACCACGTGCAGCAGCAGCTCGGCGTGATGGACAAGGTCGACGCGGCGCGGTCCCGCGCCGGCGAGGCGCAGAGCAACGCGCTCAGCGTGCGGGTGGAACTGCAGGCGGACTGCCTGGCTGGCGTGTGGGCCAAACGATCTCAACAGGAACAGGGCTGGCGCCTGGAGCCGGGTGACATCGAGACCGCGCTGAATGCGGCGGCGCAGATCGGCGACGACACCTTGCAGCGCAAGTCGCAGGGGACGATCGTGCCCGAGTCGTTCACGCATGGCAGCAGTGCGCAGCGCGTGACCTGGTTCAAGCGGGGACTCGAGACCGGCAACGTCGACCAGTGCAATACCTTCGACAGCCGGCAGGTCTAGGAAGCGGACATCCCGGCGAGGGCAGCGGCCCCTGACGCCTGCTTCAATGCAGCGCGGAGATCCAGTCGCAGCGCAGGATGCGCGCGCGGTGCAGGGTTCTTCGCAGCGCGACATAAGCACCCGGCAGGAAGACCAAGGCGACCGCCGCGATCGCGGCCCAGCCGCGGTGGATCAGGAAGGCGACCGGCCCTCCGACCCAGCCGATCAGCCACAAGGTCAGCACCGTGTCCCACACGTACTTCTCGACCGGCCGATCACGCAGATGGCGCTGATGCCAGAGCTTGAGGTCGTGGAGCTGGTCCAGCGTCATCGCGGTTACCGACACGCAGCGGCGTGCCGTTGGATCGGGGGATAGCAAGCCTCGTTCGATGGTGCCGCGAAACGGGTCGGCGCCGATCAATAGGTTCCAGGCAACAGTATCTTCCTGTCGACGTTCCGGATGTCGGTGTGGCCGCAAAAAGCCATCGTCAGCTCCAGCTCGCGGTGGATGATTTCAAGGCAGCGGGTCACGCCCTGTTCCCCCATCGCACCCAGTCCGTAGAGGAATGCGCGCCCGATCAGCACGCCTCGCGCGCCGAGCGCCCACGCCTTCAGGACGTCCTGACCGGATCGAATGCCGCCGTCCATCCAAACCTCGATCTTCGATCCGACGGCCTCGGCGATCGCCGGCAGCGCCTGGATCGACGACGGCGCGCCGTCGAGCTGCCGGCCGCCGTGGTTCGAGACCACCAACGCGTCCGCGCCGCTGTCGACGGCGAGCCGCGCGTCTTCTACATCGAGGATGCCTTTCAGGATCAGCTTGCCGCCCCACAGCTTCTTGACCCATTCGACGTCCGCCCAGCTCAGCGTCGGATCGAACTGCTGGGCGGTCCACGCAAACAGCGACGAAGGGTCGGCGACGTCCTTCGCATGTCCGACGATGTTGCCGAAGGTGCGCCGCCGCGTACCCAGCATGCCGAGGCACCAGCGCGGCTTGGTCGCGAGGTTGAGCAAGTTCCCGAGCGTCGGCTTGGGCGGCGCGGTGAGGCCGTTCTTCAGATCCTTGTGACGCTGCCCGAGGATCTGCAGGTCGAGCGTCAGGACCAGGGCGCCGCAGCGTGCGGCCCGGGCCCGCTCGATGAGGCGCGCCATGAAGTCGCGGTCGCGCAGCATGTAGGGTTGGAACCAGAACGGCGCCTTGGTGTGCGCGGCGATGTCCTCGATCGAGCAGATGCTCATCATGCTGAGCGTGAAGGGGATGCCGAACTTCTCGGCCGCGCGCGCGGCAAGGATCTCGCCATCGGCGTGCTGCATCCCGGTCAGGCCGGTCGGTGCGATCGCGACCGGCATGACCGTCTCGACGCCGACCATCTTGGTGCGCAGCGTCCGGTTGTCCATGTCGACCGCCACACGCTGGCGCAGCTTGATGCGCTGGAAGTCGGTTTCGTTCGCGCGGTAGGTGCTCTCGGTCCAGGAGCCGGAGTCCGCGTAGTCGTAGAACATGCGGGGCACCCGCCGCTTCGCCAGCACGCGCAGGTCTTCGATGTGGGTGATGACGGGCATGGGATTCCGGTTCGCCGCAGTGCCGGGGATGCTACGACACCGCCGGTCGCTGGCACTTGCCGGCGAGGCATCCTTTGCGAGAGAGCGACTTGCGTTCAGCGATCCGCTAGGGCGTCGAAGAGCGGCAGGCCCGCGTTGTCGACCGGATCCAGTGCGGGCTCGAGCCCGTTGGGCTCGACTTCCGGAGCAGCCGGCAGCGGCGCCACCAGTTCTTCCAAGGTCGCCAGGCTACCGGCCCGCACGCCGAGGAGCCGCAGGCGCCGCGTCAGGTCGACCCGCTTCAGGCAGGCGCCAGCGGCCCGGCGGATGTCGCGCGCGTCCAGCGTGTGCGCCGGCAAGGTCAGGTCGCGCGTCACCGACTTGAAGTCGTCGAAGCGCAGCTTGATCCCGATGGTCTTGCCGGCGTAACCCTTGCGGCCGAGGTCGCCGGCCAACTGCTCGCAGAGCTCGGTGAAGATGCGCCCGAGCTCGGCGCGGTCGCGCACCGCGTGCAGGTCACGATCGAAGGTCGTCTCGCGGCTGATCGAGCGCGGCTCGCTGAACGTGACGACTTCCCGTTCGTCGCGGCCATGCGATGCTTCGTGCAGCCAGGTGCCGAAGCTCTTTCCGAAATGCTGGAGCAGCAGCTCGGGATCGGTTGCCGCGACGTCACCGATCGTGTGGATGCCGAGCTTTGCGAGCTTCTCGCTCGCCTTCGGCCCTATGCCGTTGACCTTCTTCGCGGGCAATGGCCAGATGCGCGCTGGAATGTCAGCGGGCGCCAGCAAGGTCAGCCCGTCCGGCTTGTCGAGGTCGGAGCAGATCTTCGACAGCAGCTTGTTCGGCGTGACGCCGATCGAGCAGGTCAGCCCGGTCGCTGCATGCACCGCGTCCTTCAACCGGCGCGCCACCGCGCGACCGCCGTCATCTTGAGCGCCGGGCACGTCGGTGAGATCGATGTAGATCTCGTCGATGCCCCGATCCTCGACGCAGGGGGCAATGCTGCGCACCGCGGACTTGAAGAGTCGCGAGTACTTGCGGTACTCGTCAAAGTCGACCGGCAGCAGAACCGCGGCCGGCGCCAGCTGGGCCGACTTCATCACGCCCATGCCGGAGTGAACACCGAATGCACGGGCCTCGTAGGTGCTCGTCGTAACGACGCCGCGGCCGGTGTAGTCACGCAACACCGAGAACTCGCGCGTGCCGTCGGCTCGCAAGGTCGGCTGGTGGCGGCGGCCACCGCCGATGACCACCGGCTGCCCCTTCAGCTCCGGATACCGAAGCAGCTCGACCGACGCGTAGAAGGCGTCCATGTCTAGATGGCCAACGAGGCGTCGGGGAACCGGGGGCATGGCTGCGGGCCGCGCTGGGCTGTTGATATGTACAGCATAGCGGCTAGGCCGCTTCGGATCAACGCGGGTTGTCCCAATCGCCTGTCGCACGCGATCGCAGGCTTCGCGCTGCGGTGCTACGCTCGTTCCGTAATCTCGGACCGAAGCCTTCTCGATTTGCTGCGGACCTGTCACTCATGAGCGCTGACACCCTGATCCGATTGGCGACCGCCGACGACGCGTTGTCGATCGCGCGCATGTCGCGCGATCTGATCGAGCAGGGGCTTGGCTGGAGCTGGACGCCGCTGCGCGTGCGCCGCAGCATCCGCGATGCATCGACCAACGTGGCGCTGGCGCTGCAGGGGGATTCGCCGGTCGGCTTCGGCATCATGAAGTACCGCGACGACGAAGCCCACCTCTTGCTGCTGGCGGTGGCGCCGGGGCTGGCCCGGCAGGGGATCGGCAGCGAGCTGGTGGCATGGCTCGAGGCCGCAGCGCGCGTCGCCGGGATCGGGCAGGTCTATCTGGAAGCGCGCTTCGCGAATGCCGTCGGTCGGGCGTTCTACCGTCGCCTCGGCTATGCCGAGATCCAGACGGTTCCCGGCTATTACGCCGGCGTCGAGGCGAGCATCCGGATGGCGAAGGATCTCTGGATCGAGCAACCGGCGTCGGCTTGACGGCGGTTGGGAGAGGCGGAGGTTAGGCCTGGATCGCTCCGCCGCGCAAGGCGCCGCGTTCGGTCGAGCCGAAGCTGGAGTAGAGCGTTCCGGATTCGCGTGGCAGCAGCACGTCGATCGCACGATCGAGCGCCGCGGTCGCTCGCGCCAGTGATTCACGTTGGGCCGCGACCTGTCCGCTGGCGGTGGCGAGGCGGGTGCGCAGTGCCGACGGCACCGGGCCGCTGCGCGCCGCCTTCGAGAACTGGTGAACCGCGTGGGCCAGTGCCCGCTGCAGTTCGCCGGCGTGCAGATCGATCGCGCTGGGGTCGCGAGCGCGCAGTGCAGCGCCGAGCGCGCTCAGGCGCGATTCGACGTCGGCAAGGCTGTCTTCGAGGTCGAGCGGCGAAGGCGACGAAGGGTTGCCCGATGGGGCCGAAGGGTGCATGAAGCGGTCCGCTGGTGGGTCGGGCGGTTTGTTCGGGCGTTCAGTGATCGACCTTGCTGAGCAACTCGCGGGCATTGCCGATCAGCTTGTCGGCGATCACTTCCGGATTGATCTTGAAGCTGCCTTCGGCGATCGCCTGGGAGATGCGAGCGACTTTTTCCGCATCGAACGGCGTCGCCCCGGACAGCAAGGCAGCCGCCATGCTGGAGAGCTCGACCTTGGCGCTCGGATCGGGTGCACCAGTGGCCGGCACGGCCAAGGTCGCCGTTGCCGATCCCGCCTTGGCCGAATCGACGCCGGCGCCTTGGCTCGTCGCAGGCGTGACGGCCAATGGTTTCTCTGCTGGGTTGCCGATTTTCATGAGGTTCTCCGAGGGGTCCGCAGCGGGCTTTGCCCATTCACATGGACTTGTGTATCGGCCTGTAGCACGACGACTTTAGGCCTTTCTCACACTGCGATCGACCTTCGGGTTGTTACATCGTCAGCTCGACCCGGCGCTCGCCGACCGGTTGGCCGGTCAGAACACGTCCGCTTTCGGTGCGAATTCGGGCCGGCTGACCTTCGACGCCATTGGACAATGCCTGGCCCTCGCCTTCGAGTGCGAACCCGGGGCCGACCGCCAATACTTTCACGGTGTCGCCCGCGGCGAACCACACGCGGGGTTTGAGATGCCCGACCCGCAGGCTTTGGCCCGATCGGAGCGCGGGGCCGACCGCCCGGCCGACCGCTTGGCTGGCGTCGACGATCGCCGGCATCGGATCTTCGGCGAGATCGACTTCGGCCTCGACCAGGTCGCCGGCTTTTAGCACCGATCCTGACGTGATACCGGTGGTCGAGACGAGGGCGCGGCCATAGGCCTTCACCGTGATCGGCAGGAACACGTTCCAGTGGGAGGACCCTTGCGCGCAGCGCAGGCCGATGCGGCTCTTGCCCCACAGCCGTGTGTTGTTCGGCAGGTAGGGTTCGACGCGCTCGCAGGGCGCGAGGCGCAGGCGCGGATCGAGCTGGCCGACGAGCACTTCGACGCGGGTCACGCCGGCCGGCGGTGCGCTGGTTCCGCTCGCGAGCGCGAGCGCGCGGACCTGCTGCTCGAGTCCCGCTTCGAGACCGCTGGCCGCAGGCGTCGCATCGTCGGCGCATGCGCCTTCGGCGCGCAACCCGAGCGCCAACAGGACGAACACCACGAGGCCGCCGGCGCGGATCCAACCGACCGCGCGGCGCCATGACAGATTTGTTTGCACCCCGTCACTCTAGAAGGAGACAGCGTCGCCGAAGGCTTGGAACTGGCGGCGGTTCGAGGTCCTGTTCTCGCTAATGTTCGCGCCGTCGCTGACCACAATCCGCACATCACCCGAAGGCCGACCGGCTGCCGGGGAACGCCCATACGGGAGTGGTCATGCTCAACCGACTCAGCGACACGCTCGACTTCCAGGCCCAGGCTCTGAGCCTCAGGTCGGAGCGCCAGCGCCTGATCGCCAGCAACATCGCGAATGCCGATACGCCGGGCTATGTCGCCCGCGATCTCGATTTCGCCCAGGCGCTGCGCCAGGCGACCGGCAACTTGCAGCCGGCTCGCGCGCTGCAGGTCAGTCAAGCCGGGCACCTCGGCGGTGCCATCGGCGTCGGCGGCGCGCGCGGCGACGGCAGCCTGACGTACGCCACCTCGGCCCAGACCAACCTCGACCGCAACACGGTCGACATGGATCGCGAGCGTGCCAGCTTCGCCGACAACTCGGTCAAGTACGAAGCCACCTTGCGCTTCATCAATGGCAACGTGCGCACCGTGCTGAGTGCGATCACCGGCCAGTAATCGCTGCGGCGGATCGGGAGTCCTCATGGGCATGATGAGCATCTTCAACGTCTCGGGCAGCGCCGCGAGCGCGCAGAGCCAGCGCCTCAACGTTGTCGCCAGCAACCTGGCGAACGCCGACACCGTCGCCGGACCGGACGGGCAGGCCTTCAAGGCGCGCCAGGTGACCTTCCAGACCCAGCTGATGGGCGAGATCGCCAACGACCCGACGGCGGCTGGTGTGCGCGTCAGCAACGTCAGCGAAGACCAGACGCCGGGACGACGCGTGCACGACCCGAAGCACCCGGGCGCGGACGTCGACGGCTACGTGACCTACAGCAACGTGAACGCGGTCGAGGAGATGGTCAACATGATCTCCGCGTCGCGCTCCTACCAGAACAACATCGAAGTGATGAACACCGCCAAGAGCCTGCTGCTGAAGACGCTGCAGATGGGCCAAGGCTAACTGGAACCCACCATGGCCGTTTCTTCCACCAATTCCGCCACCGACGCGACCGCCGCGGCGTCGTCGCTGACTGCCAGCGCGAGCGATGCGAAGGCGACGTCGGAGCGCTTCTTGAAGCTGCTCGTCGCCCAGATGCAGAACCAGGATCCGCTGAGTCCGATGGACAACGCTCAGGTGACGAGTCAGATGGCGCAGATCAACACCGTCAGCGGCATCGAGAAGCTCAATCTCACGGTGCAAGGGCTGTCGAGCCAGTTCGCGCAACTGCAGGCGGTGCAGGGCGTCTCGCTGGTCGGCCACGACGTCGTCGTGCCGGGCAATACGCTGCAGGTCGCCGAAGACGCGACGGCGCAGGCCGGCTACGAGCTCGCCAACCCCGCCGACCAGGTCAAGGTCGAGATCCTCGGGCCGAGCGGCAAGGTCATCGACACCCTCAACCTCGGCGCACAGACGTCCGGCGTTCACAGCTTCGACTGGCAAGCCGGTGCGAACGCCTCGGCGACCGGTCTGCGCTTTCGCGTTACCGCGACGAGCGGTAGTGTCAACATGGCGGCCACCACGCTGGTCCGCGACAAGGTCGCCGCGGTCAGCACGGCCAACAGCGTCTTCAGCCTCGAGCTCGAGAACGCGGGCACCGTCCCGTACAGCTCGATCAAAGCTTTCAATTGAACAAGGAACAGGAATGAGCTTTCAGCAAGGTCTATCCGGTCTCAATGCATCCGCGAAAAACTTGGAGGTCATCGGCAACAACGTCGCCAATGCCAACACGTTCGGCGCCAAATCGTCCCGCGCCGAGTTCGCTG
>Ga0207650_10001520_pt1 | contig 16591 bp, 22 predicted proteins | sample KBSS63metaG_FD_184325 | JGI IMG/M metagenome (GOLD analysis project Ga0207650, IMG submission 184325) | Switchgrass rhizosphere microbial communities from Kellogg Biological Station, Michigan, USA - KBS S6-3 metaG (SPAdes) (version 2) | ecosystem: Host-associated > Plants > Roots > Rhizosphere...
CCTGACCCTTATCGATCTCCCGCTCATCTTTTCTCGGCCAAATGTGAAGGCCATTTTTTCTCCTGTCCTCTCTCCTCAATCCGAATTTACACAGTCTTCGTTATATCACCTCGCTCCCTCTTAATTTGACAGAAGACGGTGTATCGGGTACGTTCCGGCTCAGTTCGTTACACCGGTCGTTCGCACCTTCCCGCACATGAGCGAAAAAAAGAGATTTACGCTTAAGCCTGAATTTCACCACACCTTTTTTTAAAAGACCCAGATCGACGATGGAAACGCCCGCTCGCGCACTGAAGTCCGTAGGATCGTCGCCCGATTTGCTCTCCAAATCCAGTACTACAACCACCGCTTCAGTGCTTTCTGATGAACTATTAATTGCACTATGTGGGCCAGTCGGGTCACCGATTCATAAAGTTGCATCCTTGTTTGCAGCGATCTTGACGGATCGCTATGGCTACGAGGTAAAACCGAGCATTCGCCTTAGTCAACTTATTCAGGAACATACAGAGAGTGTTCCGGACAAGCCGATGTTTGAACGAATAAACCGACTCATTGAGCTGGGAAATAACCTGAGACAACAATATGGCGCAAGCGTTCTCGCTGACCTTGCAATTTCCAAGATAGCTTTAGATCGAGAACAGGCCAAGGAAAAATCGGGAGTTCAGCGGTATGAACCAAAAAGACGAGTTTGTTACATAATCGACTCCATAAAAAACCAGGAAGAGTACGACGCGCTTCGACAAGTTTACCGAGACATGCTCTATTTCGTTGGAGTTTATTCTCCTGTGCCAGTTCGTGAGAAAAATCTGTTGGAGATGGGCATGTCGTTACCCGAAGTGTATACACTGATCGATCGGGATTCCGGTGAGGAAATTGCGCACGGCCAGAGCGTCAGAACAACATTTCCTTTAGCAGATTTTTTTCTTAGGGTTGATTCAGCTGTCGATAAGCCACTGACCCAAAAAATCGAACGATTTTTGGCCTTGATCTTTAACTCCGAGGTAATTACTCCTAGCGCAGCTGAAACCGCAATGTATGCAGCCGCGTCAGCCGCAGGAAATTCTGCTTGCCTCTCGCGTCAGGTAGGAGCCGCCTTGACAGATGCGGCGGGCGCGATACTTGCGCTTGGATGGAACGACGTTCCTAAAGCCGGTGGAGGGTTGTATGAGTTTACCCCCGATGATCCAATTGGTGAAAAGGATAAACGTTGTATGAATCTAGATGGCGGCAAGTGCTTTAATGATTTTGAGAAGCACGCCATTATTGAGCAGATAGTAGATGAATTAAGATCGAAAGATATTATTACAGCGGCAAATAAGTCAAAAGCGGTCGATGCGATTAAGACGTCCAAAATTAAGGATCTTATCGAATTCTCCCGTTCTGTCCACGCCGAGATGCAAGCTATCATTCAAGGTAGTCAAACTGCGGGGGAACGCGTAAAAGAGGGTAAGCTTTTTACGACCACTTACCCGTGTCATTCATGCGCACGACACATTATTTTGGCGGGTATAAAGGAAGTTTTTTACATAGAGCCATACCGAAAAAGCCTTGCTACGAAGCTACACGAGGACGCAATTACTGAAAGCGAAGCGGAAACCAGAAAAGTTAGGATTTTGCCATTCGATGGAGTTTCACCCACTAGATATTTGAAATTTTTTAAGGCACCGGTGGATTCAAGAAAAGATGGACGTACTGGGCTTCGCGTTCAGAAAAACTATAAAGCAGCAGTGCCCGTTTCCGAGGTGACTTTGGAATCGCTTCCTGCATTGGAAGCTATTGTCTTGAAAACATTAACTGATAAAAAATTATTGAAGGTCAAGGAGCCTGAAACTGAAAAGAAGAGCTAAAAAAGGAGGAAAGGATATGGCGAAAACTAAAAATCCGCATTCAGTCGTTCAGTTGTCCTTACCTCTTCGTGGGAAAACATACGACGCTCATTCAAGTAAGCCTAAGGTTGTTGGGCTTTCCGAGAAGCGCGCCGAAAAAACAAATAAGGACGAAAACCGCCTTTACAAAAGCATTCTAAGTCGAATAAAACATCTGGAAGATTAACGAGAAGCGTTAAGGCTCGGCAGTGTTTTCACTTTAGCTTGCGAAAGAGCGGGTTAGTGCACTCAATCTTACTTATCCGCTTCCGAAGTTTTATCAAGCTATTTCACCACTACAATCCATTCGCGCAGTCGCTTAAGCCCGCTGTACTAAGTTGGCCATAGAAGCGTGGCGCTCGACATGTTTTGCCATCACGTCCGCATCATAAATGATTCCAATCCAGTGTTTGACCTCCGATTAAGTGCACATGCACCCGTCCCTTATGTGAAAGAGCCGGGAGTCGCGACGAGAATACCACGCGGCGCGAGATAAATTCCGAGCGTCAAAACGTTGTAACGGTTATTGAAGCTCTCAAACATAAAGGTGTGCTGAGCGCCATTTCGGTCTCGAAGTATTACCTCTGACGCGCCCAATGGTCCACCACGTTTCCCGTTGCAGTATGATTCTACTATATTGAGCAAATGCCCCTCATGCACTCCGCCAAACTGTTCTTTGTACACCTGTGACTCTACGCAGTACTTGACGGATGGACCATCTTCACCCACTTGGCTCGCCATCCTACCGTTCAGGGATATAATCCCGACCATCGGGATTCCGCTGTGGTTCTCTTCGACGAATCGCCACAAAGTCGATGTGATCGTATTCCCATAGCGTTTTGCAAGCTTCTTCACCACCGCCATTGTGGCCCTTGAAGCGCTAGCCTCTTCACCAAATCGGGCACCCATGAAGAGCAACTGACCCGAACCGTAGTTGGCCTCACTCTCCAGTTTTTCATGACAGGTGAGCTTGAGTTCCTCTCGAGAATCGCCATAGAGATACCCAGCGTGCCATGGTGCCAGACTGTGCGCGATCTCGTGGCCTTCCGCCCATCGCTTCTTGAGATCTGGCAATTCTGCATCCAACAATATCCGCCTAGTTTTTGGAACCCACAGTGCTCGGAGATCGGCTTGCCTAATAAGGTCGAGCAAACGTCCGGGGCGTTCTAGAAATAGTTTACTAGCCACTTTGACGCGGCTTACAAATTCTCGCACAGCGCTGTCGTCTTGGCGCTGTAGTAGTGTCGGTCCAGTCTCAGCAAATCTCGCACTTGATCAAGCTGCAGAGGTGGCTCGGGGTTACCGAGACCGCGGATGACCTTTTCAACTTGCCGCCCTAGATCTTCGGCCTCATAGTGCCCGACAATTATGTTCTTCATTTCCGACTCTCACTCCATGTACTCAAGAACTTGATGAAGGCATTCACGAGATTCGTTTCCTCCTTGCTGAGAGTGTTCATTGCACGTGCATCGGCTGCGAAGCGCGTGACTCCCTCGGTGAATTCTTCATTTGGTATTGTCGTGATCCCTGAAAGCTTTACGAGAGTCCGTTCGGGGAGATGAAACAACTGCTCGAGTTGAAAAATAGTTCGCGGGCTTGGTTCAACTGTAGGATCGGTTTCGATCGCCCGGACTTCCTCTACATCCACGCGCGCCCGTTTTGAGACCTCCTCTTGCGACAAGCCTGCTTTCCGTCGCAAGAGAACCAAGAGAGCACCGAGGCCTTCGTGAAGGGCCTTCACGCGTCCGACATCCTTCACACGTTCAGCCTCATCCTTCCCAAATCTCTCGAGTGCCTCCTCGGCCACTGACCGACTCTTCTCAGCCAGCACTTTCGGCGAGAGGCCGCACTCAGTCAGTGTGTCTGCAAGGGTCTTTGCATCCATATCCAGCATCACTTCGCAAAATGCTTCGGCAAGCCCTTCAGGCTTATTCCATTTTCCTTTCTCTTTTTTTTCCATAACAGCCTCCAACTATTATAGTTAACTAATTCACAAATGATGTGAGCTTCCGCAAAATCCGCCTGCTGATTGTCGTGTACTGCACTGCACTAAGTGACATCTCAGCGCGGATTTCCTCGGGCTCCATGCCCGCGGCCCGCTTAAGAAGTACCTCAAACGCTTGTTTATCGTCAGTGAAAAGCTTTCTGATACTCTCAATTTCGTCCTTTGCGCTGACCTGAGCTTCAACGGACGACTCAGTAGTGGATCGATCAGGAACGACTGCGATCTTCCGGAGCTCAGTCTTACCGGCCAGTTCCGTCTTGCCGTGCTCGAGTATATGGCCCGAAGTACTTCTCATGCACTGACTCAAGTGCTTGACCAGCGTGACGCCCCGCCGCCACCGACGATCCCCGGAAAGTGTTGCCAGATAAGCCTGACTCAGCAACTCTTCGGGCTCAACCCCTTGTTTTTCTAAAGCCTTTCGTTGCGCATGCCAAAATCGGGCGGCCAGGAGTAGCTTTTGATGATCGGCATCCGAGAGATCACGGATGGCAGATAGCGCTTCTTGCGTAGTCGCATACTTTTCGTTGGTCATGTACTTTTTGTCCTCCGTACATCCGTTGGCGACCCCCTTATTTCTAATGGGACGCTCCCTGGCGTCACTCATTTACCTTTGCCGGCGATTTCGACCTCTTCAGACATTGGCCTGAGCCGGCTCGCCCGAATAGTTCGGCGCTAGCTCGTACCGGCGCTGAATGATCAGGCGCCACCTCCTATTTGTCTATGCCGAATAGACGCGCGATCTCGGACATCGGTCCGATTTCGTTTACCCGTCCGGCAAAGGGAGCAAGAAGGGAGTCACATAGCTAGACGCGATAAGAGTCATTGTCCGAATCATCGCGGCGACCCGGCATAAGCTATCAACAGCAAATGAGCGCCAGTGTTCATGGCGGGGATGAACGAGCCCAGAGTCCTGATCCATTAGCGTCAGCTGAAAGCCTCGAGATTAAGGAGGCTGCGATTTGGAGACGCGAGTGTAGCTCAAACTAAACATATTTTCTTTTCAGGAGGAGAACGAAAGATGGCGGAATCTAAGAAAACGGTCACAATCATTGTAGAAGGCACGCCACACGAGTGGCCTAAGGATGAGATCACGTACGCGGAAGTGGTCACGCTTGAAGTGCCGGATTACCCACAGCACCCAGAGATCACCTACTCCGTTACATACAAGAGGGGACACGGCAATAAGCCCGAAGGTATCCTCGTCCCAGCGGGAGCGGCTGTCAAAGTCAAAGAAGGAATGATTTTCAATGTTTCACCAACTGGTCAGTCGTAACAATGATATACGGCGTTTAGTTGAAAAAGGTTACGCGGTTGCCTTCGACAGCAATCACCTCGTTATACGGGATATTCCGTATCTAGATAGCGACCGCAAACTCCAGATCGGGGCGATCGTAGCCAAACTCGAATTCATAGACCAGGAGCACGTTACTCAGACGGACCATCAAGTTTTCTTTGCTGGTTCGATTCCACATGGGCTGGATGGCAAGCCGATCCCAAATCTCGGGGGGTGGAGCTTGCCAGCTTATGTTGAGCGAAGCCAGTAAAGACGTGATCGTACAACGGTCATTCTCCAACAAGCCGAAGGATACGGGGCAATTCAAGGATTTTTTTGACAAGCTCGAAAGCTATGTCGCTATAATATCCGGGCCAGCGATTGATTTGCATCAGGCGAACCCGTACACGTTTCGCGCTGTAAAAGAGGTCATACCCGACTCCGTTTTCAAAGTTCATGACACACTCACAAGCAGAGCAGAAATCACTGACTTAAATGCGCGGTTGAAGAACGACATCATTGCTATAATTGGTCTCGGCGGTACTGGCGCATACGTTTTGGAGTTCCTCGTAAGGACGCTGGTCCGAGAAATTCGGGCCTTCGATAAGGACGAGTTCCGAGTACACAACGCCTTTCGCTCGCCCGGCAAGATTGAAATTTCGGAGTTCGGAAAACCCAAGGGAGACGTTTATTTTTCGCGTTACGAAAACTTCCGATCAGGGCTTTACTTCAATCGCAAATTCGTCGACACGTGCTGCTCCGAAGATTTTAACGATGTAACGTTTGCGTTTGTGTGTGTCGACAAAGGCTTGTCCCGCGCTGGCATTTTCGATCTACTCATTTCGAAGAAGATTCCTTTCATCGATGTCGGCATGGGCCTGAATCGTAAGCAGGGCCCGCTCAATGGTATGTTGCGCACGACTTACTACTCTGCCGAACACGGCCAGAACCTACGCGACAAGGGTTTGGCCGAGCTCGCCGACAGCCCAGACGACCTCTACCGGACGAACATTCAAATCAGCGAACTCAACGCACTCAACGCGTGCTTGGCTGTTATTAAGTTTAAGCAGCTACGCGGTTTTTATTTCGAAGAGCTTCCCTTTTATCATCTTCTCTTTAACGTGGGTGATTGCAAAATCATCGGGGATTCGGAGTTCAATGAAGATTGAGCTCCAACGCGTCCGCTACATACCGAAAGAATTGAAACCTCGCGTGCTCTATGTTTCCGAAGAGTTCGGCGCTGCGGCACACCTCTGCGCCTGCGGATGCGGTTCTAAGGTTAGGACACCACTGGGTCCGACTGAATGGGCGCTTGAAGAGACTGGCAGTGGCGCGACTCTTGAGCCTTCGATTGGCAATTGGCAACAAGCTTGCCAATCGCACTATTTGATATATCAAGGCGAAGTTATATGGGCCGATAAATGGACACCTGAGCAAATCGCCGCTGGCCGACGTCTGGAGGGGAAGCGGCGACAAAACTATTATGATTCGCTGGATCGTGAACGGGCCACCACCCTGCGAAAATTCTGGCGCTGGCTGAAGGGCCTATTTCACACTCGATGAGTACAAACGGGCTGGGAATCGGACCCGGACAACTTCTTGATTTAGCAATGTACGGTAGCAAAACACTTAGCAGACGTGCTTTTAACCGAAAAGCGGTCTCTAATGAAACCTTCTGCATAACGTTATCCAATGAGCGTTATACGTTGCTCCTTGCTAACTTACTTACTGATTGATTGGAGAGGGCTATGGCACGGGTAAAAATGGAGAAGATCGTGGACCATCTAGGTTCGAAAATTCGGAATGCCCTGGACGATGCTACGAGGCACACACTGGACCCAGAAGTGAATTATGACGTTCATGCGCTTTATAGGAACTTCGTTCGTGCGGTCAGCCGTAAGTGCAACAACTGGGAGACGGTCCCCGATTCCGCTGTCGAGAAAAATTAACCTCGGTAAAGTGGAAATTGTGGTCAGGTCTTGAATCTTGCTAGCGACTCGTTCGGCAACCCTAAATCTTGGCGAGCAAGGCACTCCCGTGGCTGGCGATCACGGCGTCGAAGTTGTCGACCTGCGTGTTCCCTTCCCATGACTCGGCTAGCAAGTCATCTATGCATTCGCAACAGGCGATGCTCTTTCCAGGCCCAACTCATCGGCAACTGCATGCTCGACAACGGTATCTTTGAAGAAGCCCGGATTGTTGCGCGTGTGCAGCATGGCGGCATTGGTGAACGTGAACTCGCGAAAATCCTGTTTGGTGACGAAACCCTTCTCAATCATCTCGAACGCTTCGGGTATGACATAAAGGCGCCTTGAGCCGCGCGCCGAACCAGGGCAACTTCTTCGCAATGCGAGTAAAGAGGTCAGGCAGTTTGACTGCGTAAGCCAAACGACAATATACGTGTCGCAACCGGTTTTAGCTTAAGCCGCTTGTTCGCCGTTGATGCATTAATGTGAGGAAAGGGGAATCTATGCAGCTGGCAAGAATTTTCCGGTTGGCTCTTGCTTGTGCTCTAAGCTCGATCGTGGGATTTCCCTCGATTGCTAAAAGCCAGTCACCAGAGATCGCAGAAGGAGCAAAAAAGGAAGGCCGACTGCTCTTGTATACTTCTCTGACGCTCCAGGAATTTGACGAGGTCGCCGCGCCGTTTACAAAAAAATATCCGTTTCTGAAGCTCGAGTCGTTTCGCGGCAATGCTCTCCAGCTCCTGCAAAAAATCAGCACCGAAGCGCGTGCCGGCCGGCCCCAGGTGGACGTAGCTCAATTCAATGGGTTCGAGGCCTGGCAGCTGCAGAACCTTGGATTGCTGCAAAGCTACAAGTCGCCCGAAGCAAGAAAGTTTCCCGAGGGTTACAAAGATCCGGAGGGATTCTGGACCACGCTTTACCTGAATTACTTGGTGCTGGGCTACAATCCCAAGTTAGTAGCAGCTGCCGATGTGCCGAAAAAATGGGAGGATCTCTTACATCCTCGCTGGAAAGGCGACAAGTTCGCGCTCGACCGTGATAACGCCGTATGGTACGGCGGCCTGGCGCTTTATTGGGGGAAGGAAAAAGCCGGGAAGTTCATGCGCGCTCTGGCCGACCAGCAGCCGAGCATGCGCAAGGGACATACGTTGATAGCGACCTTAATGTCGAGCGGCGAGTTTCCACTCGGCTTGGTTTACGCACATCGAGTCGAAGAGATGAAAGCCAAAGGAATGAACACGATCGAGTGGGTGCCGCTCGAACCGATCGTTGCCACACCCATTGTGATCGGCATCGGCAAGAATGCGCCCAATCCGAACGCGGCCAAGTTGTTCGTCGATTTTTTCCTCTCGAAGGAAGGCCAGTCGATTTCTCAGAAGCTGCAATATCGGGTTCCCGTCAATCCCGACCTGCCTCCGATGTCGCCTAAACTCGACCCGAAAAATTTGAAAATTTCTCTGGTCAACCGCCAGGTGGCCGACAGCTATCAGGAGTACGACAAGGAATACCAGGAGCTATTCGTGAAGGGACGCGGCCTGTAGTCCAACCCTTCGTCGTTTGAGTCGACTGTCCGCCGCATCGCGCTATGTGGGCATACACACGGCCCCGGCCACCACAGTTCTATCGGTTGAGCAGGTGATATTTCCGCGTTAACTCGTGCTCGCAGGCGGACGGCGGTGCTGCGTCGCCTGCTCGTAGGCATACGCGAGTCGGAGCACTGTGCCATCCGCGTAGGGACGCCCCATAAAGGTGATGCCGGCCGGCAGCCCGTCGCGCGTGAATCCCGCAGGCACGGCGATCGCCGGCACGAATATCAAAAAAGTATTCAAATGCGGCGCGCCTGAATGGTTCACGTAGGGCGGATTGATGCCGTCGCGGATCGGCGTTGGCTGGTGCTCGACGGAATTGTGGACGATGGCGTCGAGCTGGTTGTCTGCCATCGTTTTCAAAACATTCGTCATCAGCTCATCGCGCGCGATCAAATAGTCGTAGTACTTGCTCGGATCGGAGGACTCCTTGAGACGGTTCTTCGCGCCGACAGCAACTTTGGCAAACTCGGGTGACTGCATGGCTTCCGCGCGAGTTTTGAACGGCGCATTGCGGCTCCGGCCATAGTAGATTTTAAAAGCCTTTTCACCCGCCGTGGGATCGTCCGCGCGCTTGGCCAACAATTCATTGAGCTTGGGAATAACGACGGGGTCGACCAGCGCAGCGCCGGCGGCGCGCAGATCGACAACCGCCTTATCGAACACTTCACTGACTTGCTTGAAATCATCGGTTTCGGGATGGGAATTGTAGCCCATGGGCTCGCGCAAAACGCCGATGCGCGCTCCTCTCAAGCCGTCCTCCTCGAGAAAACTCGCAAAACTCTCCGGAACGTGGCCGAAGCCCTGCGCCATCAACGGGTCTTCCGAATCATAGCCGACGATGACGTCCAGCAGTGTCGCGAGGTCTTTCACCGTGCGCGCCATGGGTCCGAGGGAGCCTTTTTTTTGCGGCCAGCCGGAATACACACCGGCGCGGCTCACGAGTCCGGCGCTGGTCCGCATCCCGGCGATACAGTTCCACGTCGACGGCCGGCGTATCGATGCCAGCCCTTCTTGGCCGACGCCGAGGGCCGCCAAGTTTGCCGAGACGCTCGCCGCAGATCCTCCCGACGAGCCGCCAACCGTGCGCTCCAACGCGTAGGGATTTTTGGTCGAACCGAACAGCGAACCATGCGTGTCGCCGCCACCGAGCTCGCCCAGAGTCGCCTTCCCCAAAATGATCGCGCCGGCCTTTTTTAATTTTTCCACGACAAATGCGTCTTTGGCCGGATAGAAATTTTTGAATAATACCGAACCCAAAGTTGTCGGCATGCCTACGGCATCGATCTGGTCCTTCAGAATCACGGGAATCCCGTGCAGGGCTCCCATGGGACGGGACGCCTTTCGGTCCTCGTCCAGCCGGTCTGCCTCCGCGAGCGCTGTCGGGCTGACGGTGATGACCGAATTGATTGCTGGGCCGCTCTTGTCGAAGCGTTCGATGCGATCGATGTACATCTGCACCAGCTGGCGGCACGTGAGCTGGCCGGATTTAAACGCGCTGTGAATGCCGTCCACAGTCGCGTCGATGATTTGAAACGGTTCCGTTCGCTCGGCCATTGCTCAGTCTCCTATTCAACAAGTTCTAAAGCCCGACTTTCCGCATGTGGCGGGCGAAAATTTCGTTCACGAATGATTGATACTATACGAAATGGAGAATTAATAATGGATAATGGACAATTCAAACCGTCCGGAACTCATGCCGTTCGACGCGATACTTTCCTTACCATCTGAATTTGGTGGTTGACCAGGTCTTATATTTTGACGTTGCGGATTTTTGGCGGCTTTAGCGGCTGCGAAAAATATCTTTGCTCAAAAGACAACGGAGAACTCCGCCCAGGGATCGAAGATCGCCGGTTGCATCGAATCACGGGCCCCGGCGGCGGGCACTTCTTGACCACACGATTAAAGCGGGCTTGATCAGTGCCGCGATCCAGCAGTTCCAGCCGGTCCGGCGCGGCGGGGAGCGGTCGCTGCGGTGCTGGTTCAGTTCGGAAAGATCTCTCTCGGAGTCTACCCTGAGCGAAGTCGAATGGGTTCGAGATGACAGGCTGGGTATCTCGTCTGTCATTTCGAGCGGAAGCGAGAAATCTCCCGCGCGGGTTAATGCACTTCGAGGGGAAAAAGACAATTAGGGTCAGGTCTTGCAATCACACATTTTCGTTCCGCTCCTCACTCCGTTTGAGGCGTCGACTCACCGTCGCATAATGCACTCCCAGGTGCGCCGCTATCTCGTGCAGGCGATAACCATGTTCCTTGTACGCCTGAAGGATTCTTCGCTCGTCCATTCCTTTTAGGATACTCGCCAGCTTTGGCCGGACTGCTTTGACTTGTGCTCTTGGAATCTCTTTGAGCTCTCGATTTTGTGGTGCGTGCTTTTCGATGAATGCTTCACTCCCGAGATAAATCTGCCCTTGGAGCGCTTCCCAAGGACAACTTTCCAAACCGTCTTTAACAAAGTCCCGGTAGTGCTTCTGTGCCTGCGCTCGGTTCTTGCCGAATTGTCCAAGCACCCAGTCGGTGGTCAGGAACTCCGGCGTCGAAACCAAACCCGCCGTGGCGCGATAGCTGCTCCATTTCCAGGTCCCGGTTTGTGCATTGCCTTTGACCCGGACCGGGTTGAGCACAATATAACGGCAAAGCTCCAAGAGATACGATTCCTTTTCCACCAAGATTGCCTTGAATCGGCCTTGAAACAAATGCCCCACTCGCCGGTGGCTGCGATTAAAGGCTTGGGTGTAAATACCGTTTAACTGGCGCATGCCGAGGGAGAGATTGGGCTTAGGGGTTTCCACTAGCAGGTGGTAATGGTTTGCCATCAAACAATAGGCATGGCAGATCCAGCCGTAGCGGCCGACTACTCGCGCGAGAACGTCGAGAAATAATTGACGGTCAGCGTCGCGGAAAAAGATCTTCTGCCGTGCGTTGCCTCGACCGGTAAGATGGTAAATCACCCCGGGAAACTCTAGGCGAAGCGGTCGTGCCATATAGGCGCTCTTATCAATGCCGCTGTCGTATTGCAAGACCTGACCCCATTTCGACCCACACCTTCAGGGCGTACGAGCGATCGTCAAAGCGATGTCCAAGCATATAAGGAGATTTTTGGGATACAGTGAGAGCGAGGCTTGTATTTTGACATTGCGGATTTCTGACGGCACCGGCTGCTGCGAAAATATTTTCTCTAAAAAAGACAACGGGTTTCTTGACGAGGGTTTCGGTAACGAACGGAAAAGTGTACGCGAGCCAGGTCGATCCCTGACATCTGCTGTGCCTGCTCTGTGACTCGTTGTTATCTATTTCCCATACAACCGTTTCACAAAGCCGCTGTCTTCAATCTCTTTCAAGATTGACGAATCAATGAAGTCGTTGGGGTTCAGCCCCTTGGCTTCCGGTCGAGTCCTGGCAAGTTGATCGATGATGGTTTGAATACCGGCAGGCGTGGGATAGGGCAACGCCGGCGTTAGTCGCTGACTGTACTCATCATAGATGCTCTGCATGACGGAGGTGTCGCTCAAGCGCGCAACCTTTTGTAGTGTCTTGAGAGATAGCTCCTTGTTTGTCTTAAACAAGTAAATTCCTTCCAGATAGGAGCGCATGAGGCGAAGCACAATATCGCGTCGGTCATGGATGATTTGCTTGCGCGTCCCAATTCCGTGATGGGTAAACGGTATATTCAAGCGGCTCAGGTCCGCGATGACTGAATAACCATCGCGTTGTGCCATGGTTGCGAAGGGCTCCGACAACGCGGCCGCATCGACCGCCTTATTTTGCAAAGCAAGAAGAGCTTCCGGATCACCGCCGACCTGGAGAAGGGCAACGTCTCTATCCGGCACTAATGACCAACGGTCCAGACCGAAGCGCACCGAAAAATCGCTGACGCCACCGATCCTGGAAATGGCGATTTTCTTCCCCTTCAGCGCTGCCGGTTCCTTGATCGAGGGCTGTCCAATAATCTTGTAAACGAGGGTGTTGATCGTCGATGTAATGCCGACGAAATCAGCGCCCGCCATATTGGCGTTGATGTTGGCAACTCCTCCGCTCGTCATGAACTGAATTTCCCCGGCTAAAGCCGCTTGAACCGCCCGCGAACTCACCGGAATCATCAAAATCTCTGCATCGAGTCCCTGCTTTCGCGGAAGATCGAGTTCTTTCATCAAATAAACGGGAGTGAACTGAATGGCGATGGACGTGTACGCCATGCGGACTTTTGGCAGAGATTGACCGGCTGCTATGCTGGGTAAAAACAGGAGCGCGAGAAAAATCACTGTCGTGCACATGTGAGCGGTGTGCGTGCTCCTTATTGGTTCGGCAGGAATCATCGGGTTTCTCTATCACCGTTCTTCAGAAGAAAGAAGTGTGAAAACGACGGCGATGGTTGCAGGCGATTAATCCCCAACCTATAACTCTCATCGTCAATCAGAGACAGCCCGCTATAATCTGCCAACGCACGAGGATCAGCCATGACGATGCAGCACCAGCTTGAAGTCTACGTGAGAGAGAATCGCAAACGATTCGAAGATCTCCTGGGTCAGATGGTCAATATTCCATCGATCAGTATGGATCCGGCCAAAGCGAATGACATGCGGCGCATGGCAACTCTTGCGCGACAAGTATTGAGCGACGCCGGCGCCGAAGCGCAGATCGTGGAGACCGGCGGCTATCCATTCGTGTCTGCCGGCTGGATGACTGGCGCACACTGTCCTACGGTCACGGTCTATAACCATATCGATGTCCAGCCGGCACAGGAGCCGGAATGGCAACGGGATCCTTTTGTCTTCCAGAACGAGGGCGGCATCTATCGCGGCCGTGGAGCAACCGATGATAAAGGGCCGGCGCTGTCGGTGTTGTTCGGTGCCCGTTTCGCCATCGATCAAGGCGTGCCGATCAATATTCGCTTTCTCTGGGAACTTGAAGAAGAAATCGGCAGTCCTCATTTTGGCGCTGGCCTCAAACACCGAGCCGAGGTTCCCCGCCCCGATTCTGTGGTGGTCTCCGATACGATTTGGATTGCCAAAGGGCGTCCGGCCATGCCGTACGGATTGCGAGGAATCGTTGCTGCGAGACTGACCTTGAGAACCGGCAGCAAAGACGCCCACTCCGGAGTAACGGGTGGGGCCGCGAGAAACCCGTTAGCTGAATTGATGGAGGTCGCCCAGGCTTGCGTTAATGCCAAAACAGGCGAAGTGAAAATCCCCGGCTTCTACAAGGACGTGGTCAAGCCGACGAAAGAAGAGATCGAGAGCTTTCTCAAGTCAGGATTTCAGGTCAAGCGCTTCAAAGAGGCCTATGGACTGCACTCTCTCAGAACGGATGATCCGGCTGAAGTGACGCGCCGTATTTGGGCGGCTCCGACTTTCGAGATTCATGGCTTGACCGGCGGATACGATGGGCCTGGCATCAAGACTGTGGTGCCGGGTCATGGCGAATTGAAGGTCAGCATGCGGCTCGTTCCGAACCAGACACCGGAGAAAGTCTTCGACCTGTTGAAGCGCTACGTGGCCAAGCTGAATCCGAACGTCAAAGTGGAACAGGAAGGGATGTACCTACATCCATTCAAAGGCAGTTTTGATGGGCCTTATGTCGAATGTGTGAAACGAGCGGCGAAGGCGGGATTCGGCAAAGAACCGGTTCTCATTCGTGAAGGGGGATCGATCGGTGCGATCGTCACGATGCAGAAGGTCTGGAAAGTGCCGATTCTCTTTCTCGGCTTGAGTCTGCCCGAACATGGCTATCATGCACCGAACGAATACTTCGACTGGGGCCAAGCTTCAGGCGGAATGAAAGCGTTTGCGCATTATTTTTCGGAGCTCGCCAAAATGGAGAACCGTTAGACTAGAATTAGGCAAGTCTGACCCCGTCGTGGACCCGACGGATCCCAGCCCCAAAGACGTCCTCACGATTGATCCGCCCAGTGCCGAGGAAACGGTGCCGCCAACACTGAACAATGGCGAGCGTCACCTCGATCATCGATTCATCGTTCTGACGGCGGCGTAGCTGGCCGGCGCGCTGTTCAGTCGACCACCGAGCGATCGGGGACGAGCGAGCGCTGAAGCCACTGAAACATCCGCCATCCGGCGGGATGAGGGGCGAGTGTCGACGCCGCAGCCGCAGCGGCCTCGTCGGAGATCGGTCGTGCGTTGGGCGCTTTCACGTGGACTTCGGCCACTCGCTCCGCCATCACGAACCAGCCGACCGATTCCTCCACCGAGAGTCCCACCGTGAGAAGGCCGTGGTTGCGCAGGATGCAAAATTTCTTGTTGCCGAGTGCCGTGGCGATGCGTTTACCGCCATCGATCGAAAGCACCTCAACTTCCTCATCGTCGAAAAGCGCTTGATCGAACACGAAAGCACACGCCTCCTGACTGAGCGCGCGGAACGGCGCAATGTTGGCCGACCATGGAGTGCCGAAGGCGGTATGAGTGTGAGCTGCGCTCACGACATCGGGACGAGCAGCGAGCAATGGATGGTGGATATTGTAGCCGGCGGTGTTGACGGCACCGGTCGCGTTGCCGTCGGCATCCTTCACTTCGCCACCGGACCCGACCAGCACCAACTGGTGGACCGTCGCCGCGCTGAAGGGGACACCCCAGTCGAGCAGCCAGAAGTGGTCGGTAAACACAGGGTCACGGGCTGATATGTGACCGTCGCCGAGCATGCCCCAGCGCAGCGCGCCAAAGATGCGGTATCCGAGCGCGCACATCCGCTTGCGGTGCGCCCGTTCGTCGGCAATCGAACGGACAGTGCCATAGGGCTCGACGCCGTCAAACGGGGGATAGGGATCCGGTGTTACGTCGCGCATGGTATATCACATGAGCAAGTCGGTGTTTCTGTGCGAAGAATCTCAACCGCATAATAGGGAGCTAAACGCAAAAGGGCTGAGAAGCGCGAAGCAGCTTTCTCACCGCTGTTTGGAGCACCCGTCTATTTCGGCATATCTTCTAACCGGATACCTCGCCCAGCTTTTAAGCTCCTTCGAGCTTGTTCAACCCGCTCAAGAAAACGCGGATCGTTCTCAAGCTTGTAATCAAACCAGTCGTCCTCTGACTCGAATCCAATCAGAACACCGGCAGGCTTTCCGTGTCGAGTTATGACAATCTCCTGCTTTTCCGCCTCGCGCAGAAACCGGGAAAGATCGTCTTTGATCTCAGATAAAGGGACTTCTTTTATTCGGGCTTTCCGAACTGCTCCAGCCATTTTGCAGCCTCCGTTTTGGGGATAATCGCCAAGACCTCAACAGTTTCGGCCGATACATCGTAGAATATTCGAATCTCGCCAACACGAAGCCGATACTGCGGCCGCGCCAATCCTCGCAACTGCTTGATCCGGCTCCGGCTCGTTTTCGTTGGCTCGTAACGAAGATGCGTCTCTAGAGCATCGCGGACGGTTGATCGAACGTTAGCCCTCAAACTACGAAAATCGTCGACCGCCTCCGGAGCCAGAACGATCGCAAAACGCATTCTGGCCAGATTATAGCCAAAACTTACGCCGCGTCAAAGCAGCGTGCTCCGACGCCGTAATACAATGGACTAGCTACACCTTGGCGAGCAAGCCGCTCCCGTGGCTGGCGATCATCGCATCGAAGTTGTCGACCTGCGTGTTCACGTCCATGGCGCGCACGCGATAGATGTCGCCGTGCGACGCGGGGAACGGCTCGATGCCCTGCTGGAGTTCGCGGGCGAGATTCAGCAGCCGCTTGCGCGCCGTGATGATCGCCAGGTCGCTGGTGCCGAGGTGTTCTTTGCGGCGGTCGTAGATCGCCCCCATGCTTTCCTGAATCGCGCGATCCTGGTCGTTGACGCCCCAGATGCCGGTGTAGCTCACAGTGCGCTGGATGTCGCGGTCGAGCAGGTAGTCGTTTTCCATGTTGCGCTTCGGGATAAACGTGCCGGGGATCAACT
>Ga0207650_10001521_pt1 | contig 16585 bp, 17 predicted proteins | sample KBSS63metaG_FD_184325 | JGI IMG/M metagenome (GOLD analysis project Ga0207650, IMG submission 184325) | Switchgrass rhizosphere microbial communities from Kellogg Biological Station, Michigan, USA - KBS S6-3 metaG (SPAdes) (version 2) | ecosystem: Host-associated > Plants > Roots > Rhizosphere...
AGATATCTCACAAGCCGCTTGAGGCGCGCAACCCTCCCGACTATTGTGCGCGCGATTTGCAAAGGCGGGGCAGCCGCCAAGCAGGTCTGACAATCAAGGGAGTTTTGAATGCGTGCTCTTATCCTGGTCGCTGGTGCGGCCCTGGCAGTTTCGGCTTGCAGCAGCAACGAAGCCGCTGAAAATACCATGAACGTCGACGAGACTCTCACCACCGAGAACGTCGTCGCCAACGACACCACCGCCATCGACGCGACCACCAACACGGACGCCAACATGACGATGGATGCGAACGCCACCGACGCCAATGCGACGGACGCGAACGCAGCAACGACCAACGCCCAGTAATGAGGCGCGTTGGGCCGCTCTAGAGCGGCTCACGGTTTCGAGGGGCCGCCGGCACGTCCGGCGGCCCCTTTTGCTATTTGAGCCCAACCACCTTGTGTGCCTGGAGCGTCAGCCGCCACTTGGGCCGCGCCATCGCCAACGCCGTCGCCGCATCATAGCTTGCTTGAGTATCCGCGCAGTCCATCGGCTGGACCAGGAAATGGCTAAAATCCCAGCCTTCAAGATCTGCGGGATCGATCCCCTTTTGGGGCCAGACCAGCTTCAGCTCATTCCCTGACCGCTGGACCACCTCGGTACCTGCCTTGGGGCTGATGCACAGCCAATCGATCCCGGGAGCGGCGGCAATGGTGCCATTGCTTTCAACTGCGATGCGGAAGCCCAGCGCATGCAACGCGTCGATCAGTGCATGATCGAGCTGGAGCATCGGCTCACCGCCCGTGATGACCACCAGCCGGTGATCCATCCCCTCGCCCCAAAGCGCTTCGATATGGGCCGCCAACTGTTCTGCGGCGGCAAATTTTCCCCCGCCGGGCCCATCCGTTCCGACGAAGTCGGTGTCGCAGAAATTGCACTGTGCCGTGGCACGGTCCTGCTCCCGGCCGCTCCACAAATTGCAGCCGGCGAAGCGCAGGAAGACCGCGCGGCTACCGGACTGAATGCCTTCTCCCTGAAGGGTCAAGAACGCTTCTTTGACCGCGTAGCTCATGCCGAAACATATCTCGTTGGATCGGGGAGGCCCGCTTCCTCGAAGCCCTTCGCTCGCAGCCGGCAAGCGTCGCAAAGGCCGCATGCGGCTCCGTCCGGTGCCGGATCGTAGCAACTGTGGCTCAGCCCTGCGTCAAGCCCGAGCCGCGCCGCCTCGCGGGCAATATCGGCCTTGCTCATGTGCTGGAGCGGAGCATGGATCGTGAAGCCATCGCCCTCTACCCCGGCCTTGGTCGCCTTGTTGGCCAGGGCCTCGAACGCGGCGATGAATTCCGGGCGGCAATCGGGATAGCCCGAATAGTCGAGCGCATTGACGCCGACATACAGGTCGCGAGCGCCCAATGCCTCCGCCCAGGCCAGCGCCAAGCTGAGAAAGACCGTGTTGCGCGCCGGGACATAGGTCACCGGAATCCCTTCTTCCACACCCTCCTTCGGCACGTCGATGTCGCTGGTCAGGGCCGATCCGCCGAAGGCCGTAAGATCAAGCGGCAGGACGATATGCCGGTCGGCGAGCTCGGCCGCGATCCGCTTCGCCGCCTCGAGCTCGACCCGATGCCGCTGGTTATAGTCGATGGTAAGCGCGAGCACCGAAAAGCCGGCCTCGCGGGCCAGACCGGCGCAAACCATCGAGTCCAGCCCCCCGGACAGCAGGACGACCGCCGACTTGTTCAGATCATTGCTCATTTGCGCCGCCATCTAGGGTCCCGGCGCACAAAAAAATAGGGCCGCTCGAATCGGGCGGCCCAGTTGTTCGGGCATCGGCCCGAAAGGGAGGAAAGCGTGCCGAAGAATGGCACGACGCAGCTAATAGCCGGATTATGGTTAAAGCCCGCTTAACGGAGCTTCATATTTACGGACGGCAGTCGCCCATCCGTCTCGCGTAAAGCTTGTAATGGAACGGCAGTCCGCCCGAAATTCCTTGCGTGTCGATAGTCAGCGAGCGCGGCGTGAGCAGCGTCACGGCCGAGCGTCCGAATCCTCCATCGGCGCAGTTATAATTGATCTCGGCACTGCTGCCGTTGTCGCGAACCACGGTTCGCGTGCAATTCCCGCCTCGATGCTCGAATTGAGCCAGGACGTCCGGCGAGGGCACGCAAACCCGGGTCGGATCATGCCCGTTCGCGCTTTTGCTCAGCTCCCATAGGCCGCCGGCCGCGGGAGCAAGCGCACGCGGCACCGTGGCAGTCACGATACCTGCTGCAAGAAAAGCAATGACGGCCATAAGGCCGATTCGAGCCCCGTTACGCATCACGAGCCATTTACCACAGGCTAGTTAACCCTGCGTAATTCTAAGCAGCTTCGGCTGCGATTGGAAAGCTGCTCGCGCAAAAGGCGCAATCGACCCGGATCATGCCGTCGTCGCCGACCATCGCCGCCCGCTCGTCGGGCGGGAAACGGGCAATCACCGAAGCGACATAGTCGGGGCTGCACCGGCAGCCCTTCGACAACGCGACCGGAGGGAGGGTCCGCACTTCCGGCTCCTCGTGCAGCAGGCGCCAGACCAAGTCGTCGAGCGGAAGGTCGCGATCGGTCAGTTCATCCGGCTGTACCGACCCCACCAGCACCGCAACATGCGGCCATTCGGGGTGGTCGAGCCGGGTATGAAGCCGGTCGCGCCCCTCCTCGCCTTCCGGCAAGTGCTGGAACATCAGGCCGCCGGCCACCCAGCCGCGGTCGTCCTTCCGCGCCGCCAGCCGGACGATCGATGGAATCTGCTCCGACTGGGCGAAATAGCTTTGCGCCGCGTCGCCAAGCCCCTCGCCCTCCAGCGGCACAATGCCCTGGTAGCGTTCCTTGGTTGCCGGCTGGTCGAAGGTAATGGCCAAATAGCCGCGCCCGAACAGGGAAAACAGGGTCGGGTTGGGGCCGGCCTCGGCCAGCTGCTCGGGATCGTGGCGGACGTAACCGCGAAGTTCGCCGCCGAGATAGTCGCAGACCAAAAGGTCGATGATCCCGGCCTCGGTCTGCGCCTGGATGGTCAATTGTCCGCCTGGATCCTTGAGCAGCGAGCCCAGCAACGCGGTCAGCACCAGTGCTTCCGCAAGCAGCTGCTCGAGCGCGGGCGGATAGCCGTGATTGGCAAGGATCTGATCGAGCGCGGGGCCGATCCGCGCAGCGCGCCCACGGGCGTGCCGCGACGGCAAGGTGACGCCCAGCGCGACGTCCTGGTTCAACGAGATTTCAGTCATCCGCGGCCAAATGGGACCGACTGCCCGAAATCGCAACCTAGCCGATTTTTTCCAGCGCCCAGAGCAGCAGCGCTTTCTGCGCATGCAGGCGGTTCTCGGCCTCGTCCCATACGGCCGACTGGGGGCCGTCGATCACGGCATCGCTGACCTCTTCGCCACGATGGGCGGGGAGGCAGTGCAGGAAGGTCGCGCCTGGCAGTGCCCGCGCCATCATCGCCTCATCGACCTGGAAGCCCGCGAAAGCCTCCTCGCGATACTCATCTTGTTCCTGCCCCATGGAAACCCAGGTGTCGGTCACCACCACCTCGGCGCCATCGACCGCCTCGACCGGATCACAGCCGAAGTAGATGTCGTCGCGCGTCGCGGCCATCGCGCACATGCCGACATCCGGCTCGAACAGGCTGGGCGTGGCAACCGCCAATCCGAAGTGCATCAGCGCCGCGGCCTCGATCAGCGAGTTGCAGACATTGTTGCCGTCGCCGACCCAGGCCCAGCGCGATCCCGCCAGCTTGGCGCGGTGTTCGATGACCGTCTGCATGTCGGCGAGCAGCTGGCAGGGGTGGGAAAAGTCGGTCAGGCCGTTGATCACCGGCACACTGGCATACTGTGCAAGCTCGACCGCCTTTTGATGATGATCGGTGCGGATCATGATCACGTCGGCAAAGCGCGACAGCACGCGCGCCGTGTCGGCAATCGTCTCGCCACGGCCGAGCTGGGACGAGCCGCTCTCAAGAACGATGGTCGACCCGCCAAGCTGCCGCATGGCGAGGTCGAAGCTGATGCGAGTCCGCGTCGAGCTCTTCTCGAACACCATCGCCAGGATCATGCCGTCCAGCGGCCGGTCGGCGTCCACCTTGCCCTTGGGCCAGCCTGACCTTTTCTCCTTCCGCTCCATCGCCTCGTTGAGGATGGCCGCAATCGCTTCCCCTCCCGCGTCGGACAGGTTGAGGAAATGGCGCATCGTCACGCCGCTTCGGGGACGTCGTAATCCGCGGCCGCGGCCGACAGGCCCTCGACAAACTCGGCGATGTGGCTGTCGTCGATGGTCAGCGGCGGAAGCACGCGAACCACATTGTCGCCGGCGGCGACGGTCAGGATGCCCTTGGTGCGAAGATAGGTGACGAACGCGCGGCTGTCGGTCTTCATCTTGACGCCCAGCATCAGGCCAATGCCGCGAACGCTTTCGAACAAATGGTCGTGATTGGGGATCATCTGTTCAAGCGCGGAGCGAAGCCGCTCGCCCATGGCGCGAACATGCGAGAGGAACTCGTCATTGGCGACGACATCGAACACCGCCTGACCGGCGGCCATTGCCAGCGGATTGCCGCCATAGGTCGAACCATGGGTGCCGATGACCATGCCGGCCGCGGCCTTCTCAGTGGCGAGACAGGCGCCCATCGGGAAACCGCCGCCAATGCCCTTGGCCGAAGCCATGATGTCCGGCGTCACGCCATAATATTCATAGGCGTAGAGATAGCCGGTGCGCGCCACTCCGCATTGCACCTCATCGAACACCAGCAGCAGGTCGTTCTCGTCACAGGCCTTACGCAGGCCGTTGATGAATTCCTTCGAAGCGGGCCGGATGCCGCCCTCTCCCTGGACCGGCTCGACCAGGAAGCCGGCCGTGCTTTCATCGACCGCCGCCAGTGCGGCCTCGAGGTTGTCGAACTCGACGACTTTGAAACCCGGCAGCAGCGGCGCGAAGCCGTCGATCATCTTGGCCTGATCGGTCGCGCTGATCGTCGCCATCGTCCGGCCATGGAAGGCGTTGGAGAAGGTGATGAGCGTATGCTTGTGGGGATTACCCTTGGCATGGTGATAGCGGCGCGCGGTCTTGATCGCGCATTCGACGGCCTCGACTCCGGAATTGGTGAAGAATACCGTGTCGGCGAAGGTGCTGTCGATCAGCCGCTGGGCGAAGGCCTCGCCCTGGGGCGACCCGTACAGGTTCGACACATGCATCAGGGTCGCCGCCTGGTCCTGGATGGCCTTGGTCAGGTGGGGATGCCCATGGCCCAGCAAATTGACCGCAATCCCCGCGGCGAAATCGAGATATTTCTCGCCCTGCTCGCCATAAAGATAGACCCCCTCGCCCCTCACCGGCCGCACGGGCGAACGCGGGTAAACGGGCATGAGTGGCGTAATGGCCATGACGGCTCCTTCGGGCGATATGAAAATTAGCGGGGCGGCCCCCCGGGACCGCCTTGGCGCGCCTATAGCCATGACGCCCATCAAACAAAAGGGGCGGGCCATAAACGCGGCCCGCCCCTCCTTCTTACGCATTACCCAGGCAAGATGCCCAAAGGGTTAGCCGTCGTGGTCTTGGCCCTGATCGTCTTCATAGCGATCGTTGCGGCCGTCGCGGTCCTGGTCGCGCCAGTTGTCCCGGTCGCCCCAATGGTCGCGATTGTCGTAATTGGCCCAGCGGCCACGGTGGTTGTTGCCGTCCCTGGCCTCGCGCTGGATGCGGATCTCGAGGTTCTGGATGCCGCGTTCGACATTGTAGATCTCGCGGCCGTTGAGTCCGTTGCGCGAGGCATAGCGCAGGCGCTGCTCAAGGTTGCGAGCGTCGTTGCGAAGGCGCGAAGCCTCACGCTCGCTAAGGATGTCGCGGCGGTCGAGCTGAACGATCTGGCGCTGCAGCTGGTCGATCCGCACCTGCAGACGGCGCACCTGGCCGTAGTTGTTGTAGCCGTAGCCGTTGTTGTAGCCGTAGCCATTGTTATAGCCCTGCTGCGGCGGATAATATTGCGCTGCGGCCGGGGCCGCTGCGGTGAGGGCGGAAGCGGCAAGCGCCGCGGCAATCACAAACTTACGCATCACTGCTCTCCTTTGAGCGGGTTGATGCCTAGGTTGTGGGGCTTGTGCAGTGAGATGAGGCTGAACGCCCCCGTTATCCGCCGTTCACCGACCTTAACCGTTCAACCGGCTGATATTGCTCAATTCTTGATTTTCCACCCGCTTTTCAGGAGCGAATAGCAGGCCGCGAACAGCACGATATTGATCAGCGCCAGTAAGGTTGCGCCGACATAGATGGGCGAATCGGCCTCGCTCAGGAACCCATGGCGGAAGCCGGAGATGACATAGAAGAAGGGATTGGCGTGGCTGATTGCCCGGAACGCCGGTGACAGCTGCTCGGCCGAATAGAAAGTGCCGGACAGCAGTGACAGGGGCGCCACGACAAAGTTGCTGATCGCCGCGGCATGGTCGAACTTCTCAGCCCAGATCGACGTCAGCAGGCCGAGGAACGCCAGCATGAGCGAGCCCATCAGCCCAAACCAGAACACCGACAGCGGGTGGGCAATTCCGACGTGAACGCCGGGCCAGAAGCTCATCACGATCCACACCGCGAGGCCGACCAGGAAGGCGCGAGTGACCGACGCGCCAACCAGTCCGGCGATCAGCTCGCCAGTCGACAGGGGCGGCATCAGATAATCGACGATCGTTCCCTGGATCTTGCCGACCAGCAGCGAGAAACTCGAATTGGCGAAACTGTTCTGGATCATCGCCATGACGATAAGGCCAGGGGCAATGAAATCCGCGAACGGAACCCCCAGCACCAGCCGGCCCGACCGGCCCAGCGCGACGGTGAAAATGATGAGGTACAGGAGCGTGGTCACGGCCGGGGCCCAGACGGTTTGCATCTGCACCTTGAAGAACCGCCTCACCTCCTTGATATAGAGGGTCTTAAGGCCGCCCCAGTTGACGCCTTCAAGGCTGGGCTTGCCGGGCTCGCTTCTAACCCAGGAGGGAGTCTGGTCGTTCACGCGACAATCGCCTATCGGCAGCCGCGCCTCTATTCAACTGGGGGCACGCAAAGACAATGGAGTAGAGTTTTCAAATGAGCTGGACGGAAGAGCGCATCGAGCGCCTCAGGACGATGTGGACCAAGGGCGCTACTGCCAGCCAGATCGCCGACGAGCTGGGCGGCGTCAGCCGCAACGCGGTGATCGGCAAGGCCCATCGCCTCGGCCTCGAATCGCGCCCGTCGCCGGTGAAGCCAGGCGAGGAAAAGGAAAAGAAGGCCAAGGCCGCGCCCGCGCCAAAGGCCGCCAAGCCCGCGCCCGCGCCCAAAGCTGCACCAGTCTCGCCCGAGCCTCGCGAATCGTCTGCCGATGCGCCGCGGCCCGATTTCGCTGCCGCTCCTCCGCCCGCCAAGGTCGCCGAACCCGGCATCCAGTATCGCTCGGTCGGCCCGGGCGGATTCATTCGCCAGGGCCCTGGCGACACCCAGGCGCCGATCCCGCCTGCGCCGCCGCGCCGGCTGGTCCCGGCCAAGCCCTCTGCCGAAGTTGCCGATAAGACCTCGCTGCTGGACCTCAACGACCGCGTCTGCCGCTGGCCGATGGGCCATCCCGGCGAGCCCGATTTCCATTTCTGCGGCCAGGCAGCCAACCCCGGATATCCCTATTGCGTGGAGCATTGCGGCGTCGCCTATCAGGCGCAGCTGCCTCGCCGCGACAGGCGTCCGCCGCCGCCACTGCCCTACGGCGGCCCGAGAGTAAGGTGATCGCATTCTGGGTGAGATGAAAAAAGGCCCCGCGAAAATCGCGGGGCCTTCTTCATTAGCTTAGGAGCCGACTACGCTTCAGTTGTTTCCGTAGCCTTCGCTTCGATCGCGTCCTGCTGCGGAGCAGCTCCGCCGATCGAGATCTTCTTGGGCTTCATCGCTTCCGGGATCTCGCGAACAAGATCGATCGACAGCAGGCCGTCCTTCAGGTCTGCATCCGTGACCCGGATATGGTCCGCCAGGCCAAAACGCCGTTCGAACGAACGATTGGCAATGCCGCGGTGAACATAGTCCGCCTTATCGTCATCGACCTTCTTGCCGGTGACGATCAGCTGGTTCTGCTGGGCGGTAATGTCGATCTCATCGCGGCCGAAGCCGGCCACTGCCAGGTTGATCCGGTAATGATTGTCGTCGACCCTGAGCAGGTCGAACGGCGGGTAGTTTTCGCCGCCCTGCGCGATCGAGCTATTTTCCAGCAAGTCGAACAGGCGGTCGAAGCCGATAGTGGAGCGCCGGAAGGGCGCGAAATCAAATGCACTACGCATAATTTGTCCTCCTCTTGAGCAACAATGGCGGGAGGAAGGGCCGCTCTCGGGCCCTTGCGTCCCGTCGCCGATCCCATCTGGCGACCGGCGAGCGTGATTTGGTTGCAACAGCCCGATTTTCAAGGGTCGAGATAGCTTGGCACCCGGCCGTTCCGCCCCCTATAGCGTTCGACAAATGTCCGATCTTTTCGCTTCCGGTTCCGCTCTGCCCGCCGACAATTACGACGCATCCGCGATCGAAGTCCTGGAAGGGCTCGAACCGGTCCGGCGCCGCCCCGGCATGTATATTGGCGGGACCGATGCCCGCGCCCTTCACCATCTCGCCGCCGAGGTGATCGATAACTCGATGGACGAGGCGGTCGCCGGGCACGCCAGCCGCATCGAGGTCACGCTCGAGCCCGGCAACCGGCTAACCGTCGCCGACAATGGCCGCGGCATCCCGGTCGACCCGCACCCCAAATTTCCCGGCAAGTCGGCGCTGGAAGTGATCCTCACCACCCTCCATTCCGGCGGCAAGTTCGAGGGCAAGGCCTATTCGACGTCGGGCGGCCTCCACGGCGTCGGCGTTTCGGTGGTCAACGCCCTGTCGACCGAGACGATCATCGAGGTTGCCAAGGACAAGAAGCTCTATCGCCAGTCCTTCGCCAAGGGGAACGCCACTTCGGCGCTGGAGGAAGTCGGTGCAGCCCCCAACCGGCGCGGAACGACCGTCAGCTTCATTCCCGACCCGGAAATCTTCGGTGCCGACGCGGCATTCGACCCGGCTCGGCTCTACAAGCTTGCCCGGTCCAAGGCCTATCTCTTCGCAGGCGTCGAAATCCGCTGGCGCTGCGACCCATCCCTGGCGTCCGCGGATGTGCCCGAACAGGCGGTGTTCCAGTTCCCCGGCGGCCTCGCCGACCATTTGAACGAGCAGCTGGAGGGCCGCGAATGCGTCACCGCACCGCCGTTCGCCGGGCGGCAGGACTTTCCCGACGGCCAGGGATCGGCCGAATGGGCTGTCGCCTGGCCAGTGTGGAGCGAAGGCTCCAACGAAAGCTATTACTGCAACACCATCCCAACGCCCGACGGCGGCACGCACGAGGCGGGCTTGCGCGCGGCGCTGACCAAGGGCGTCCGCGCCTTTGCCGACCTCATCGGCCAAAAGAAGGCCAAGGACATCATCCCCGACGACGTGCTGAACGGCGTCGAGCTGATGCTGAGCGTGTTCATCCGCAACCCGCATTTCCAGAGCCAGACCAAGGACCGGCTGACCAGCCTTGAGGCGGCGCGGTTCGTCGAGGCGGCGGTGCGCGACCATTTCGACCATTATCTCGCCGACAATATGGACCGTGGCCGGGCGCTGCTTGGTGCGGTCCTCGAGCGTATGGACGAGCGGCTGAAACGCCGCGCCGAGCGCGAGGTCAAGCGCAAGACCGCGACTTCGGCGCGCAAACTTCGCCTGCCCGGCAAGCTCACCGACTGCGCCAATGACGATGCCGAAGGCACCGAGCTGTTCATCGTCGAAGGCGACAGCGCGGGCGGCTCGGCCAAGCAGGCCCGCAACCGCAAGACCCAGGCGATCCTGCCGATCCGCGGCAAGATCCTGAACGTCGCCTCGGCCAGCGCCGACAAGATTCGCGCTAACCAGGAAATCGCCGACCTCCAGCAGGCGCTCGGCTGCGGCATCCGCGACAAATGGGCCGAGGAGGCGCTGCGCTACGAGCGGGTCATCATCATGACCGACGCCGACGTCGACGGCGCCCATATCGCGACGCTGCTGATGACCTTCTTTTTCCAGGAGATGCCGGAGCTGGTGCGGCGCGGCCATCTGTTCCTCGCCCAGCCGCCGCTCTATCGCCTGACCGTGGGCTCGAAGAGTGCCTACGCCCGCGACGACGCCCATCGGGCGGAGCTGGAGCGGACGGAGTTCAAAGGCAAGAAGGTCGAAGTGTCGCGGTTCAAGGGCCTTGGCGAAATGAACCCGCAGCAACTTAAGGAAACGACCATGGACCCGGGATCGCGGTCGTTGATCCGCATAACGCTGCCGGCCGAATATCAGGACCGCCAGCCGGTCCGCGACCTGGTCGACCAGCTGATGGGCAGGAACCCCGAACACCGCTTCAACTTCATCCAGAGCCGCGCTTCGGCGGTGTCGGATGAGGAGATCGACGTCTGAGGGAAAGGGGCTCGCCCGATCGCCGCAGCATCAAAGGCCTGCGCCAATTTCTGGACGCCGAACAGCAGCGCAGTTGGATGGAGGGCGAGACTGTCCTGGACGACTCCGGCGAGCGCTCGGAAGCCCTCGAGCAGCGGTTCAAATATGTGGCGCGATTTGAGAAGCTGCTTCGCCGGCCGCAGGCGCAAGAGGTCCTGGAGATTCTCAGGATCTACGGCGAAACCTGCCTGCCCATCCCGCGCCAGACGGAGCGCTACTATTGGTCGGTTTCCTGCCTGCCATCGACCTCGGACAAGCCACTGGTCCGCGTCAACGCAAGCTGGATGGAGCTGTTCACGCTTCTACCGGACGGTGACGGCCTCCGCGCCCGGTTCATCCTTCATCTGTCGGACTTCACCATCGATTGCTCGGCCACTCCGGATCTCCTCGACGAAAATTTCCTCGAGCAATGCGTCGGGACGTCCGAAGGCGTCAGCCATTCCATCTGGAACGGGCCTGACATTTTCATCCTCAAGGTCCGAGGCGCCGCCTCAATCCGCGCCGTCCTCGCAAACCCCCGCGCCCTCCGCGCCATTCGAAGGTTCAACCTGACGCACATGAATCGGGGGCGGAACGCCTATCAGGCGAGCCATTGCTACAGCGTTGCGGACTTCATGCTCGGAGACTGACGCAATTCGACCTATGCCTACCGCGATCCGAACCCCGTCGTCATCGTGCGGATGGTCCGGAACACAATCAACAGGTCGAGCCAGGCCGAGAAATACTTCACATAGTAGAAATCATACTTCAGCTTGTCGTCGACCTCGTCGACGCTCGCCACATGTCCCTGGTTGACCTGAGCCCAGCCGCTGATTCCCGGCCGCACGACATGACGATAGCGATAAAAGGGAATCTGGCCGGTATAATAGGCCGACAGCACCTCGGCTTCTGGTCGCGGGCCGATCCAGCTCATTTGCCCGGCCAGGATGTTGAAGATTTGCGGCAGCTCGTCGAGCCGGGAGCGCCTCAGTCGCACACCGACCCGGGTGATGCGCGCGTCGCCATCGCTGGTGATCACGTCGTCGATGCTGCCGCCGGCCTCGCGATGCGCCATGGTGCGGAACTTGAGCATGTCGAACGGCTGGCCTGCCTGGCCGATCCGCCGCTGCCTGAACAGTACCGGTCCCTTGCTGTCGAGCCGGATGGCGAGCGCGATTCCGCCCATCACCGGCAGGGCGACCGGCAGGGCAAGCAAGGCCGTGACGAGGTCCACCAGCGCCTTCAGGTGGAAATAGCCACGCGCCGGCACCAGGCTGCCGAAGCTATTCTCCCGCAAATGGTCGATCTCGACCTTGCCGGTCAGCGATTCATAGAGCTGCTTGACCTGGTAGACCATTCGCCCATCGACCGCCGCGTCGGCCAGCAGCGCCTCCCATTCCGGCGGCATTTCCGGAGATGCGAAATCGGCAACCAGGCCATCGCAACCCGCGGCATCTCCAAGGTCGGGAAGCTGCATGACCCGCCACTCGACATTGTCGATCGATTTCAGGCGGTCGACATCGCCAAAGGGCACGATGGCGATGCGGTGCCGGATGTAGCGATGGACGGCGAAATAAAGGCCATAGCCCCACAGGATATGGGCGACGAACCCCGCGACCAGCGCCAGCCGGTCGTAGGGCAACCTGGCCAGCAGCAGGATCGTGATGATCGTCGCATGGGCGAGTACGATCGCCGGGAGGATGACATGGGTGGAGCGGTTGCCGGGATAGGTCTCGATCGACAGCCGGGTCCAGAATGCAATCATCACCGCGAGGGTGTTGAACATCAGCGAATTGATCGATGCCGCGTAGAAGGCATCGACCGGCAGGATCAGTGCGCGGAGCAGGAACGGCACCAGCGCCACCGTGACCAGCGCTCCCAACAGGTTGAAACGCTGGCGCGCGATGAACCGCCGTTGGGTACGCAGGGTTGTCGGCGGCGAGTGCAGCATCTCAGCAGCGCCTCATAGGGTCCAGCGCCGGAGCCCCGCCGGCAGGTCGAGCTTGCGCCACATTCCCTTGAGGTCGGCGACTACGCCATTGTCGGTTAGCTTGCTCATCACCGCGTCAGCGGACATCGTCTCATAATCCTTGTGCCTGACCGCACCGATCAAGCAATCGAACCGGCCGTCGGGTTCCGATTCCAATTCAAGCTCATATTCGCGCCTGACTTCGTCCCGATCGGCCAGCGGGTCGGTGACCGTCACGTCATGCCCGAGCCATGACAGGCGGCGGACGATATCGACCGCGCGGCTGTTACGGACGTCGGGCACATTCTCCTTGAAGGTCAGGCCGAGGAACAGGATGCGCTTGGAGGCCGATCCAAGCAGCGTGTGGAGACGGTCGGCGATCCACCGCCCCATGTCGTCATTGATCCCGCGTCCGGCCAGGATCACGCGCGGGTCATGGCCGATCCGTTGCGCATGAAAGCTAAGGTAATAGGGGTCGACGCCGATGCAGTGGCCGCCGACCAGTCCCGGCTCGAACGGCAGGAAATTCCACTTGGTCCGCGATGCATCGAGCACATCCCACACCGACACGCCGTTGTGGCTCAGGATCTGCGCAATCTCGTTCATAAAGGCGATGTTGATGTCGCGCTGGGCATTTTCGATCGCCTTGGCCGCTTCGGCGGTGCGGATCGAGGCCGCGCGGAACACTCCCGCCTCGGTCATGGTGCCATATAGATGCTCCAGCTGGTCGAGCACCTCCTCGTCCTCGCCTGCGATCACCTTGATGATCTTGTCGACCCGGTGAACCTTGTCGCCGGGATTGATTCGCTCGGGACTGTAGCCGAGCCGGAAGTCGGAGCCGCGCTGCAGGCCGGAGACCTTCTCGATCAACGGGCCGCACTCCTCCTCGGTGGCGCCGGGGTAGACGGTGCTTTCGAATATGATCGTCGGACGGAGCGTCCGGTCGATCCACCCCGCCAGCCGCCGCGATGCGGCCAAGAGTGCTCCCAGGTCCGGCTGATTTCGCTCGTCCACCGGGGTCGGGACGGTGACGATGATAATGTCGGCGTTCCGGCAGTCATCGTCGCTATCCGTGAACGACATCCGGGTGGACGCGAGTGCCGCCGCATCGACTTCCAGCGTCCGGTCGATGCCTTCGCGCAACTCGGCAATGCGCGAGCTGTCAATGTCGAACCCCACGACTTCCATGTCCGGATGCGCTTCGGCCAGCGCCACTGCCAGCGGCAGCCCGACATAACCCAATCCGACGATGATGGTCTTGCCGCCGCTCTTGTTCATCCCCGCCCCAACGCGCTGCTGCCAAGTGCGTTTCGGATCAATTCAAATCCTCTTTAGCGGGAATTGGCGCCATTGCGACCGCGGCCTACTCCGAAATGGACCAATCCCGATTGTTCCGCTTCGTCCGCATTGTAGACGTTGCGCAGGTCCACCAGCACCTTGCCTCGCATCCGCCTGGCGATGTCGTCGAGGTCCAGCGCGCGGAACTCATCCCATTCCGTGACGATCACCAGCGCGTCGGCGCCATCGGCTGCCTCTTCCTCCGAAGCCGCGTAGTCGATCTTTGGCAAGACCTTCTCCGCCTGCTCCCGGCCGACCGGGTCGTAGGCGATGATGCTGGCCCCGGCATCGAGCAGCCCGTTGATGAGCGGGATGGACGGCGCATCGCGCATGTCGTCCGTGTTTGGTTTGAAGGTAAGGCCCAGGATTCCGATCCGCTTGCCTTCTACACTGCCGCCGAGCGCAGCCTTGACCCTGTCGGCCATCGCTTCCTTGCGGCGGTCGTTGACCTCGACCACGGTCGAAACAATCCGTTGCTTGATCCCGGCCTCTTCCGCTGTCCGCAGCAAGGCCAGCGTATCCTTGGGGAAGCAGCTGCCGCCATAGCCCGGCCCGGCGTGCAGGAACTTCGGCCCGATCCGATTGTCGAGGCCGATGCCTCGCGCCAAATCCTGCACGTCGGCGTCGACCGCCTCGCACAGGTCGGCCATCTCGTTGATGAAGCTGATCTTGGTCGCGAGGAAGGCATTGGCGGCATATTTGGTGAGCTCGGCCGTCCGCCGCCCGGTGAACAGCATCGGCGCCCGGTTGAGAAACAGCGGCCGGTAGATTTCGGCCAGCACTTCACGGGCCTTGTCGTCCTCGGCGCCGACCAGGATTCGATCCGGATGCTTGAAATCGGCGATCGCCGCACCTTCCCGCAGGAACTCCGGATTGGACGCCACCGACATGCCGTCCGGCGCGCCCTTGTCCTTGAGCAAGGCGGCGATCTTGTCGCCGGTACCGACCGGCACGGTTGACTTGGTGACGACCACGATCGGCCCCTTGAGCAGCCCGGCAAGCTCTTCGACCGCGGCGAATACATAGCTCAAATCGGCATGGCCATCGCCGCGCCGCGAAGGGGTGCCGACGGCGATAAACACCGCTTCCGCGCCATCGAGCGCCTTGGCGAGGTCAGTCGTGAACGCCAGCCGTCCACGCTCGACATTGGCCTTCACCAGCCCTTCGAGGCCCGGCTCCCAGATCGGCATCTTGCCGGCAAGCAACCCCTCGATCTTGGCCTGGTCCTTGTCGACGCAGGTCACATGATGGCCGAAATCGGCGAGGCAGGTGCCGGAAACCAGGCCGACATAGCCGGTGCCGATCATCGCGATGCGCATGGGGGTAAATAGCTCCAGGTTGCGGGATCACGACGCCATAGCGTTGCGCGACAGCAGGGCCAAGTCATCCCAAAATTAAGTCGCTGCCGGAACGAATCGGCGCTACGGCATTTATTACCGAGTGTCTGCGGGCTCCCCGAGCCGCTTACCGCTCCTGCCCCCGCCAGTTTCCCGCCTTTGAGGGAGAATGGCCATGTCTTCATTTCGCTTGCACCTGCTCGCCGCCACGACGTTCGGCGTCATCATGATCGCGCCTCCAGCGGCTGCAAGGACCGTCCAAATCCCGTTCAATGCCTCGAATTTCACTCACCCGCTCGCCATCGACAACAGCTTCTTCCCGCTCAAGCAGGGCACGACCTTCACCTACAAGGGCGAATTCACCGGTGGCTGCGAAGTCGTCGTGACGACTGTCACCAACGAAACGCAAACCATCGCCGGGGTGACGACCCGCGTCGTGCATGACACGGCGTACGAGGGCGACACCTGCACCACCGATCCGTCGGCGCTCGTTGAAGATACGCTCGATTATTATGCGCAGGATAAGGACCACAACGTCTGGTATTTCGGCGAAGACAGCTTCCATTGCCCGATCTTCACCTGCGCTCCCAGCGATGGTTCGTGGAAAGCCGGCGCGAATCCGGCGAGCGCAAAACCGGGCATCATCATGCTCGCCCAGCCGCACAACGGCGACACTTACTTCCAGGAGCAGGCGGCGCCGGTCGCACTTGATCAAGCGACGATCAAGGGACTGGGCGCGACCGTCGTCCTGAAGCGCGATGATGCTTTCCCCCCTGGCACTTTCACCAACTGCATCGTGACCAAGGAATTCTCGACGCTTGAGAACGGCGCAAACGAGCAGAAGAGCTACTGCCCCGGGATTGGCAATGTCGCGGTCGACGAGCATCACGGAAAGGTTTTCCGCTCGGAGCTGACCGGCGTGTCCCCCGCGGCCAAGACCAACGACGCTTTCCAGTTCCGGACCGTGCCGAGCAATCCATAGCAGGCCACGGGCCGCAACGGGCGTAGGTTAAGTCTCGATTTCGCCACAAAAATCGCTATAGGGCGCTGCTCCCCATGGCTACCAAACTTCCCTCCCCGCCGCGCGTCGGCATGGTTTCGCTCGGCTGTCCCAAGGCATTGGTCGACAGTGAACGCATCCTGACCAAGCTCCGTGCCAACGGCTACAACATGTCGCCCGACTATGCCGGAGCAGACGTGGTGCTGGTCAACACCTGCGGCTTCCTCGACAGCGCCAAGGAAGAAAGCCTCGAAGCGATCGGTGAAGCCATCGCCGAAAACGGACGCGTGGTCGTGACCGGTTGTATGGGCAAGGAGGCCGACGTCATCCGCGCCCGCTTCCCCGGCGTGCTCGCGGTCACCGGACCGCAGCAATATGAGGAGGTGGTGAATGCCGTGCTGGAGGCGGCGCCGCCCGTCGCCAATCCCTATCTCGACCTGGTCCCTGAAGCCGGCCTCAAGCTGACCCCCC
>Ga0207650_10001523_pt1 | contig 16583 bp, 11 predicted proteins | sample KBSS63metaG_FD_184325 | JGI IMG/M metagenome (GOLD analysis project Ga0207650, IMG submission 184325) | Switchgrass rhizosphere microbial communities from Kellogg Biological Station, Michigan, USA - KBS S6-3 metaG (SPAdes) (version 2) | ecosystem: Host-associated > Plants > Roots > Rhizosphere...
CGCTCCGATGGGCGCTCGGCGGCTTCATCAACCCGACGGTCTGGCTGATCTTCGGCGCCTTCGTCTTCGCGATGGGATATCAGCAGACGGGACTGGGACAGAGGATTGCGCTCGTGCTCGTGAAGCGGCTCGGAGCGCGAACGCTTGGCCTCGGCTATGCGATCGCATTGTCGGATCTCGCGCTGGCGCCGTTCACGCCGTCGAATACGGCCCGCAGCGCCGGAATCATCTTTCCCGTGGTTGCCGGTATTCCGCCGTTGTACGGCTCCGGCCGCGGGGAGTCGGCGCGGCGTATCGGCAGCTACCTGATGTGGGTGGCATTCGCCTCGACGTGTGTGACGAGCTCGATGTTCATCACCGCGCTCGCGCCGAACGTGCTGGCGGTCGAACTGGTGCGCAAGGGAACGGGAATCGAGATCTCCTGGACGGCATGGTTTCTCGGATTCCTGCCGATCGGAGTCCTCCTTCTTGCGGTATTGCCCTATCTGATTTACCGGATCTATCCGCCTGATATTCGTACGAGCACGGAAGTGCCGCGCTGGGCCGCACGCGAGCTCGACGCGCTCGGACGGATCACCAAGAACGAGTGGATCATGGCATCGCTCGTGCTCACCGCGCTCGCGCTGTGGATCTTCGGTGCCCGCGTGATCGACCCGACGATGGTGGCACTCGTGGGGATTTCGCTGATGCTGATCACCGGCATCGTCTCCTGGGCGGACATCGTGAGCAATACCCCGGCGTGGAATGTGCTGGTGTGGTTCGCGACGCTGATCGTGCTCGCGGACGGACTGAACAAAGTGGGCGTAGTCGACTGGTTCGGTCGCGGCGCCTCGTCGCTGCTCGCGGGGCGAGCGCCGCTCGTCGTGACCGCCGCGCTGGTGGCGCTGTTCTTCGCGCTGCACTACATCATCGCGGGCCTGGCCGCGCACACCACGGCGCTTCTGCCCGTGATGCTGGCGGCCGGGGCGTCGATTCCAGGCGTGCCGGTCCGCGGGTTCGCAATGCTGATGGTCTTCTCGCTCGGGTTGATGGGCGTGCTGACGCCATACGCCTGCGGTCCGTCCGCCGTCTACTACGAGAGCGGTTACTTCCCGCGCCGCGACTTCTGGCGTCTCGGCCTGATCTTCGGCGCGATCTTCCTCGCCGCGCTGCTCGGCATCGGCATTCCATATCTGGCGCGCGACTATTTGTAGGTTTTCCTGATTTCTTCCAGCCGCTTCTTCAAGTACGCCGCGTACTCCTGCTTCAGCGCCGGATCTTTCGGCGAACCGTAGATCTCGCTGGACTTGTATTTACCTTCGTCGAACTTCATGCGCGTCCACTCGTCGTGGATGTGAATCTCGTCGGAGTTGTCGACGACCGACTGGACGAGCGCCGGGGGAATGAAATACACCCCTTCGGAATCGCCGAACACCAGATCGCCGGGCATGACCGTCGCATTGCCAATCCGCACCGGGATGTTGATACCGCTGATGAACACGTTTGCAATCGCGCTGGGATGCGTCTTCCGGAAGTACGCCGGCATATCCATGCTCGAGATGCCGTCGAGGTCGCGAATCGCGCCGTCGACCACCAGCCCGCCGCCTTTCGTGGCCTTCATGATGTAGTAGAAGAGGTTGTCGCCGACAATCGTGCCCCCTTCACCCTGCCCAAACAGATCGACCACCAGCACGTCGCCCGGCTGCAGCATGTCAATCGCGGTCTGATTGTTCATGCGATCGAACCCGCCGGCCTTCGCCTTCGCCTGGACGACCGAGTCGAGGTCCGGACGCAGCGGCATGAACTGGACGGTGAAGGCACGGCCGACCATCCGCTTGTTCGGGTGCAGGATCTGGAAGCCGTCGGCGTACTGACTCCGGAACCCCTTGTTCGGCAGGATGGCCCACACTTCCTCGGCCGACAGTCCTTTCGCCCGCTCGATGAGGCCGTCAGGCACCTTCGGCCGGCCGTCGGCGAAGCGATCGAACGGGTTCTGCGCCGTGTATTCGATCATCTGCTCTTTCGAGAGCGTGAAGATCTGCGCATCCGAGATCACCGGCAGCGCGATCGCAGCTGCAAAGAGAGTCAATCCGAAGCGTTTCATGTGTGTCCTCATCTACCAGTGCGCCTGGGGCCCCACCCCCCGCGCTGCGGCTCGACTCGCTCCGCTCGCTCGCCGCGGCCGCAGGCGCTTATCACTGCTCGCGGCGCCCCACCCCGCTCGGCGCTTTTACCTTCTTCCTTTTTCCTTTATAGCGTCAGCGCCACCTGCAGCATCGCGCGGGTGTAGCCGACGTTGAACGCGTATCCCGCGTAGCCGCCACCACCTGGATACTGCGACCTGAAATTCGGCTGCTGGCGATCGTAGTCAATCCCGCGCGGATGCTCCGGGTAGATCAGGCGCGTGTATTTCTGCTTCACCAGCTCCTTCATGACCGCGAACATGTCGTTCTCACCCTCGTCGATGAACACCTCGGAATAGCGTTCGTAGGGCTTCTGCACCTTCACGTTGCGGAAGTGGACGTGATTGATGCGATCGCGTGACCCGAACCATCGGCAGACCTCGACGGGATCGCCCCCCATCTCGCGCGCGACGCCGCAGTCGAACGTGATCCCGTTCGAGGAGCTGTTGACGATGCCGACGAGTTTTTTCCACCCGTCGATGGTGGCCATAATCTGCTGCGAGCCGCGGCTGAGTGGCGCCGGCGGGTCGTTCGGGTGCAGCGCGAGCCGGACCCCCGCTTTTTCGGCCTCGGGGACGACGGCCTTGAGGAAGTAGGTGATGGTCGTCCACATTTCGTCGAGCGTGTGCGCGCCTTCTTCGGGCAGCGGTGGCAGATCTTTCATCCGTTGGTAGTCGAAGCTGGTCCAACCTGCGCCCGCGCGCCCGGTCTCCTCGAAGTAGCCTTCCATCGCCCGGTGCGCATACCAGTTGTATTCGACGACCGGCAGACCGACGCGACCCGCGGCGCGAATCGATTGAATCACCTTGTCGATGTCCTGATCCCGATCTGGCCTGCCATAGATCGCGTTGGGGAAGCCGGAGATCATCAGGTTCGCGAGGGTCAGGCCGTTCTTTTGCGCCCGATCCATCAGCTCTTTCAGCTGCGCTTCGGTCCACGGGATCCGCGGCCCGCCGCCGAGGACGTGCGTTACGCCAAGCTGTTGGATTCGCCGCGCCGCGGCCGCCGCGGCTTCTTCCGGTCCGGTCCCCGGCGGCGACACGCCAAGCCCCATTTCGAGCGCGATCTTGGGGGTATCCTTTCCCTCCGCGCGAGGCCCCCGCATGTCCCGCGATGAACCCGCCGCCGCCCTCGGCACCGCGACAACCGCGGCCGTTCCCATCGTCTTCAGCAGCGTCCGTCGGGATGTCTTCGTCGGCATCGGCGATCTCCTCGGGGGCCTACTAGAAGTTGAGAGACGGTGGCCTGTCAAGTCCTGGAGCTCACGGAGGTTGGCGGAGGAAACGGAGAAAAGCCTGGCGCTAACGACGGAGGCACGGAGTCACGGAGATGTCTCTTTCTGAGGGAACGCACCATGAGAGTCTCTCCCGAAAAAAGAACTCCGTGCCTCCGTGCCTCCGTGGTTTAGTCTTTCCGTGACCTCCGATGAACTCCGCTGACTCCAGACTGCCGCGCCGGTTCTCGCTCCTTCAGGCCACAGCGCTCAACATGACCAACATGATGGGTGTCGGACCGTTCATCACGATTCCACTGCTGATGACCGGGATGGGAGGGCCGCAGGCGTTGCTCGGCTGGCTCGTCGCGCTGCTCATCGTGATTCCGGACGGGCTCGTGTGGAGCGAGCTCGGCTCGGCGATGCCCGGTTCCGGCGGCAGCTACGTCTACCTGCGCGAGGGCTACGGACGCGAACGATGGGGAAGGCTGGCGGCGTTCCTGTTCATCTGGCAGTTCGTCCTGAGCGGTCCGCTCGAGATCGCGTCCGGCTACATCGGCCTGTCGCAGTACATCGGGTATCTGTGGCCGTCGCTGAGCGGTTTTCAGTTCGCGCTGCTTGCCGCCGCGGTCGGCCTGATCAATCTCGCGCTGTTGTATCGGCCAATCGGCTCGCTCGGTCCGCTGACCATCACGCTGTGGATCGGAAGCCTGCTGACCGTCGCGGCGGTGATCTTCACGGGGGCGCGGCACTTCGACGCTCGGCTGGCGTTCGACTTTCCTCCGAACGCCTTCAACTTCTCGATGGGGTTTCTCGTGGGACTCGGTGCGTCAGCGCGGATCGGGATCTACGACTATCTCGGCTATTACGACATCTGCTACATCGGCGACGAGGTCAAGGACCCGGCGCGCGTGATGCCGCGCTCGATCATGCTCAGCATCGTGCTGGTCGCGATCATCTACCTGCTGATCAACCTCTCGATCATCGGCATCGTCCCCTGGCGCGAGTTCGTGCCGGCTGACGACCGGCCCGCTGCCAAATTTATCGTCTCGGTGGTGATGGAAAGGGCCTATGGGCGGACCGTCGCGGCGCTCTTCACGGGCGCGGTCGTCTGGACCGCATTCGGCTCGGTCTTCGCGCTGCTGCTCGGCTACTCGCGCATTCCGTATGCGGCGGCGAGAGACGGCGCCTTTTTCAAGGCCTTCGGCCGGCTCCATCCGTCCAAGCCATTTCCTTACATCTCCCTCCTCGTCGTCGGGTTCGTGGCGATGGCGTTCAGCTTTTTTCCGCTGGGACTCGTCATCGACGCCCTGATCACGACGCGCATCCTGGTGCAGTTCATCGGCCAGATCGGCGCGCTTGCGATGCTGCGGCGTCAGCGGCGTGAGCCCGCGAACACGTATCGCATGTGGCTCTATCCGCTGCCGAGCCTGGTCGCGCTTGCCGGATGGATCTTCGTGTTCGCCACGACGGACGTGAAGGTGATCGCGTTCGGGCTGGCGACGCTGCTGGCCGGCGTGCTGGTGTTCACGATTTGGTCATGGCGGGTGAAGCAGTGGCCGTTCGCACTGGCCGCGATGGCGTTGGCGGCGGTGTCCCTGCATGCATCGTCCCCGCAACAGCCGCATCCGTTCCGGCATGAGGCAAGCCGCATGTCGATGGCGTGCTTGTACACGATTCAGGCATACGGCCCCGATGGGGAGGCATTTGCGCGCGTCGCTGATGACGCCTTCGACGAGGTGGACCGGATCGATCGCCTCATGAGCCATTACAAGGCTGACAGCTCTCTCTCGCGTCTCAACCGCGACGCAGCGCGCCATCCTGTGGTTGTGGAACCGGAGCTGTTCGACTTCATTGCGGAGTCCGTTCGCTACAGCCGCGAGAGCGGCGGCGCCTTCGACATTACCGTTGCGCCTCTGATGAGGACCTGGGGCTTCTTTCGCGGTGAGGGACGGCTGCCGTCGGACGCTGACATTGCGGCCGCCCGCCGCTCGGTGGGCAGCGGCCACCTGGTTCTCAACGCGGCCGAGCGGACGATTGCGTTCGACGAACCTGGCGTGGCACTTGATCTCGGCGGCATCGCGAAAGGTTACGCGGTCGATCGCGTTGTGCGGCTGCTGCGCGAGCGGCACGTCACGGCCGCGCTGGTCAGCGCCGGAGGCAGCACGATCTATGGGCTCGAGGCGCCGCCGGATCGACAGGGATGGGACGTCACGATTCAGGATCCGATCGACGCACGGAAGGCGGCGTTGACGACGACTTTGAGGAACCGCGCCCTATCCGTTGCCGGCAGTTCGGAGAAGTCGTTCGAAGCCGGCGGCGTGCGGTATTCCCACATCATGGACCCGCGCACCGGGAGGCCCGCACAAGGCGTGTTGAGCACCGCGGTGATCGCAGTCACAGGCACGGCTGGCGACGCGTTGGACGACGCCTTTTTTGTGATGGGTCCCGAGCGTAGCCAGGAGTATTTGAAGCGGCTGTCTGGAACCGAAGTGTTCTTCCTGGTGCCCTCAGAAGGCCGCGGGTGGACCATGATCCACGAGCGCGCAAGCCATTGAGCGGTCCGCTTCGGCTGACACTGATCGTTGCGGTGGTGGGCCTTGGCGCGATCGCCGCGCAGCGCCCGGCGCGCGATCTCGAGGCGCTGCCGTTTTCGCCGCGGCAGTACGTCGTGTACCGCGCACTCTCTCCCGTCAAAGTGGACGGCAGGCTCGATGAACCCGCGTGGGCCGCCGCGCCGTGGACCGAGCCATTCGTCGACATCGAAGGCGGCAGCCGCCCGCAGCCGCGTTTCCGAACCCGCGCCAGGATGTTGTGGGACGACGAGAACTTCTACGTGGCGGCCGAGATGGAGGAGTCCGACGTCTGGAGCACATTGAAAGAGCGCGATTCGGTGATCTTCCACGACAACGATTTCGAGGTGTTCATCGATCCGGACGGAGACACGCACGCGTACTACGAGCTCGAAGTAAACGCGTTCGCGACGCCGTGGGATTTGTTCCTGGTCAAGCCGTACCGGGACAGTGGTCCGGCGATCCACGCCTGGGACATTGCGGGCCTTCAGGTCGGCGTTCGCGTGCAGGGTACGCTCAACAGGCCTGGCGATCGCGACGAGGGTTGGACCGCCGAGATCGCGATGCCTTGGAAGATTCTCAAGGAGGCGGCGCCGGGTCACAAGGCTCCTGGGGCCGGCGATCACTGGCGCGTCAATTTCTCGCGCGTCGAATGGCAGGTGGACACAACCGCCCAACGCTATGCGAAGCGGCTCAAGCCGGGTGCGCAGGAGCCGTTGCCAGAAGACAACTGGGTCTGGAGCCCGCAAGGCGCGATCGACATGCACATGCCCGAACGCTGGGGCTACGTTCAGTTCTCGCGCATGCCAGCCGGTAGCGGGACCGACACATTCGTTGACGATCCGAATGAACGCGTGAAGTGGGCCTTGCGCCGTCTGTATTATCGGCAGCGCAATTTTCATGCAGCGAACGGCAGATACGCGACGTCGCTCGACGCGCTCAATGTCGCCGACATCGGCGTGGAGGGAGTGGAGTTTCGTCCGGTCATCGCGGCGACGGCAGCGCTCTACGAGATCACCGCGAAGGGATTCGCGGGCGCCGTGGCCCACATCAATCAGGACGGGCGGGTCTGGCTGACGCGCTGAGTTCCAAACTGATGTGCGGGCGACCCGTTTTTCGAACGCTCAGCGCTGACAGTCGCCGGGCTTCTCAGGGACGCACGGGTCGTCCAACATCTGGACGGCAGTCGCGGGCCCGAGGTTCTTCCAGTCGTAAAGCGCCCAGACGACCTTCTGGTCCCGGGTGACTTCGATCAGCTGCAGTCCTGCGCCGTTCCCGCCGCGAGAGCAAATCACCGTGTTGCCATTCGCCAGCCGCACATTGCTTTGCGAGCCCGGCATGACCATTCCGGGCGGGAGGTCGGTACGCAGACTGTATTCCCAGACGGTCTCCCCCTTGGGATTCACCTCGCGCGCGAGCCGATCTTTTTCGTCGGTGATGAGCGTGTTCCCATTGCGCAGTCGAACGGCGGCCCACGGCGATGAAATCTCATAAGTCCAGATCGGCTTGAAGTTCTTGTCGTACTCGACGACCTTGTTCATCTCGAGGAACGGCAGCAGATACGTTCCCGCGGCCGTCATCCGAGCGCGGCGGAACTGCGGGTGAACCACCGTGCCGGCGTCCGGAATTTCATGCTCGACCTCGGTTCTGCCGGTCTTGATGTTGATCACCAGCAATCTGGCCGGCGTGCCGTTCTCGACCAACAGCACCTTGTCGAGCCCGATCGGCTGGCAGGTATGGATTTCGGTCCCGGGCGGCGCGTCCCTGTGCCACACGACTTTCTTGTCCGGCGTCACGATCTCGACGTACGACATACGGCTGAATAACAAATTGCCGTTCGTCATCAGCCACACGTCGTCCAGCTCGTTGCCGAGCCCCGTCTGATAGGTCCAGATGATCTTGCCTTTGTCGACCAGGTAGATCGTGTTGTCGCCTTCGCCGATGTAAACCATCGGGTGCTGTGCGAGACCGCTTCCGGGCAGATCGCTCAACGTCATGGTCGTCGGGTCAGGGTCCCGGCGCGGCCGTACCGGGATCTCCTTAGGCCCCATCGCCGGCACAGTCGGGGCGGTGAACCGCTCCAGGACACGGAGCAGCGGAGCGTTGGACGATGACTGCGCGAGCGTCGCGGTCAGCAGGAGAAATGCCAGTATGGTCTTCATAGGCTGCTAACCCATCACTGATCGATCAACTTGTGGTATCTCGCCATCCAGTACGGCAGCAGGAAATACGCGCCATCGTCTTCGCTTCGGCCGCCGTTGCCGCCGTCAACGTTGTACGGATTGCCGTTCCATTTCGACATCGGCAGCTCGCTAGAGGGCAGCACGAGAAGGGCCTGATGATGCCCGAATCGATCGGGCAGCGGATCCATCGGCACATCCAGGCGCGGTGAGTTGCGGACGGTCCAGGTGATGGTGTCCATCGGGATCTCGAACAGCGTTCGCACCGACTCGGCGCGATCCCACTCGCGCGCGCCTGAGCCCGCCGCGTAAATCACGTTCCACAACGGATTGCGTTCAGGCCGCTCGATCTGCCAGCTCCGCTCGAGGCTCTCCTTGAAGATCTCCAGCAGCTTCGGCTCCGTCTCGTACCGCAGCAACGGGTAGTAAGACAGAAACGCCAGTTCGTCGTCTGAATGATTGATATGGCCCGGCACCATGGTCTTCTGATTGCGGGTAAGCAGCGCGTACCGGTGCACGTTGACGAGCTCATCGTAGCGCTGCTGGTAGCGCGCGCGGAGTTGTGCGTCCTCGGTGAGGTGGATGGCGACGCGCAGGTGCGACAGGATGTGCAGCGCGCGCAGGCCGGTCTCGTCCGCGTCCTTCCAGATCTCGTCTGGTCCCCACCATCCCCATCGCGTTCGGTGGCCGTCGAGGTCGATCAGCTGATAGTTGTGATCGAGGATGTGGTTGGTGATGCGTTCGATCGTTGCCCGGAGTCTCGGCTTCTCCGTCTCGTCAGCGACCAGATCGTAGTAGATCGGGTAAACGAAGTAGTGTCCGACGATTTCGTCTGAGCTGGTGTCTCCCTTCCATCGCCACTGCCCGTCAGGCGTGTCGTGCCACTCGCCGTCGGAGGGCTGGACGTCCTCGCCGACCTTGATGAACGAGCGTGCCGGAAATCCGGGAATACCGGTGATGCTCTCGAGGCGCAGAAGCGCCTCCATTCCACGCCGGGCGTTGTCGCGAGCGTCCCGCTCGTGCGTGACGACATACCGGAAGCACTCGGCCGCCACGTACATCGCCGTCCAGAGGCCGTCGTTGTCGGTTGAGACCGTGCGGCTGGTCGACGGGTCGCCCGGCACGCGCAGCTGCGAGCTCGCCGTCAGACCCCACCGGTTGTGTCGCGCCTGGAGGCGCTCGATGAAAAGGCGCGACTTTTCCGGAAGCGTCATCAGCTTGAAGTCGATTCGCGCGAAGCCCTTCGGCGTCTCGAGCCACGTCGCCGCGCCGTCGAACCCGATGCCGGTGACCCGGTCGTCGGGAAGCCACCGTTCGCCGGCGAAGTACTCGACGGCGTGCTGGTCTCCAACCAGCCTGAACGCACCTTGCGTCGTCGCGACCCAGGTCGTTCGATCGGGGTTCGTGGCGATGACGGTGAACTCGGCGAGCGGAAGCCTGATGGGGAGCCTTCGCAGTGCAGCCGCGGCCGAACGATTCAGCGTGCGCTGCAAACGGACGCGGCCGCGCGTGAGCGTGGCGAATTCCGAGGGTGTATGGAACGTGCGCGTCTTCACGCGAGACTGGTCGGCTGGCGGCTGCGCGGGAGCGGCGGTCACGCAGAGGCAGAGCGTGGCGACGATCGTCAGGCACCACAAGCGCTTATACGGATGCATGAGACCTGACCTCCCTCTGTCGTTGCTCGGCAGCCCGCGCGAACGGAAAGTACACCGCGGCGGCAATGGCGATGGAGACGGCGCCCCATACCGCCGCTCGCCAGTCGCCGCCGGAGACAAGGTAATGCCCCACGATCGGCGGCGTCGTCCATGGGACGTTGATGAACGGCTTCCGGATGACGTGCCACTGCATCAACAGATAGCTGCAGGTGGTGAGCAGGAGAGCATTTACCACGTACGGCACCATGAAAATCGGATTCAGCACGATCGGCAGTCCGAAGAAGATCGGCTCGTTGATCTGGAAAATCTGCGTCGGCATCGACAGCCGGCTGATCTGCCGGAATCCCGCATCCCTCGAATTCCACAGCACGAGCGCCAGCGCGATCGTCGCGCCGGTACCGCCGACGTTCACGAACGTCGTGAAGAACCCGTAGGCGGTCACGTAAGGCAGCGGCTGCCCGGCGCTCATCGCCGAAACGTTCGCGGCAAGATACTGAAGAAAGATCGGCGCCACGACGGCGTCCACCGCGTTGTCGCCGTTGATGCCGACGGACCAGAGCATCGTCACGACGAACGCATAGACGAGAATACCGGGAAGCGTGTTGAGCGCGAACACCAGCGGTTTGAAGGCCATCCGAACCACCGCATCGATATCGACGCCCGCAACGAACCGGACCAGCCAGAATGCGACGACGAGGAAAAGGAGCGGGGTCAACGAGAGAAACGAATCGGCGACGACTGACGGAACCGACGCAGGAAGAATGACGACGAGGCGCCTGTCCGTGAAGAACTTCTGAACTCGGACGGCGATCAGCGCGACGAGCATTGCGGTGAACAGGCCCGCGGAGCCGAGCCCCTCCATCCGCAGCGTCTGACCCACCATATCGATCTGCAGCATCAGAAAGACCACCGTCGCGATCGTTGCGCTGATCAGCGGCTCCTGCTTCCACTGTCGGCCGAGGTCCCATGCGATCGAGAAGCAGGCGACGACGGCCAGCAGGCCGAACGTGGCGGCGACCGGGACTTGCAGCAGCGGTCGATATGGTGCGATCACCGCCTGCCAGCTCTCGGCCGGCGGATACGCGACGATCGTGAAGAGCCCCCCGACGATCGTCAGCGGGACCACGGCCACCATGCCGGCGCGCACGGCCGACAGATACGTGTTGTCGCTCAACGCCGCCAGGGCACTGCCGAAGGTTCGTGGCATTACAGTTCGGCGCGATGCTCGTGGATTTTCTGAAAGGCGGTGACGATGTCGTCCATGTCCTCCCGCGTGCCGAGCAACAGATTCTGTCCCAGCCAGATGCTGCGGTTGCAGACGCGCTCCGCATTCGGGCACTCCACGCGCGCGTAATCGGGAATGTTGGACATGCCCGAGAGGTACGGGCCAAACGCTCTGTTTCGAAACAAGGGCTGACGATGAAGCGGATAACCATAGCCGGCGGAGCACGGGATGCCTTCCGCTTCGAGCGCAGTGACGACGTGGTCGCGCGACGCACCGAACTCGCGGTCCACCATCAGCATGAACAAGTGGTAACTGTGGCGGGTGCATGTCGCGGTGCGCGTCTGCACGACGATGCCTGGCATCACGCCCAATCGACTCGCGAGATATCCGCCATTGACGTCGCGGGTATGCGTTTGCTCTTCGAGCCGCTCGAGCTGCGCGTTCAGCACTGCGCCCTGAAACTCGCCCAACCGGTAATTGCCCGAAATGACATGGTGCTCGTACCACACTCCGCCGTCGAGACGTCCGCAGTTCTGGATCGAGCGGCAACGCGCGGCGAGCTCATCGTCACTCGTCGTGATGACGCCGCCTTCGCCGGACGTCAGGTTCTTGCTCGACTGAAAAGAAAAGCAGGCAACGTGTCCGAGCGAGCCGGCGGGAAGGCCGCGAAAGCTGGCGCCGTGGGCGTGCGCGGCGTCCTCGACGACGACGAGGTTGCGATCCGCGGCGATCGACCGGATCGCGTCCATGTCGGCAACCAGGCCCGCGAAGTGGACGGGAATGATCGCGCGCGTGCGGCCAGTCATGGCCGCCGAAATCGCGGCTGGATCGATGTTGAACGTCTTCGGATCGATGTCGGCAAAGACCGGCACCGCGTTCGCTTCGATTACCGCGGATGCAGTGGACACGAACGTATACGGGGGAACGATCACTTCGTCGCCGGCATGGATCCCTGCAGCGAGCAGCGCGATCCGCAGCGCGACGGTGCCGTTGGCGACCGCAATGCCGTGCCGGCACGCGTGCATTGCTGCGAAGCGGTGCTCGAACTCCTCGATCTGTGAACCGTCGAGGCGTCCCCAGTAGCCGCTGCGCAGCGCATCGAGGAGCCGCCTCTCTTCCGGCGCCCCGAAGAGCGGCCAGGGGGGAAACGGCCGAGTGCGGACGGGAGAGCCGCCGTGCAGTGCCAGCATCGCTCTTACGTCCTGCGCCCCATATAGATGCAGGCATCCGAGCCGGAGCCCGCCCTGACCAGTTCCTGGAAACCGAGACGCGTGTAGAACCCGAACGCACGGGTATTGAGCGCACTCATCCCAAGGTGCGCACCAGGAGATCCGTGGCAGCGGAACCGGTCCATCAACGCGTCGATCATGCGCCGGCCGTATCCGCGTCCTTGCGCGCGGGGCAGCAGGTCGATGTGCAGGTGCGACGGGTATACGTCGTACGGCTCGGGACAGAAATAGTCCGGGTGATGATACGAGTGATGGTCGTGTTGCGCGCGCGTCCAGCTCGCGGGATCACTGTCCGGATCGGGAAACGACGCACAGAGTCCAGGACGCCATTCGTTTTCGTAGCGGCCGTAGAACAGGTGCGAGTCGAGCGCGCCGAGCGCATACCCGCAGACACCCTCAGCATCCTCGAGCAGCAGACTGAACCCCGGTTCGAACTCCAGATACGGGCCGACGAAAACCCGGCCGAGAGCCTCCGGATCGTCCGCGTAATATGGCTCGCCGTCCTCTCCGTAGTTCCCTGTTTTCAGGCACACATAGTACGCCGCCTGACGGTCGTCGCGTGTGGCGGGACGAATGACGCAGTCCTTCATCATGACTGGCGCTCGACGCGATCGAGCTGTTCCCGAAGCGCCCAGATCCCGCGGAAGAGGGCGTGAAACAACGGGCGCGAGCGGACCTCCGTCAGCCGAGTACAGACCTCGCGCAGGCGCGCTGTCTTCGACGGCGTCAGCTCTTCGGCTTCGGCGCCTTGCTGGTGCGGCAGGTAGCAGCAGTCGCCGAACAGCACGAGATCGTCGAACGACAGCGAACCACGGACCGTCTCGAACGCCGGGAGCCATTCGCGCATTGCCGTCAGATAAGCCGCCCGGGGATCCCAGGGCGACTGCGTGGCGCAGAAGTCCGCGAGCGTACGCAGCGGCACGTAATTCAACGGGAACTCGTTGTTGGGATTACTGAGGATGCCGGCGGCCGCTTCCCTGAGTTGTAGAGGCCTTCCGGAATACGGTCCGCAGAAAAACCGCAGACCGGCGTAATCGTTCGCGTGCAGATTGTCCCAGATCACCGGCTTGCGCCGAAGGACTCGCGCCACTTCTTCAAGATGCGCGAGCGTAATCTCACGCGAGACGATATTCGGGCCCGTCCACAAGACGTGGATCGCCGGGGCGAGCTCGCGGCCGACCGTCGGCAGATAGTCCTCGCCGCCAAGCTTCTGCTCGACCATGCGGCCGCAGTACGCGGTCGGACAGAACAGGAAGTGCGGGTCGGCAACCCGCGCGCGAAGCCAGTCGGAAAGAGCGTTTGCGATCCGGCACTGCGCAGAGGCCAGCGAGCCGACGCCGCCGGCCGCCGCCTCGAACGTATCCGGAATGTCATCGAAGAGGACGGCGAAGTGCTCGCAGCCCATGTCGAGCAGCTGTTCGAACCGGCCGCACAGGAGCTCGAGCTCCGACCCACGGCCGTAGCGGATGTCGAGGCCCGGACTGATCGCATACACGAAACGCAGACTACGGTCACGGCACGCGGCGACAATCTGCTTCAGCCCGCCGGCCTCGGGCGGCGGATAAAGTTCGCGCCATATCGCACGATGGTGCAGGTCATCCTTCGGTGCGTAGAGATATGTGTTGAGTCCCCATTCCGACATCCGGTCGAACAACTCGAACCGTTCCGCGATGCTCCAGGGCTTGCCGTAGAAGCCTTCGATCGCACCGCAGAGGAAAGACGCACGCCTCGCGGTCACGGCGCAATGTAGGTGGTCTTCACCGTGGTGTAGAACTCCGCGGCGTAGCGGCCCTGTTCGCGGGGACCATAGCTCGACGCCTTCCGGCCGCCGAATGGCACGTGGTAATCAACGCCCGCGGTCGGCAGGTTCACCATCACCATGCCGGCCTGGGCATGCCGCTGAAAATGCGACGCATATTTCAGCGAGGTCGTGACGATGCCCGAGGACAATCCCGTCTCGGTGTCGTTCGCGATGGCGAGCGCCTCGTCGTAGTTCTTTGCGCGAATGACGCAGGCGACCGGCCCGAAAATTTCCTCCCGCGAGATGCGCATGTTGTTGTTGGCATCGACGAAGAGCGCCGGCGCAAGGTAGTAGCCGTCCGTGGAGCGCTTCACGCGCTCGCCGCCGACCGCGAGCCGCGCCCCTTCCCGCTGCCCGACGCCGATGTATTCCAGGTCCGTCTCGAGCTGCGGTTGCTCGACCACCGGTCCGATGTCGGTGCCAGGGGAGAGCGCGTTGTCGATGTTCAACTTCGACAGGCGTTCGGTCAGCGTCTGGACGAAGCGATCGTGGATTCCCTCGGTAACGATCAGCCGCGACGACGCGGTGCAGCGTTGGCCAGTGGAGAAGTACGCTCCCTGCACGGCGACGTTCACCGCCGTTGCCAGATCCGCATCGTCCAGAACGACGAGCGGATTCTTGCTGCCCATCTCGAGCTGGAACTTCGCCATGCGGGCGACGGCTTTCTTCGCGATGGACTGGCCGGTTTCCATCGAACCCGTAAAGCTGATGGCCGCCACCTCACGATGGGTCACGATCGTGTCGCCAACCACCGAGCCGGAGCCCATCACCAGATTGAACACCCCTGCGGGAACGCCGGCATTGGCGAGAATCTCGGTGAGCACCCACGCGCAACCGGGTGTCCAGTGCGCGGGTTTGAAGACGATGGTGTTGCCGAACGCGAGGGCCGGGGCGATTTTCCACGCGGGAATCGCGATCGGAAAGTTCCACGGGGTGATCAGTCCGACGACGCCGATCGGCTCGCGCGTGATCTCGACGTCGACTCCGGGACGCACCGACGGCACCTTCTCGCCCGACAGCCGAAGCACTTCGCCGGCGAAAAACTTGAAGATGTGTCCGGCCCGAACGGTTTCGCCAATTCCCTCGGGCAGCGTCTTTCCCTCTTCGCGCGACAGCAGACGTCCGAGCTCGTCCTTGCGCGCGAGAATGTCGGAGCCGACCTTGTCGAGGATGCTGGCACGCTCCTGAATCGATCCCGCTGCCCACGCGGGAAAGGCATTGGCCGCCGCGGCGACGGCCGCTTTGGTCTGATCGGCGTCGGCCTGCGCGTATTCCCCGATGACGTCGTTGAGATCGGACGGATTGCGATTCGGCGTCCAATTCGCGCCGTCGATCCACTGGCCGGCAATGTAATTTTGAAATCGGTTCATAACAGATCAATCCCTAAAATCCCTAATCGTCGAATCCTCAGAATCCGCATCCCGCATCCCGGATCCCGCATCCCGGGGTCGTCACCGCGGCGCGCCCAGCAGGCCGCGCCGCGCCAGGCTCGTCATCAACGCGACGGTCCCGAACGTCCAGGGCGCGATCTTGTCCGTATGGTTCACGCGATTCACCAGCGCGCCGAGCGTCGGCGTCGACACCGTCACGACGTCGCCGACCGCATGGGTGAAGCCCTGGCCTGGCGCGAACCGGTCGATCGTCGGGGCGAACATCGTCCCGAGGAACAGCATCATGCCATCGGGATACTGATGATGGCGTCCCATCGCATGCTCGACGAGCTCCAGCGGATCGCGGCTGATCTGCGACATCGAGCTGCTCGCGGTGAACCTGAAGCCGTCCGGGCCGGACACGTGCAGCGCTACCTCGCACTGCCGCACGTCGTCCAAACCGAAATGCTCGTCGAACAGCCGAATGAACGGTCCGATGGCCCCCGACGCGTTATTGTCCTTCGCTTTGCCGAGGAGGAGCGCGCTCCGCCCTTCGAAGTCGCGCAGGTTGACGTCGTTGCCGAGCGTGGCGCCGACGACCCGGCCTCTGCGGTTCACGGCGAGCACGACCTCCGGCTCCGGGTTGTTCCATTCTGATTTCGGGTGGATGCCGATGTCGGCGCCGGTGCCGACGGCCGACAGCGGTTGCCCCTTGGTGAAAATTTCGGCGTCGGGGCCGATGCCGACCTCGAGATACTGCGACCAGACGCCCTGGGTTATCAGCGCATCCTTCACCGCGGCTGCCTGTGGGGAGCCGGGTTGGATGTCGCGCAAATTGCTGCCGATGATCGCGACGATCGATTGTCGAATTGCCTCCGCCTTGCGCGCGTCGCCGCGCGCCTGTTCCTCGATGACGCGCTCGAGGAGGCTGGCGACGAAGGTGACGCCGCTCGCCTTGACGGCCTGGAGATCGCAGGGCGCGAGCAGCCACGGCGTGCGATCGCGGCGCGCGTCCTCGGCCGAATTGGCGAGCACATCACGAAGCGACCCGAGCGGGGGAGCCGGGCTCGCCGTGCGAATGGCGGCGGCAGGATCGTCGAGATCCAGCAGCTGGCTGCACGTCGCGGCGATCGGCGAGAGGTCGTAGAGGCGGTCGTCGCGAACGGCAACCACGG
>Ga0207650_10001529_pt1 | contig 16568 bp, 11 predicted proteins | sample KBSS63metaG_FD_184325 | JGI IMG/M metagenome (GOLD analysis project Ga0207650, IMG submission 184325) | Switchgrass rhizosphere microbial communities from Kellogg Biological Station, Michigan, USA - KBS S6-3 metaG (SPAdes) (version 2) | ecosystem: Host-associated > Plants > Roots > Rhizosphere...
TTTCCCTGTTCGGCACGTTCATCAGCCAGTTCGCGGTCAACGTGTGGCTCGTGCGGGACCTCTTCCCCCTGCCCTCCCAGAAGCCCGAGCTCGCGCTCGCCCTCTCGGCCACCGGGGTCGCGATGACCGCCCCCCTGATCTTCGGGATGCCGCTCGCCGGCGCCTTCGCCGACCGCCACGACCGCCGAGTCATCCTCGTGCGCGCGAACCTGGCGCTCGCGCTCCTGTCGGCGGCGATCGTCACGCTGCTCCTGCTGCACGCGCTGACGCTGCCGCTGGCGGTCCTTTTGCTCGCGGGCTACGCGTTCGCCGGTTCGTTCCACGGCGCGGCGTTCGATTCCGGCTACGGCCTCCTCGTCCCGCCCGAGAAGCTGCCGCGCGCGAACGCGCTCATGATGACGTCCTACGGGCTGTCGCAGCTGCTCTCGCCGCCACTCGCCGCGACGCTGGTCGGGCTGCCGGCGCTGCTCGGCGGCGCGTCGCGCCTGCCGGCGTGGATGTCCTCGGGCGTGCCGTTCGCCTTCGCCGCCGACGGCGTGTCGTTCCTGGTCGCGGCGACGGTCGCGTTCTTCATGCGCTTCCCGCAGGTCGAGCGGCCGGCCGACACCTTGAAGCCTTCGATCTGGGGCGACGTGCGCGCGGGCTTTCGCTGGATGCTGAGGCGGCGGCCATTTCTCTGGCTGACGGCGAACGGCTCGCTGGTCAACTTCGCGTTCGCGCCGCTGATGCTTCTCCTGCCGCTGCTCGTGCGCGATCGCCTCGCCGCCGACCGCGCGGCGCACGGGCTGTCGTTCGAGGCGGCGCTCGCGCTGGTCAACACGATCGGCGGGCTCGGCGGCGTGATCGGCGGGGTGCTGGTCTCGATCTTCGGGTTCCGCAACCTCCGGAAGGTGCCGCTCATGATCGCGCTGCTGGTGGGCATGGGCCTCGGGCAGCTGTGGGTCGGGTTCTCGACCACGCTCGTCCTTCTGGCCTGCGGAATGTTCCTCACCGAGCTCATGATCGCGCCGCTCAACACCGCGTCGTTCACGCTCTGGCAGAGCCTCACCCCGCCGCACATGCTGGCACGCGCGATGTCGGTGCGGCGCTTCCTCGCGCAGAGCGCGTTCCCGCTCGGCACCGTGATCGCGGGCTGGATCGCCGCCGTGGTCGAGCCGTGGATCGTGGTCGCGTTCGCGGGGGCGCTGCTCGTGCTGGTGTGCCTGGCGCAGTTCCGGATGAAGGGGTTCGCCACGCTCGAGGACCGCATGCGGCTCGAGGCGGCGCGCCCCGACTAGAGCACGTCGTAGGGATCGACGTCGACCGCCAGCGCCACCCCCGCAGGCAGCTTGAACTCCCCGCCCGCCTCCACGCAATCGACCGCGGCCCGCGCGACCGCGTGCAGCCGCCGCGTGTCACGATCCTTGAGCGTCAGCCGCCAGCGATGGCGGTCGCGCAGCTTCGGCAACGGCGAAGGCGCGGGGCCGAGCAGCTCGAGCGCGCCTTCGGGCGCGGCGCCGCGCTCCCCCGCCTTCGCCTGCCAGCCGTCGCGCGCGGCGCGCACGGCCTGGGCGACCTGCTTCGCGGCGGCGATGACCTTGTCCTCGTCCGCGCCGGAAAACGTCAGCGCGACCAGGCGGCCGAACGGCGGATAGCCCAGGTCGCGGCGGAACGAGGCCTCGCGCGCAGCGAACGCGGCGAAGTCGTGTGCCTGCGCGGCGGTGAGGCTCGGGTGCTCGGGCGCGCGCGTCTGCACGATGACGCGGCCCGGCTGCCTGCCGCGGCCCGCGCGGCCGGCGACCTGGACGATGGATTGAAACGTGCGCTCGCCCGAGCGGAAGTCGGGCAGGTGCAGCGAGCCGTCGGCCGAGACCACGCCGACGAACGTGACCCCGTGAAAATCCAGTCCCTTGGCGATCATCTGCGTGCCCAGGAGCACGTCGGCCTCGCGCCGGCCGAACGCGGCGAGGATGTCGCCCTGTGCGCCGCGCGGCTTCGCGCTGTCGGAGTCGAGTCGCAGGACGCGCGCCTCGGGGAAGTGCGCCTTCAATTCCTTCTCGGCCTTCTGCGTGCCCGAGCCCCGGTGCTTGAAGAACGGGCTGCCGCACTTCGCGCACGCGGGGCGCGCCGCCTCGACGCGGTCGCAGTAGTGGCAGCGGAACGTCGCGTCGCTCGAGTGCCAGGTCAGCGCCACGTCGCACGACGGGCAGCTCGAGACCTCGCCGCAGTCCTCGCACTCGACCACGCGCGTGTGGCCGCGGCGGTTGAGGAAGACCAGGGCCTGGTCGCCGCGCGCGAGTGCGCCGCCCAGTCCGTCGAGCAGCGCGGCCGAGAACAGTGCCCGATCCTCCCGGGGACGTTCGTTGAGGTCGACCAGCTCGACCACGGGCAGCGGCCGCCCGTCGATGCGCTCGGGCAGCCCCAGCCGGCGCAGCTTGCCGCGCTCGGCGTTCGCCCACGACTCGAGGCTCGGGGTCGCCGATCCCAGCACGGCGACCGCGTTCGCCAGCCGCGCGCGCACGAGCGCGGTGTCGCGCCCGTGGTATCGGATCTGCTCGCTCTGCTTGTAGGCGGGATCGTGCTCCTCGTCGACGACGACCAGCCCGAGCGCGGGCAGCGGCGCGAACACCGCCGAGCGCGCGCCGACCACGACGTCGAGCCCCCCCTGGCGCGCACGTTGCCAGGTTGCGCGACGATCCCCGACCGCCAGGGATGAGTGCAGCACGCCGACGCGCTCGCCGAAACGGGAGCGGAACGCGGCGACCACCTGGTGCGCGAGCGCGATCTCGGGCACGAGGACGAGCGCCTGGCGGCCCGAGCGCCGGCAGGCCTCGGCGCACTCGAGGTACACCTCGGTCTTGCCGCTGCCGGTGACGCCGTGGAGCAGGAAGCCGGCGTAGGCGCCCGCGCCGAGGGCGTCGGACACCGCGGCGACGGCATCCTTCTGCGCCTGGGTCAGGCGCGGACGCTCACCGTTTGCCGGGGTCGCGACAGTCGCGGGCGCGGACGCCGCACCCTTGCGCGCGCGGCTGCCGCCGAAGCCCTCGAGCCCGCCGGGCAGGGCGCTCGCGAGCACGCGGCCGATCGGCGCGAGGTAATAGTCGGCGATCCACAGGCAGAGCCGCAGCAGCTCGGGCGCGAACGTCGGCGTGTCGCCGACGACGCCCGCGATCGCCTTGACGCCGGCACGGTCCGCAGTTTCCACGCGCTCGACGACGAAGCCGCGGCGCTCGCGCGCGCCGAACGGGCAGCGCACTTCGGCGCCGGGCACGGCGGCCGGGACGAGGTGTTCGGGAACCGAGTAGAGGAAGGTCTGCCGGAGCGGGACCGGGAAGGCGACCCGGACGTAGGGCACAGGACGCTCGAAATCGGAGAGGAACGGGCGGCGCGCACGCCGCGGAACGTCCCTAAAGTACCACGCGCGTGGGGCACGCGCGGGCTCGACGCCGGCGAAGGAGTGCCGGCGTCAGCGGATCAGGAAGCCTGTTCGATATCCTGGCGGCTCGACTGCCCCAGGATCGCGTTGATGCGCTCGACCAGCTTGCGCGGCGAGAACGGCTTCGTGATGTAGTCGTCCGCGCCGACCTCGAAGCCGGTCTTCTGGTCGACGTTGCGACCCTTCGCCGACAAGAGGATGACGGGAATGTCCTTCGTCTCGTCGTTGCTCTTCAGCGCTTTGCAGGTCTCGTACCCGTCGAGCTTCGGCATCATGATGTCGAGCACGATGAGGTCGGGCTTCTGCTCCGCGACGCGTTCGAGCGCCTGTTCGCCGTCGAGCGCGGTCGTGACCTCGTAACCCTCCATGCCGAGCGAGAAGTCGAGGATGTGCACGATGTAGATCTCGTCGTCCACCACCAGGATCCTGCCCTTGGCCACGCGCTTCACCTCCCTGTCCGATGCGCGGATGGAATCACGCCGCGTCCGCGGCTTCGGACGGACCCAGGGCCCATCCGCGGTCGAGCCATCCTTCCTCGACTCCGACGAGTACCAGCGCCTCGACGACCATCGGGTCGAACTCGCGCCCCGCCCTCGTCCTCAACTCTTCGATTCGGGCCCGGGCCCTGATGCTCCCGCCCTGTTCCCCGAGCGCGCCCTCGAATTCCCCGGTCACCGCCAGGATGCGCGCGCCCACGTCGATTTCGTCGCCCACGAGGCCCAGCGGCGTCCCCGTGCCGTCGACCCGCTCGTGGCGGTGCGCCAGGATCCGGCGCACGGCCTCGGGCCGATCATCTTCGCCCTCCTCGGCGAGGGCTTCCTCGGTCGCCTCGAGCGCCGCCGCCCAGGCGACGCACGCGGCGTCCTCGCCCGGCAACCCGAGCGCATCGGCGAGCCGGCGCGCCAGCCGCACGCGATCCGAGCTGGCGGCGCGCCCGAGCGAGAGGCGCGTCACCTCGCCGCGCAGCGCCTCGGCGGCCTGCGCCAGCGCCTCGTGGCTGTCCGCCGCCTTCTGCGCCTGCGCCAGCACCTGCGCGACGCGATCGCCCAGGCCCGTCATCAGCCGCATCACGCCCGCATCCGGCTCCGCGGGAAAGGCCGCGACCAGTGCGCCGATCGTCCGGCCCTCGCTCCGCAGCGGCACCGCCGCGAGCGGCCCGTCGCCGAGCGGCGGGTAGCTCGCGCCGCCGAGCCGCGGGTCGTGCGCCGGATCGCGGCTGACCAGCGGCTCGCCCCGGCCCAGCACCCAGCCGGCGATCCCGCGATCGGCCGGGACCACCTGGCCCTTGGTCGCGCGCTCGGGCAGGCCCGCCGAGGAGCGCAACCGCGCGGCGTCCGCACCGGCTGGCACGAACAGGGCGACCCGGTCGACGCCCAGCACGTGTGCCGTCACCGACAGGAGGAGCCGCAGCGCTTCGTCCGCGTCCTCGCGGGCGCCGCTCACGCCGGCTTCCTGGCCATGCGCCCTCTGGGGCGCGCGGCGCGGCAGCCGCACCGTGAACGTCGAGCCCTCGCCCACCGCCGACTCGACCGTGATCGCGCCGCCGTGGACCTCGACGATCGACTTGCAGAGCGCGAGCCCGAGCCCGGTGCCGCCGAAGCGCCGCACCAGGCTCTGGTCCACCTGGTAGAAACGCTCGAACACGCGGTCGAGCTGGTCCTCGGGAATGCCGATCCCCGAGTCGCTCACGCTCAACACCAGGCCGCGATCCCCATCCGCCTGCGCGACGATGCGCACCCGCCCCCCGGGCGCGGTGAACTTCACCGCATTGCCGCCCAGGTGCAGGAGCAACTGCTTCAGCAGGTCGAGATCCGCCTCGATCCTGATGTCGGCATCCGGGACGTCCGTCTCCAGCGAAACCTTCTTCGCCTCGGCCAGGGGGTGCAGTGCCGCGGCCGCGATCGAGACCGCCTCGCGCGCGTCCAAGAGCTTGAATTCCATGGGGTTGCTGCCGCGCTCCAGGTGGCTGAACGAGAGCACCGAGTCGATCAGGTCGTTCAGCCGCCGGGCCTCCTCCTCGAGGATGCCGACGAAGCGCAAGGGCGCCTCGGCGCCGGGGCGTTCGCTCAGGTCGTCGCGCAGGCTGTCGAGGTAGGCGTGGATCGAGGTCAGGGGGGTCCGCAGCTCGTGCGAGACCGCCGACAGGAACGAGCTCTTCAGCTGGTTGACCTCGCCCATGCGCCGGTTCGCCGCCTCGAGCTCGCGGCCGTGCGCGGCCAGCGACTGCACGAGGCGCGCGTTCTCGAGCGCGACCACGACGTGGTTGCCGAAGACCTCGAGCATCTCGATGGTCTCGCGGCTCGGCACCAGGCGGTCGACCGGGTCGTCGACCGACAGGTACGCCATCAGCTCGCCCTCGCGCGTGTAGAGCGGGACGAAGAGGACGTCCTCCTCGTGCCACTCCCAGTCCTCGCGCGCGCCGAGGTCGTGGACGACGCCGCCCGGAAGCCTCCGGCTCAGCGTGTTCTTGTGGCTGATGAAGAACGAGCGGCTGACGCGGGACTCGTCGTCGAGCCACGACAGGAACGTGTCGAGCGCGACGTCCTGCTGCTCGAGCTGGCGGATCGCCGGCGTCGACAGCCCGGCGAACGCGCGTGCGCGCAGCGTGCCGGTCTCGCGATCGAGGATGCGCAGGAGCACGATGCGGAACCCGAGGCTCTTCTGCACGGCGCCCACGATCTGCGCCAGCAGCGAGTCGATGTCGAGGCTCGAGTTGAGGCGGGTGACGACCTCGAGGATGCGATGGAGCTTCTCCATGCGCGCCTTGCCGGTCTCGACCTGCGAGAAATAGAGCCGCGACAGTCGCTCGCGCATCGCCTCGAGGTCGCGCACGCGGTTGCGCAGCTGCTGCATCTCGCTCCAGGTCGACTTGACCGAGCCGCCGCGCATCCCGCGCGGCCGGGCGGTGCGTCCCATCAGGCCGCCTCCTGCCCGGGTGCGCGGTGGTCGGCGCGTCGCGCGTCGTCCTCGAGCGCGCCGCGCAGCGCGGCGACGACCGCGGGATCGAACGCGCGCCCGCCCTGGGCGGCGAGGGCGGCGAGCGCCGCGTCGGTCGGCAGCGCGGGCCGGTAGGCGCGCCCGCGGGTCAGCGTCTCGAACGCGTCGAGCACGGCGAGGATGCGGCCGCCCGCGGGGATCGCGTCCCCCGCGAGGCCGCGCGGCCAACCCGTGCCGTCGAAGCGCTCGCCCCGCGTCGCATGGATGCGCGCGCGCTGGCCCGCCTCCTCGGCGCCCATGGGATCGACGCCGAGCTCGGCGCTCACGGCCTCGTCGCCGCCCGCCCCCGCGAGCAGCGCGACGCGCGCCGCCTGGGCGGCGTCGAGCTTGAAGCGGCGCGCGATCTCGAAGGCGTGGCGCGCGAGCTCGCGGCGCGGGGCGAGGAGCTCGCGGCGCGTGCGCGCCAGCGCCTCGAGCGTCTCGCAGGCGTCGGCGACGACCGCGGGCGAGTCGGGATAGGCGTGGGCGCGCTCGAGCATCGCGGCCAGGCGCGCGGCCAGCGTGGCCAGCAGCGCGCGGTCGTGCTCGTCGAAGTCCTCGCGCGAGACCTTGTTGTTGACGTTGAACACGCCGATGGTCTCGCCCGCAACCGTCAGCGGCGCGCACACGAGCGACTTCGTGAAGTACTGCGGATGGCTCTTCTTGTGGATGCGGCGGTCGGTCTCGACGTTGTCGACCAGGAGCGACTGCCCGGCCCGCATCGCCGCGCCGGCGACGCTGCCGCGATAGGGTAGGCGGCGCGCCATGACCGAGGCCTCCAGCCCGCGCGCGGCCGCGACCTTGAGGTCGCCCGTCTCGGGATCGACCAGGAGCACCGAGACGATCTCGGCGCCCATGACGTCGCTGACCATCGCGACCGCGGTCTCGAGCAGGCGCTTGACGTCGCCGCGCCCGCCGAGCGAGCGCGTGACGGCGCGCACAGTCTCGGGCGCGAGCTGGCGCACCGGCAGTCGCACCGAGAAGATCGAGCCGCGCTCCGGGGCATTCTTCGCCGAGATCGTGCCGTCGTGCAGGTCGACGATGTGGCGCGCGATCGCGAGCCCGAGCCCGGTGCCGGGCACGCGGCGACCGCCCTTGAGCTCGACGCGGTAGAACCGTTCGAACACCCGGTCGAGCTGGTCCTCGGGAATGCCGACGCCGGCGTCCTCGACCTCGAGCCGCCACTCCGAGCCTTCGCCGCGCGCGCGCAGCACGACCTTTCCGCCCTGGGGCGAGAACTTGAGCGCGTTGCCGACCAGGTTGAGCACCAACTGCTTGAGCAGGTCGGGGTCGCCCTCGATCGCGCCGAGCGCGGCGTCGACGTCCGACTCGAGCACGACGCCCTGCCGCGTCGCCTCCGGGCCGAGCGTGGTCAGGAGGTCGGCGACGAACGCCGAGGGCGCCATGGTGCGCAGCTTGAGCGCACGGTGGCCGGCCTCGAGGCGGGAAAGGTCGAGCGCGTCCGAGACCAGCCGCGCGAGGCGGTCGCACTCCTCGTCGATGACCGTCAGGAACGAGCGGCGCGCCTCGAACTCGGTCGCCGGCGCGTCGATCAAGGTCTCGGTGTAGGCCTTGATCGACGTCAGCGGCGTGCGGATCTCGTGCGCGACGACGGCGATCAGCTCGGAAAACGACGCCTCGCCCGCGTGCGCGCGCTCCTCGAGCTGGCTCATCAGCGCTTGCTGGCGGCGCACCTGCTCGGCGAGCGCGTGGCGCTCGAGCGCGAGCGCGAGCTGGTCACAGGCGACGCGCGCGGTGGCCAGGCCCTCGCTCTCGGGTCCGGCGTCGCAGGAAAATGAGACGACCAGCAGGCCGCGCAGGAAGTCGCCGCTCGCGACCGGCCAGCCGACCACGGCGCCCGGCGTCTCGCTCCACAGGGGCAGCTCGAGCGTCGGGCCGCCCGCGGCGCCGGCGCGCGCGATCGTCGGGGCCTCGTGCGCGAGCAGCCACTCGAGCACGCCGCCCGGCTCGGGCAGCACGGCGTGCGCGCCTTCTCGCGGCGCGCCGAGCGTGAGCGCGCCCGAGTCGGCCTGCACGGCGAGGAAGCGAAACTCGCGGCCGCCGACCGCCTCGCGGCAGGCCGCCCCCACGAGCTCGATCAAGGCCGGCAGGTCGTTCGTGCGCGCGCAGGCCCACGCCACTTCCGCCAGGCGGGCGAGCGCGCCGGTCGCGACGGCAGCGCCGGGGCGCGGCATCACGCGCTCTTCTTGAGCTTCGCGGGGAGGGCGGCTTCCGCGGCCCGGGCCGGGGACGCCTCGGCGCCGCGGCGTTCGGTCACGACGACCGAGCCCGGCTGAGTCTTGCCGTACTGCTTGAGCTCGGAGAGGACATCGTCGAGCTGGGCCAGGTGCATGCCGGTCGCCGGGTCGCACTGGGCGCACGCCATCGTCACGCTCATGAGCGGGAAGTCCTCGAGCACGTGGCGGCGGTTGAGCACGCGCACGAAGCCCTGCGTGCGGTCCTGGTGGTCGTAGAGCAGCGGCACACGCGCGTCGATCGTCTCCTTGACCGCCTCGGCCAGGATCTCGGCGCGCCCGGGATCGGTGAGCATGATGAAGTCGTCGCCGCCGATGTGGCCGACGTAGTCGCCCGGCTCGCCGTGCGTCTCGACGACGTCGACCAGCGCCTCGGCGACCGCGCGAATGGCGGTGTCGCCGACGGGAAAGCCGTAGCGGTCGTTGAACGCCTTGAAGTTGTCGAGGTCGAGGAAGATCTGGGCGAACGGCGTGCCCGCGTCGTAGCGCTTCTGGCGCTCGGCGAGGATCGACAGGTTGCCCGGCAGGCCGGTCAGCGGGTTGACCGCGCGCTGGTTCTTCGACCACTCGAGGTGGTTCTTGACGCGCTGCACCAGCTCCTTGCTCTGCCACGGCTTGGTCACGTAGTCGTTCGCGCCGCCCTCGAGGCCCGTGAGCTTGTCGTCGTCGGTGCCCTTGGCGGTGAGCAGCACGATCGGGATGTGGCGCGTGCGGAAGTGCGTGCGCAGCTCGCGGCAGGCCGAGTAGCCGTCGAGCCGCGGCATCATCACGTCGAGGATGACGACGTCCGGCTGCTCCTTGCGCGCGAGCTCGACCGCCTCCTGGCCGTCCTCGGCGACGAGCACGTCGAAGCCGTGGCGAGCGAACAGGATGCGCAACGCCTCGCGCAGGTTCGGCTCGTCGTCGGCGACGAGGATGCGTCCTTCGGGCACAGGCGCCAAGTCGTCCCCCTGTTGGCGTGGAATGCGGATTGGTCCACCGCCGGGAAAGGCAAGTCCTGTGCCAGAGCAACTCTTACGTGGCGGTCCGGTCCACCAGCCTCGTCTCTGGGAGAAACGGGCCGGGAAACTCGTGGCGGCATCACGGTTTGCCGCGTCGCTTCCGGGGAAATGCGCTCGCTCTGGCCGCCGCGGCGGCGGCGCGCGCCCGTTTGGCCCTGGGGAACGGCGGGCTTGCTGCACGGAAAACGGCCCGCGCGGGCAAATTGCAGCCGGAGGCGCGGGCCGCCCGGACGTGGCGAACCGCGCTTACGCCCGGGCGGCCGCGTCCAGCAATCCGCTCTCGTCCAGGTTCGCGACCGGCTCGAGGTCGGGTCCGTCGGCCTCGCCGCGCAGGAGGCGTAGCGAGCCGACCAGCGCGATCATCGCGCCGTTGTCGGCGCACAGCTTCGGCGAGGGATGGAACGCGGGCACGCCGAGCCGCCCGGCGAGCTCGGCCAGGCCCGCGCGCAGCGCGCGGTTGCAGGCGACCCCGCCGCCGATCGACAGGCTCCTCGCCCCGTGCGCGCGCGCGACCGCCTCGAGCTTCTTGAGCAGCACGTCGATCGCCGCCTGCTGGAACGAGGCGCAGACGTCGTCGATCAGCCGGTCCTCGTGCGGCTCGCCGTAGCGCTCGAGCGTGCGCTTGACCGCGGTCTTGAGCCCCGAGTACGAGAGGTCGAAGTTTCCCGAATCGAGCATCGCGCGCGGGAAGTCGAAGCGCGCGGCATCCCCGTTCGAGGATCTCCTGTCGATCACGGGCCCGCCGGGAAATCCCAGCCCGAGCATCTTCGCCACCTTGTCGAAGGCCTCGCCGATCGCGTCGTCGCGCGTCGTGCCGACGATCGCGTAGCGTCCGATCCCCTCGACCACGAACAGCTCCGAGTGCCCGCCCGAGACGACCGCGCCCGCGAGCGGAAAGGCGAACTCCGCGCCCTCGAGCAGCGGGGCGAGCAGGTGCGCCTCGATGTGGTTCACGCCGACGACCGGCTTGCCGAGCGCCGCGCCCAGCGCCTTGGCGTAACTGACGCCCACCAGCAGCGAGCCCATGAGCCCCGGCGCGCGCGTGACCGCGATCCCGTCGAGGTCGCCGAAGGACACCCCGGCATCGATGAGCGCGCGCTCGACCGTGGGACTGATCAGGTCGAGATGGGCGCGCGAGGCGAGCTCCGGCACGACGCCGCCGAACTCCCGGTGGACGTCCTGGGCCGCGATCACGTTCGAGCGGACGGTCTTCGCGTCCTCGACGACGGCGGCGGCGGTGTCGTCGCAGCTGGTTTCGATCCCGAGCACGAGCATGGCGCCATTGTGCCACATCCGCTGCGCCGCCCGGCCCGTACCTGCTTGCGAGCCCCGCCCCCTGCGGGGCCCGGACCCATCACACCGAGGAGGCTTTCCGATGCTTCGCAGCCATTCCCCGCGCGCGCTGTTCCCCCTGTGCGCGCTCGCGTTCCTGCCCGCCCTCGCCCTGGCATCGAGCCACAGCGAGGCGCCCGGCACGGCGAAGGACCGCACCGCCGACGACACCGACATGTACGCCTTCGTCTCGCCCGACGCGCCCCAGGCCGTCACCTTCGTCGGCAACTGGGTGCCGCTGCTCGAGCCGGCCGGCGGCCCGAACTTCCAGGGCTTCGACGACGACGTGCACTACTACGTCAACGTCGACAACGTCGGCGACGCGCTCGACCACGTGAGATTCGAGTTCACGTTCCACACCACGCGCCGCAACGGCGCGACGTTCCTCTACAACACCGGCCCGGTCACCGCGCTCGACGATCCCGACCTCAACGTGCGCCAGACCTGGACCTGCACGCGCGTCGACGACGGGTCGGAGACCGTGCTCGCGACCGGCACGGTCGCGCCCGCCTACGTGGGGCCGGCGTCGATGCCCGACTACGCCGCGCTCGCACAGTCGGCGGTCGTCACCGCGTCCGACGGGACGAAGATCTTCGTCGGCCCGCGCGACGACCCGTTCTTCGTCGACCTCGGCGCGGTGTTCGACCTGCTCACGATCCGCCGCCTGCCCGGCAACAAGGGCAAGGGCGTCGACGCGGTCTCGGGCTACAACGTGATGACGATCGCGCTCCAGGTCCCGATGACGCGCCTGACGAAGGACGGCGCTGCGCCGAACGCGTCCAACGCGGTGATCGGCATCTACGACTCGGCCGAGCGCCTGACCACGCGCACGATCAACGGCGATGGCACGATCACGACCTCGGGCCCCGAGGTGCAGGTCTCGCGGCTCGGCCATCCGCTGGTCAACGAGGTCGTGATCGGCCTCGGCGACAAGGACCGGTTCAACGCCACCAAGCCGACCGGCGACACGGCGTTCCTGTCCTACGTGACGAACCCGACGCTGCCGGTGCTGTTCAACGCGCTCTACGGCATCCCGCTCGCGCCGACGCCGCGCAACGACCTGGTCGCAGTGTTCCTCACGGGCGTCGACGGCCTCAACAAGCCGGCGAACCCGAACCAGGTGCCGTGCGAGATGCTGCGCCTCAACATGGCCGTCGCCCCGGCCGCGCGTCCGAACCGCTTCGGCGTGATCGCGGGCGACATCGCGGGCTTCCCGAACGGCCGCCGGCTGGCCGACGACGTGGTCGACATCGAGGAGCGCGTCGCCGCCGGGGTGCTCGTGCCCGGCTTCGACAACGCGCCCGCGAACCAGCTGGGCGACGGCGTCGACGCGAACGACCGTCCGTTCCTGCCGTACTTCCCGTACGTCGCGCTGCCGCACGACCCGCTGTCGAACGTCAACGACGTCGAGCAGAAGGGCGGCAGCATGGCGCTCGCCGAGTTCGCCGACCCGAAGACGTCGGCGCGCCTTGCGACGGGCGCGAAGCTCGCGCTCGGCAGCGCGAACCCGGGCTCGCACCACGTGCTCGCCTACTCGGTGCCGCAGGCCGCGCGCGTGACGCTGCGCGTGTACGCGGCGAACGGGCGGCTCGTGCGCACGCTGGTCGACCAGGACGCGGCACCCGGCGATTTCCGCGCGGGCTGGGACGGGCGCGACGACGGCGGCGCAGCGGTCGCGCGCGGCGTGTACTTCGCGCGCTACACGGTGGGCGGCGCGGCGGCGGACGACCGCAAGTTGATCCTGCAATAGCGTCGGGAGTCTTGAGGGAGGCGCCCGGCAGGCGCGGCGGATCCGGGACGTCAAGTCCGGGTCCGTCGCCGCTTTTTCGCTCCCCGCGCGAGCAACCGCGGGATTAGAGTCCTGCGCCTATGCGCCTTCCCTTCCCCGACCTGCTCGCCACCCGCTGGGGACGGCTCACGGCGTTCTTCATGCTGTACATGACCGAGGGCATTCCGCTCGGCTTCACCGCGACGGCAATCGCGACCCAGATGCGGCGCCAGGGCCTGGGGCCCGAGGCGATCGGCGCGTTCGTCGCCTCGCTCTACCTGCCGTGGGCGTTCAAGTGGGCCGCCGGCCCGGTCGTCGACACGATCTCGAGCGACCGCTTCGGCCGCAAGCGCACGTGGATCGTGCTCATGCAGCTCGGCATGATCGCCACGCTGCTGATCGCGCTGCCGATCGACTACGTCAAGCACCTCGGCCTGTTCACCGCCATCATCCTCGTCCACAACGCGTTCTGCGCCACCCAGGACGTCGCGATCGACGCGCTCGCGGTCAACGTCCTGCACGAGGACGAGCGCGGCACGGCGAACGGCTTCATGTTCGCGGGCGCCTCGATCGGCCAGGCGGTGGGCGGCTCGCTCGTGCTGTTCCTGACGGCGGTCGTGCCGTTCCGCACGACCTACTTCTTCGTCGTGGGCATGATCGCGCTGGTCACGGTGTTCATCGCGCTGCCGCTCAAGGAGCCGCGGGGCCCGGCGAGGCCGTCGCCCGTGGGCGATGCGATGGCGGCGATCGGCCGCGAGCTGTGGGCATTCCTCATGCAGACCTGGACGGCCTTCACCGGCTCGCGCGCGGCCGTAATCGGCCTTGCCTACGCGATCCTGCCGGCCGGCGCGTACGCGCTCGGCCTTGCCCTGCAGTCGAACGTCGCGGTCGAGCTCGGCCTCAGCGACAACCAGGTCGGCCAGCTCGCGCTCTACTCGACCGTGATCTCGGCGATCGGTTGCGTCGTGGGCGGCTGGCTGTCGGACCGCTTCGGGCGCAGGAAGACGCTGGGATTCTTCCTCGCCTGCACCGCGCTGCCGACCCTCTGGCTCGCCTGGACGATGCAGCAGGCGGGATGGATCCACGCGCTCGACCCGCGGATGGCGAACCGACCGGTACCCTCGGCGATGCTCGTGCAGACGTTCTGGACCGCCTGCCTGGTCTACAACGCGTTCCAGGGGCTGTACTACGGCATCCAGTCCGCGCTCTTCATGGACATCACCACGCCGCGCGTGGCCGCGACGCAGTTCACCGCCTACATGGCCATGCTCAATTTCACGATCTCGTACACGGCGCGCTGGCAGGGCTGGGCGATCGAGCGTTTCGGCTACCCGGCGACGCTGGCGGCGGATGCGGCGCTGGGAATGATCGGGGTGATCATCCTGCCGATGTTGCGGCCGCGTCCGCGCACCGCGAAGCCCGCGGCCGAGATCGCACCGGGCGAGGCGATTCCCGAGGCCGTGCCCTAGGGGACGCGCACCTGCCCGGCGATCCACTCGAGGTAGCGGGCGGAGCCGCCGTCCGCGCGGATCACGACCACCTCGGGCACCTCGTAGGTGTGCAGCTCCTCGATGCGCGCGGTGACCAGGGCGACGTTCGCGGCCGTCGTCTTGACGAGCAGCAGGAACTCCTCGGCCTCCTCGACTTCACCCTGCCAGCGATAGATCGAGCGCACCCCGGGCACCAGGTTGACGCACGCCGCGAGCCGCTCGTCGACGAGCGCGCGTGCGAGCGCCTCGGCGGTGCGCGCGTCCGGGCAGGTCGAGAGGACGACGCGCGCCTCGCTCACGGCCGGCGGATGGGAACCACCGGGGGCGTGCCGCCGCCCTTGTTGTCGCCGATGTCGCCCAGCCCGAGCACGTTGACGAAGTCGCCGCTCGCCGGGATCACGAACTTGGCGTTGGTCGCGAGCGTGTGGTTGAGCACCTCGAGCCGGCGCATGACCTCGGCGCGCTCCTTGAAGTAGGTCTCGGCCGCGGTCGAGACCAGGCGGATCGCCTCGGCCTCGGCGTTCGCGCGCGTGATTCGTGCCTGGGCCTCGCCCTCGGCGCGCAGGATGTCGGACTGGCGCTGGCCCTCGGCCTGCAGGATCTGGCTCGCCTTGATGCCCTCGGACTCGAGGATCGCGGCACGCTTGTCGCGCTCGGCCTTCATCTGGCGCGACATCGCCTCGGTGATGTCGACCGGCGGGTCGATCTTCTGCACCTCGACGCGTGTCACCTTGACGCCCCAGATGTTGGTCGCCTCGTCGAGCACGGCCCGGAGGTTGGTGTTGATCATGTCACGCGCGACCAGCGTCTCGTCGAGCGCCCGGTCGCCGATCAGGTTGCGCAGGTTCGTCTGCGCCAGCGTCGTGCAGGCGTAGCCGAAGTTCTGGATCTCGAACTCGGCCTTCACGGGGTCGATCACCTTGTAGTAGACGACCGCGTCGACGGTGACCGAGACGTTGTCCTTGGTGATGACCTTCTGCGGCTCGACGTTGATCACCTTCTCGCGCATGTCGACGGCGATCAGGTCCTCGACGAACGGCATCAGGAACGTCAGGCCCGAGCCGACGGTCGCCCGGTACTTCCCGAGGCGCATGACGAGGCCCTTCTCGTACTGCTTCACGATGCGCGCCGTGCGCGCGAGCGTGATGATGCCGAACAGCGCGAACACCGCGAGCAGCAGCGAGAACAGCACGTTCGTCTCACCCACGCTTCACCTCACCTTGAGGGTCACGCCCTCGACCGAGTCCACGGTGACCGTCGCGCCGGGCTCCTTCGCCGGCTCGTCCGCCGCATCGTGCGCCAGGCGCGCGCGCCAGAGCTCGTCGCCCAGCCGGACCATGCCGGGCGCCTGCGGGCCGATGCGCTCGGTGACGAGGGCGCTCTTGCCCAGCAGCGCGTCGACGTTCGACGGCGTGTGCGGGCTCGAGAGCTTCGAGCGGATGCGCTTGCGGAAGAAGACGAGATAGACGAAGGCGAATGTTCCGGCCGCGAACAGGCCGACCTTCGCGGAACCGAACAGGAGGCCCGCCGCCCCGCCGGCGGCGAGGCAGGCCCCGAGCAGCGCGAGGTCGAACCCGGTCGCCGCGCCGAGGAGGACCTCGGCGGCGAACGCGAGCACACCCGCGATCAGAAGGATCCAGTTGAGGGAATTCGACACGGCTCAGACCTCCCCGCGGCGGCCATGGAATCGGCCGCGCGGGAAGGAGACTACCAGATTCCTAGCGCCCGATTCTTAACGATAGAGTGCCTTGACCGCTCCCCAGCTCTGGACGACCGCGGGCGTCGTGGTGCAGCTGCCGCCCAGGTGCGCGGACTGCAGCGCCGCGTCCGCCGAGTTGACCGTGCCGTTCTTGTCGAAGTCGCCCGCCGGGCCGGAGGTGCCCATCAGGGCGTTCAGCGCCGCCTGGTCCTGCGCGTCGACGTCGTTGTCGCCGTCGAGGTCGGTCGAGATGAGGTGCACGTACCGGATGACGTCGAGCGCGGTGCCGACGCTGACGCGGCCGTTCGAGGTCCCGCCGGCCTTGACGTTGAACGTCGCGCGACCGGAGCCGTCGGAGACCACGATGAGCTTGCCGTCGTGGTCGCTGTCCTGGGAGGCGCACAGCTGGATGCCCGGCGCCTCGGTGAAGTCGAGGATCACGTAGACGTTCGTGATCGGCATGTTGTTCGCGTCGCGCAGCCAGACGACGTAGCTGAAGCCGCCGTCGGGCGAGGAGACGAGGTTGGTGTCGGCGATCGAGTAGTAGACGTCGGGTACGTCGGCATGTGCGACCGCGGCGGACAGCAGCGCGAGCAGCAGCGAGGTCGCGAGCGCACTGGCGAGCGCCGTGA
>Ga0207650_10001530_pt1 | contig 16568 bp, 14 predicted proteins | sample KBSS63metaG_FD_184325 | JGI IMG/M metagenome (GOLD analysis project Ga0207650, IMG submission 184325) | Switchgrass rhizosphere microbial communities from Kellogg Biological Station, Michigan, USA - KBS S6-3 metaG (SPAdes) (version 2) | ecosystem: Host-associated > Plants > Roots > Rhizosphere...
CCGTTCGCCTGCCGGTTCACGCGTTGAGCATTTCAGCTCGCGCGACCCGGATACAAGCTCAGGCGCGACTACGTGAACGTGTTCACGGCGCGCGCGACGATGAGGCCGAAGAGCGCGAGCGCCACCGTCGCCTGCACGATCATCGTGTACTTCGCCCTCAAGGTGAGCGGCATCACGTCCGTGGGGCTGAACGCCGTCGCGTTCGTGAATCCGAGGTGGAGGTAGTCCAGGAATACCGGACGCCAGTCGTGCGCAAGCTCGGGCGCCTGGTGCTGGGTGAAGGCGAAGTCGATCGGGACGTCGAGCTGCATACGCCGAATCGGCCCGCCGCCGTCCATGAGCCAGTAGAGGAGCGCGAACGAGAGGTTGTTTCCGAGCCACACGACGGCACCCGAGGCGAGGAGCTCTGACGGCGTCTCCGTCACGCCTTCGCCCTTGATCAGGTCGTAGATGAGGAGGGTCGTCGCCCAGAGCGCCGCAGCGACGAGCACGATGACCAAGGTCATCGAGACGCGACGAACCCAGCGGCGGCTCATGGGGACGTTGGCCGGCCCGACGACGAGGACGACGAGCAGCACGGCCTCGATTGCAGGCACGAGCCAAGCAACCCGGACCGGGCTGTCGTTCGGCAGCCAGACGCGCAGCGCGATGTTGAGGGCCATGAAAGCGAGCAGCGCGAGGGCGGGTGGCCAGCGCGACTCGCCGATCTGCCGCGCGGCGAGCGGTTCTCCCGCGCGAGTCTCCGCCGATCCGTTCACGCGCCGATCGTCTCACACGATCCGGCGGGGTCGTCCTGGCCGGTGCGCATGCTGACGGCCGTGACCGACGAGGCTTCGTCAGACCGGTGGCTCGACTGGCTGGCCACGGCGCTCCTCGCACTCGCGACCGTTGCGACCGCCTGGGCGGCGTACCAGTCGCGCCAGTGGACCGGTGAACAGGCTCAGGGGTACAGCCATGCGACCGCCAAGCGGATCGCCGTCAACCGCACCGCCGCGCTCGCGAACCGGCAGGTGCAGATCGACGTCGCGACGTTCATCCAGTGGGTCGACGCGAACGCCCACCGCGACGCGCGGCTCGCAGACTTCTACCGCTCACGCTTCCGGGACGAGTTCAAGCCGGCGTTCGCGGCGTGGCTCGCGACGAAGCCGCTCACGAACCCGAGCGCGCCGGCGACCCCGTTTGCGCTCCCCGCGTACCGGCTCGCGGCATCCGACGAGGCGGACAACCTCGACGTGAGCGCCGCCGCCGACTCCGACCGCGCGAAGGCTGCGAACGAGCGCTCGAACAACTACATGCTTGCGGTCGTGCTCTTCGCGTCCTCCGTGTTCTTCGCAGGCATGAGTGCCAAGCTCCGGACGAGGAACGCGCGCATCACGCTGCTCGCGATCGGCTGCGTGCTCTTCTTCGGGACGGTCGCCTGGCTGGCGACGTTGCCCGTACAGCTCACGACGTAGCCGGCGACTGCCAGGCGTCGTGTTCACCGGATAGCCACCACGCGTTCGCTTGGCAAACTGTTGCGCGCGCAATAGGATCCCGCACGCCATCAGGCTGTTCTAGGAAGGCAGGCGCATGTCCATCGCGTTCGAGTACGACGCGGTCATGATCGACCGGGGCGTCGGCGTCCTGGTGTCGGGTGGACCTCGTGCCTGAGGGCGCCCGACCGCGTGTCCTCGTTCTCGGCGGCGGCTTCGCCGGGATCGGCGCCGCGCGGAAGCTGAAGCACGCCGACGTCGACGTCGTGCTCGTCGATCGGCACGACTACCACACCTTCCAGCCGCTGCTGTACCAGCTCGCAACGGGGTTGCTCGAGACGACGGCCGTCGGACATTCGCTCCGCGACCTCGTCAAGGACCAGGACAACGCCACCATCCACAAGGCGCCGACCACCGGGATCGACCTCCAGGCAAGGGAAGTCCGCTTCGACGGTCTCGCGCCGATCACCTACGACTTCCTCGTACTCGCTCTCGGCGCGGAGGTGAACTTCTTCGGGACGGATGGCGCCGCGGAGCACGCGTTTCCCATGTACACGCTGCGAGACGCCGTCAGGCTAAAGGACCACGTCCTCGAACGCTGGGAGGCCGCGGACAAGGACAGCCAGCTCGTCGACGACGGCGCGCTGACGGTCGTCGTTGTCGGAGGCGGGCCGACGGGGGTCGAGACCGCGGGAGCGCTCGCCGAGCTCTACCGGTCGAACTTCGTCACGGACTATCCGAGCCTTCCGCAGGAGAAGGCGCGCGTCGTCCTGGTCGAGGCCGGCGACGAGATCTTCGCGATGTTCAAGCCGAACCTGCGCGAATACGCGAAGGACGCGCTCGAGCAGAGAACGGTCGAGGTCATGACCGGCGCCCGCGTGAAGTCGGTGTCGCCGACGCGCGTGACCCTCTCCACGGGTGAGGTGATCTCCGCGCACACCCTCGTCTGGGGCGCAGGGCTCCAGGGCAACAGCCTCGTCCAGTCGCTCAGGATCGAGTTGGAGCGAGGTAACCGGATCGCGGTCGGACCGGACCTCGAGCTCCCCGGATATCCAGGCGTGTTCGTCGTGGGCGACGTCGCTGCGATCACGGACTCGAAGACGGAGCAGGTGCTGCCGCAGCTCGGCTCGGTCGCGCTGCAGTCGGGAGAGCATGCGGGGGAGACCATCACCCGCCGTGTCGCGGGCAAGTCGACGAAGCCGTTCAAGTACCGCGACAAGGGCACGATGGCGGCGATCGGGCGCCACGCAGCCGTCGTGCAGATGCTCGGTGGGAAAACGATGAAGGGGCACAAGGCGCAGTTCGCGTGGCGGACCGTGCATCTCGCGCTCCTCCCGACGAACGAGGACCGTGCGAAGGCGATCGTCGACTGGGCCGGGAGCGAGTTCACGCACCAGCGCGTGGGCCGGATCAGCGTCGACGCGGATGAGTAGACCGAGGGACGAACAGGAGCGCCGCGTGACCACTCCGGGCGCATTCTCGGCCTCGACGACACAGAGAGAGGTGGGCGCATGAGCAGCGCGACAGAGGCTCCACAGACAAGCGTCGCGAAGACGGGCGGTGAGTCCGGGCCGGCCGACGTCCTCGTGATCTTCGGCATCACGGGCGACCTTGCGAAGGTGATGACGTTCCACTCGCTGTATCGGCTCGAGCAGCGCGGCCTCCTCCACTGTCCGATCGTCGGCGTCGCGTTCGACGACTGGACGCTCGAGCAGCTCGTTCAGCGCGCTCGCGACTCGATCGTCGGGACGGGCGAGAAACTCGACGAGGACGTGTTCGCCCGGTTCGCAAGCCGGCTTTCGTACTACCACGGCGACTTCACGGACGACGCCACGTACGCGTTCGTCGCCGGAGCGATCGAGGACGCGACGACACCGGTCTTCTACCTCGAGGTCCCGCCGTCCCTTTTCGGCACCGTCGTCGGCGGTCTGGCGAAGGCCGGTGTGACCGCGAATGCACGCGTGGTCGTCGAAAAGCCGTTCGGGCACGACACAGGGTCCGCGAGAGCGCTCGCCGAGGAACTGCACCAGTACATCGACGAGTCGCAGCTCCTCCGTATCGACCACTACCTCGGGAAGATGGGTATCGAGGAGATCCTCTACATCCGGTTCGCCAACACGATGCTCGAGCCGGTCTGGAACCGGAACTACGTCGAGTCGGTCCAGATCACGATGGCCGAGGACTTCGGTGTCGAGGACCGGGGCCACTTCTACGACCCGGTCGGCGCCCTACGCGACGTGGTCGTCAACCACCTCATGCAGGTGGTCGGCATGACCGCGATGGAGCCGCCGGCCGGCGGCGATACGAAGACGCTCCAGGACGCGAAGGTCGCCCTCTACAAGGCGATCAGTCCCGCCGATCCCGCGCACTACGTACGCGGCCAGTACGACGGCTACCTCGGGATCGACGGGGTCGCACCGGGTTCGACGACCGAGACCTACACGGCACTGCGTCTCGACATCGACAACTGGCGCTGGGCGGGCGTGCCGTTCTTCATCCGCGCCGGCAAGAAGCTCCCGATGACGCAGACGGAAGTCAGGCTGGTCTTCAAGCATGCGCCACGTCTCGGCTTCGCCGCGTTCGACCGGCCGGAGCCGAATCAGCTGGTGATCAAGCTCGATCCGTCGACGGGCGTCCGCATCGTGCTCGACGCGCACCGGGCGGACGCGCAGGGTGCAGCGCCGATCCTGTTCGACGTCGAGTTCTCCGAGATGGGCGGAGAGGGCGCAACGCCGTACGAGGTGCTGCTCCACGCCGCGCTGGTCGGCGAGACGACCCGGTTCACCCGACAGGACGGCGTCGAGCAGACCTGGCGGATCATGCAGCCGCTCCTCGACGCGCCCCCACCCGCGCACGTCTACGCGCCGGGCTCGTGGGGTCCGGCCGAGGCCGATGCGCTCGTCAAGGGCCACAGCCGCTGGCACGAGCCCTGGATCGAGTCGTGAGCGCCGCGCACCAGGCCGAAGGGCGGCCCGCGCAGAGCGCTGCCGCTCCGTCGCCGTTCACCCCGATCGCGGACTACGCGTTCATCTCCGACTGCCACACGGGCGCGTTGGTGGCCCCGGACGGCGCGGTCGACTGGCTGTGCGTCCCTCGCTTCGACTCGCCGAGCGTGTTCGGGAGCCTGCTGGATCGCCGGGCCGGGACGTTCAGGCTGGCGCCGTTCGGGATCGACCACCCGACCGCACGCGTGTACGAGCCGGGGACGAACGTTCTCGAGACGACGTGGAAGACCCCGAACGGCTGGATCCGCGTCCGGACCGCGCTGACGATGGGACCGTGGGATCACGAGGACGCGATCACCCCGCACACGCGCCCGCCCGCCGACGACGACGCCGATCATCTCCTCGTGCGCACGGTCGAGTGCCTCGAGGGAGACGTCGAGGTGGAGCTGATCTGCGAGCCGGTCTTCGCGTACGGCAGCGAGCCGGCGACGTGGACGTTGGTCGACGGCGACCGCCATGTGGCCGACGCCACCGGAGCGGGGGAGACGATCCGTCTCAGAACGGATCTCGCGCTCGGGATCGAGGGCGGCCGTGTCCGGGCGCGTCACGTCCTTCGGGAGGGCGAAAGGGCGTTCTGTGCACTGTCCTGGGCCGAAGGACTCGCATGCCCGGAGGACATCGAAGACGCCGATGCCCGGCTTGCTGCCACGGCCCGCTTCTGGCGAGGCTGGCTCGGCAGAGCGCGCATCCCGGACCATCGCTGGCGCGACCCCGTGCAGCGGTCGGCCCTCGCGATCAAGGGACTGACCTACATGCCGACCGGCGCCGCGATCGCGGCACTGACGACGTCGCTCCCGGAGACTCCGGGCGGCGAGCGCAACTGGGACTACCGCTACACGTGGATGCGAGACGCGACGTTCACGCTCCAGGCGCTTCATTTCCTCAACCTCGACTGGGAGGCCGACGAGTTTATGCAGTTCGTCGCGGATCTCGAGGCCAACGGGGACGGCTCGCTCCAGATCATGTACGGGATCGACGGGCGCCGCGACCTGACCGAGTCGACCCTCGACGAGCTGTCGGGGTACGCGGGCGCCCGACCGGTCAGGATCGGCAACGGTGCCTTCGATCAGCGGCAGAACGACGTCTACGGCTCAGTCCTCGACTCGTTCCTCCTCCATACGCGCCGGAGCAAACGGCTGCCCCGTCGGCTGTGGCCGATCATCCAGGCCCAGGCCGAGTGCGCAACGACGGTGTGGCAGAGCCCCGACCAGGGCATCTGGGAGGCTCGCGGCGAGCCTCAGCACTACGTCTCGTCGAAGCTCATGTGCTGGGTGGCGCTCGACCGTGCGGCGAAGCTCGCGGAGATCCGCGGGGACTCCCAGCTGCAGGAGACCTGGAGCGCGACCGCCGAGGAGATCCGGGCCGACATTCTCGACAACGGCGTCAGCGACCGGCGTGTTCTGCGCCAGCACTACGCGACGGACTCGCTCGATGCGTCCACGCTCCTGGCCGCGATCGTCGGCTTTCTTCCCGCCGACGACGAGCGCCTACGAAACACGGTGCTCGCCGTCGCCGAGGAGCTGAGCGAGGACGGCTTCGTCCTTCGCTACCGGACCGAGGAGACGGACGACGGCCTCTCCGGAGAGGAGGGAACGTTCCTCATCTGCTCGTTCTGGCTCGTGTCCGCCCTCTCGATCGTGGGTGAGAAACAGCGCGCGCACGACCTCATGGAACGGCTTCTCCGCATCGCCTCGCCGCTCGGACTGTACGCGGAGGAGTTCGACGTCAAGACGGGCCGCCACCTCGGGAACTTCCCGCAGGCGTTCTCCCACCTCGCGCTGATCGAGGCCGCGGGGCGGATCATCCTTGCCGAGCGACTGGAGGAGATCTCGTAAATGGACTCCTACGACGTGATCATCATCGGGACCGGCGCCGGCGGCGGAACGCTCGCGCGTCACCTTGCGCCCTCCGGGAAGCGGATCCTTCTCCTCGAGCGCGGCGACTGGCTTCCGCGCGAGCTCGAGAACTGGCTGACCGAAGCGGTGTTCGTGGACAACCGCTACGTGTCGCCGGACACCTGGTACGACGCGGGCGGCACGCCCTTCCAGCCCGGAGTCCACTACTTCGTCGGAGGGGCGACGAAGATGTACGGCGCGGCGCTGTACCGGCTCCGCAAGGAGGACTTCGGCGAGCTCCAGCACCACGACGGCATCTCGCCCGCGTGGCCGATCTCGTACGACGAGCTCGAGCCGTACTACACGCTCGCAGAGCAGCTGTACCACGTGCACGGCGCGCGTGGCGAAGACCCGACGGAGCCGGCGTCGAGTGCGCCGTATCCGCATCCCGCCGTGTCGCACGAGCCACGCATCCAGCAGCTCGCGGACGACCTCGCGGCTGCCGGCTACCGGCCGTTCCACGCGCCGTGCGGGATCATGCTCGACGAGTCGAACCCGCCGTTCTCGACCTGCGTCAGGTGCGCGACGTGCGACGGCTTCCCATGCCTCGTCCACGCGAAGTCGGACGCCGAGGTGCTCGGTGTTCGGCCGGCGCTCGAGCACCCGAACGTGACGCTGCTCATCAACTCCAGGGTCGTGAGGCTCGAGACCGATGCCGACGGCACAGCCGTCACCGAGGTCGTCGTCGAGCGCGACGGGAGTGAGGAACGCTTCACGAGCGACATCGTCGTCACCGCATGCGGTGCCGCCAACACCGCGAAGCTGCTTCTGCAGTCGGCGAACGCGAAGCATCCGACGGGCCTCGCAAACGGCTCCGACCAGGTGGGCCGCAACTACATGTTCCACGACTCGACCGCGGTGCTTGCGCTGTCGCGAGAGGAGAACGCGACCAGGTATCAGAAGACGCTCGGGCTCAACGACTTCTACTTGGGCTCGGACGATTTCGAGTATCCGCTCGGGAACGTCCAGATGGTGGGAAAGTCCCAGGCGGAGATGTTTCGCGGCGAGCGACCGCGGGAGACCAAGCTCGCGCCCGAGTGGACGCTCGAGCGGATGGCACGACATGCGATCGACTTCTGGCTCTCGACCGAGGATCTCCCGAGGCCCGATAACCGTGTGACCGTCGACCGCGACGGCAAGCTCACGTTGACCTACACGGAGACGAACGCAGAGGCGAAGAAGCGCCTGTACGCGAAGGTCAAGTCGATGCTCGGGCAGCTCGACATGAACCCGGACCACCTGATCCATCGCTTCGCATACATGAAGAACGACATCCCGATCGCGGGCTGCGCACACCAGGCCGGCACCGCGCGGTTCGGCACCGACCCGGCGACGTCTGTGCTCGACGTCGACTGCAAGGCACACGAGCTCGACAACCTGTACGTCGTCGACACGAGCGTCTTCCCGAGCATCGGCGCCGTGAATCCCGCTCTCACGGCGATGGCGAACTCCCTTCGGGTGGGCGATCATCTGCTCGACCGGCTGGGCTAGCTCCGAAACGATGCGCCGTCCGTCAGGCGAGCAGTACGAGATCGCGTTCGGGGACCACCGAGTCGTGGTGGTGGAGGTCGGCGGCGGGCTACGGACGTACACCGTCGACGGTCGAGACGTCGTCGACGGCTATGGCGCAGGCGAGATGGCGACGGCGGGGCGGGGGCAGCTCCTCATCCCATGGCCCAACCGCCTCCAGGACGGGAGCTACGAGTTCGCCGGCGACACGCATCAGGTCGCGCTCAACGAGCCCGCGCGCTCGAACGCGATCCACGGTCTCGTACGCTGGGTGAGCTGGCAGGAGCGTGAGCGCGAGCCGCACCGCGTCGTCTTGACCCACGCTCTCCATCCGCAGCCGGGATATCCGTTCTCGCTCGAGCTCGCGATCGAGTACGAGCTGGCAGCGACGGGCCTCGCAGTGCGGACGACGGCGACGAACGTCGGAGCTGCGACGTGTCCTTACGGAAGCGGTGCGCACCCGTATCTCCGCGTCGGCACGGAGACGATCGACGACGTGCTGCTCCGCGTTCCCGCTCGGACGGCGCTTCGCTCCGACGACCGCGGCATTCCGGTCGGCACGGTTCCGGTCGGCGGTACCGAGCTCGACTTCCGCACCGCCCAGCCGATCGGCGGGACCAAGCTCGACACCTGCTTCACCGACCTCGAGCGCGACGAGGCAGGTCTCGCCCACGTCGAGCTCAGCGCCGGTGAGGCGCGGCTTGCGCTCTGGGCCGACGAGGCATATCCGTACGTCATGGTGTTCACGGGCGATCTCCCCGCTGTCAACCGCGGAGGGCTCGCGGTCGAGCCCATGACGTGCCCGCCAAACGCGTTCCGGAGCGGCGAGTCGCTCGCCACCCTCGAGCCAGGCGACTCGCACACGGCGGCGTGGGGACTCTCTCCGACGATCGAGGTGAGAGAATGAGCCGGCGTTGCAGCCGATGACCGAGCCAGGGGCGCAGTGAGCTCGCTTGCCGTGACGACGGTCGACCTTGCACGCCTGCAATTCGCGACCACCTCGCTCTACCACTTCCTCTTCGTCCCACTGACGCTCGGGCTTGCTCCGCTCGTCGCGGTGATGCAGACGCTGTGGTACCGCGGCGGGGACGAGGCGTGGCTGCGGCTCGCGCGCTTCTTCGGGACGCTCATGCTCATCAACTTCGCGATCGGCGTCGCGACCGGGCTCGTGCAGGAGTTCCAGTTCGGGATGAACTGGTCGATCTACTCGGAGTTCGTCGGCGACGTTTTCGGTGCACCGCTCGCGATCGAGGGGCTCGCCGCGTTCTTCCTCGAGTCGACGTTCCTCGGACTCTGGATCTTCGGCTGGGACAGGCTCTCGAAGCGCGTCCATCTTGCGACGATCTGGCTCCTCGCGCTCGGGACCTGGCTCTCGGCGCTGTTCATCATCGTTGCGAACTCGTGGATGCAGCGACCGGTTGGCTCCAAGATCGTCGACGGGCGCGCGGAGCTGACGAGCGTCTGGGAGCTCCTCACGAACCGCTTCGCGATCTGGGCGTTCATCCACGTCATCCTCGTCGGCCTGACGACCGCAGCGATGCTCGTGCTCGGCGTTGCCTGCTGGCACTTCCTGCGTGGTCGCAACGTCGAGCTCTTCCGCAAGGCCGCGAAGCTGGCGCTGATCGTCGCCGTCCCCGTGTCGGCGGTGAATCTCGCCGTGGGGAGCCACCTCGGGGTCGTTATCACCGACTACCAGCCGATGAAGATCGCGGCAACCGAGGCGCAGTGGAACACCTGTGGTCCGTGCTCGTTCTCGCTCTTCCAGATCGGCGGCTTTTCGGAGGACGACCAGACGCCGGCCTTCGACATCGCGATCCCGCACCTCCTTTCACTCCTCGCGACCGACTCGTGGAACGGCGAGGTCCAGGGGATGAACCAGGTACAGGAGGAGTACGAGGGGGAGTACGGCTCCGGGAACTACATCCCGCCCGTCCGCACGACGTACTGGAGCATGCGGATCATGGCGTACGCCGGCACGCTCGTCTTTCTCGTGGCCGCCGTCGGCGCGTTCCTGTATCGGCGGAGGAGCCTCGAGCGCACGCGTTGGTTCCTCTGGACGGGGATCGGTGCGATCGCGCTTCCGTACATCTCTGCACTAGCCGGCTGGCTGCTGTCGGAGGTCGGACGACAGCCGTGGATCGTGCAAGGGCTGCTGAAGACCGCGGATGCGAACTCGCCGAGCGTCGGGACGGCCACGATCTGGCTGAGCCTTGCCGTGCTCGCGCTGTTGTACGGCGTCCTCGCGGTCGTCGACTTCGTGCTCATGCGCCGCTACGCCCGGCTCGACCCGCCCGAGGTCGGCGGCGAGGGCGACGAGTTCGCAGCTCCGGCGGTGGGCTACTGATGGACCTCGAGCTCCTCTGGTTCTGCCTCATCGCGATCCTCTGGGCGGGGTACTTCCTGCTCGAAGGGTTCGACTTCGGCGTGGGGATGCTGCTCCCGTTCCTGCCGCGCAGGGAGGAGGACCGGAAGGCGATGCTCCATACGATCGGGCCCGTCTGGGACGGGAACGAGGTGTGGCTGATCGTCGCGGGCGGCGCGACCTTCGCAGCGTTCCCGGCCTGGTACGCGACGATGTTCTCCGGTTTTTACGTCGCGCTGCTCCTCGTCCTCTGCTTCCTCATCATCCGGGTCGTCTCGTTCGAGTGGCGCTCGAAGAGCGAGTCCTCGGGCTGGCGCTCGTTGTGGACGTGGGCGAACGCGATCGGCAGCGCGGGGGCGTCGCTCGTCTGGGGCGTCGGCCTCTCGTGTCTCGTATCCGGCGTCCCGATCGACTCCGACGGCGACTACGCCGGGACGTTCTGGGATCTCTTCAGCCCGTACACCGTGTTCGCGGGCCTCGCGGTCGTGCTCCTGTTCGTGTTCCACGGCGCCACCTTCCTGACGCTGCGTACGGTCGGCCTGCTCCGCGACCGGGCGGACGTGGTGGCCCGCAGACTTGCTCTCCCGGCGGCGGGCCTTGCCGCGGTCTTCCTCGTCTGGACCGTCGTCGTCGCCATGGACCGCAACGACAAGGATCTGTTCCCGCCGGTTCTCCCGGCTGCGCTCGGCATCGTGGCTCTCCTGCTCGCGCTCGTCTTCCTGTTCCGGGGGCGGAACGCCCGCGCGTTCGCCATGACGGGCCTCGGGGCGATCTCGGTGGTCGCGACGCTCTTCGTGAGTCTCTACCCGCGTGTGATGGTCTCGAGCCCGGACTTCGAGAACAGCCTCACGGTCGACGGCGCGGCATCGTCCCACTACGCACTCGCCGTGATGAGCGTCGTGGCGCTGATCTTCGTCCCGGTCGTGCTCGCGTACCAAGGTTGGACGTACTACGTGTTCCGCCGACGCGTCGGCGGAAGCCCAGAGCTGTCGTAGATCCTTCACGCGTGCGCGTCCTCGACCCGCGCCTGCTGAGACGCGCCCGGGCGGTTCGGGCTCTCCTGATCGTCGACGCGGCCCTCGCGGTCGTAGCGGCGCTCCTCGTCCTCGCCCAGGCGTTCCTCCTCGCCCGGATCGCGGCTCGGTCATTCGGCGGCTCGTCGCTCGACGACGTCACACCTGCGCTCGTGCTCCTGGTCGCCGTCGTTTCCGCACGCGCATTCGCAACGTGGGGGTTCGAGGTGGCGGGCAGGCGCGCTGCCGCCGACGTCATCTCGGAGCTGCGACTCGACGTCGTCGACGCGAGGCTGCGCCGCCGTCCGGCCGCGCTCGACGGAGTTCAGAGCGCGGAGGTGGCCACCGCGGCCGTCTCCGGTGTCGAGGCGCTCGAGGCGACGTTCGCGCGGTACGTGCCACAGGTCGCGCTCGCGGCCATCGTGCCTGTCGCGGTCCTTGTCATCGTGGCGTGGATCGACCTCTTGGCGGCCGGCGTGATGCTGATCACCCTTCCGCTCGTCCCGGTCTTCATGTGGCTCGTCGGTCGCTACACGGAGCGACGGGCGCGGGAGCGTTGGCAGGCGCTCGCGGTTCTCGCGAACCACTTCCACGACGTCGTTCGAGGGCTGCCGACGCTCCGAGCGTTCAACCGCGGACCTGCTCAGGCCGAGCGCATCGCGGAGGTCAGCGAGGAGTACCGGCGAACGACGATGGGGACGCTGCGAATCGCATTCCTCTCGGGTGCCATCCTCGAGCTCGCCGCGACGCTCGGCATCGCGCTCGTCGCCGTCGTCGTCGGCGTGCGGCTGGCGGAGGGCGACATCGGGTTCGAATCGTCACTCACCGTTCTCGTGCTCGCGCCGGAGCTGTACCTCCCACTGCGGAACCTCGCCGCACAGTGGCATGCGAGCGCGGACGGGGGAGCGGTCGCCGAGCGGATGCTCGATCTCGCCGATGCGTCGCCGGCCGAGCACGGCTCTGCGCCCGCGCCCAGCCCGGCGCTAGAGCCCATCAGGTTCGAGCGCGTGTCGTTTCGCTACCCGGCTCGAGACGTCGACGTCGCCCGTGAGGTCGACTTCGAGGTACGCCCGGGCGAGACGGTCGCGCTGGTCGGGCCGAGCGGGGGAGGGAAGACGACGTTGCTCTCGCTCGTCCTGCGGTTCGTGGAGCCGTCGAGCGGCCGGATCCTCGTCGGTGATCACGACCTGGCAGCCGTCGACCAGGCGGCTTGGCGGCGCTTCGTCGCCTACGTGCCCCAGCAACCGACGCTGTTTCGTGGCGCGGTCGCTGACAACGTCAGGCTCGGCGATCCCGGCGCGACGGACGAAGCCGTTGCCGCGGCCGCCGGGCTGGCGGGCGCCCACGAGTTCGTCTCCGCGCTGCCCGATGGCTACCAAACCGTCGTCGGCGACGGCGGTCGAGCGGTCTCGACGGGAGAGCGGCGCCGGATCGCTCTGGCCCGCGCCTTTCTGCGCGATGCGCCGCTCGTGCTCCTCGACGAGCCGACTGCCGACCTCGACCCGGAGAGCGCGGCACTGGTTGCCGAAGCGGTCGAGCGACTGCGCGTCGGGCGAACGGTCGTGCTCGTCGCACACCGCGCAGAGCTGGCCGCACGCGCGGATCGGATCCTTCGCATCGACGGTGGACGGGTCGTCGAAGAGGTCGTCGCGTGACCACGATTCGCCGCTTGGTCGCGCTCGCCGGGCTCCCGCACGGTCGGACGGGGCTGGCGGTCGGCCTCGGCGCGCTCGCCGTGGGCTTTGGGATCGCGCTCATCACGGTCGCCGGCTACCTCATCTCGCGTGCGGCCGAGCATCCGCCGATCCTCGCGCTGACGACGACCATCGTCGTCGTCCGCTTCCTCGCGCTCGCCCGGCCGCTCGCCCGCTACCTCGAGCGCCTGGCCTCGCACGACCTCGCATTTCGAGGTCTGGGGCGGGTTCGGGCGAACGTCTACGAGCGCATCGAGCCGCTCGCGCCGGGCGAGCTCGACGCCTACCGCCGCGGCGACCTCGTCAACAGGTTCGTCGCCGACGTCGACGCCCTCGAGGGGATCTATCTCCGCGGGTTGGGGCCGCTGCTCGTCGCGCTCGTCGTGTCATTCGCATGTGTCGTGGTTGCCGGCGTAGTCCTGCCTGCTGCCGCACTGGTCCTCGCAGTCGGGCTCGGGATCGGAGGGATCGCCGTGCCAGTGCTCGCGGCTCGTATGTCGCGCCTCGTGGGGCGAAGTCAGGCCAGCGCGCGAGGGGAGCTCGCGGCCGAGCTCGCGGAGATCCTGCGCGGCGCTCCCGAGCTCGCTGCCTTCGGTCGAGAGGACGACGCGTTCGCGCGCGTCGCCGCCGCCGACGGCGAGCTATGCCGTCTCGGACGCCGAGACGCGTTCGTGGCGGGGCTCGCGGAAAGCACGTTCGTCCTCGTCGTCGGGCTGACGCTCGTCGGCGTGCTCGCGCTCGCGGTTGCCGCGCACGACACCGGGACGCTCGACCGCGTGCTCGTTGCCACGCTCGCGCTGCTCGCCGTGTCGTCGTTCGACGGCGTCGCCCCGCTTCCCGCCGCCGCTCGCGAGCTCTCCTCGACGCTCGCATCCGGACGTCGCGTGCTCGAGCTCAGTGATCGCGCTCCTGCGATTGCGGACGACCCGCGCCCCGAGCCTGCGCCACAGCCTCCCGTCGCGGTCGCGCTCGAAGGCGTCACCGCGCGCTACGCCGACGAGGCACCGGTCTTCGAGGATCTCGACCTGCGCCTCGAACCGGGCGACCGGGTCGCTCTCGTCGGCCCGAGCGGGGCCGGCAAGACCACGGTGACGAGCCTCCTGCTTCGCTTCCTCGATCCGGAGCGGGGCCGCGTCACGATCGGAGGGCGCGACGTGCGTGACCTGCGCCAGGAGGACGTCCGGCGCACGTTCGCTCTTGCAGGGCAGGAAGCACATGTGTTCGCGTCCTCGATCCGCGAGAACCTCAGGCTCGCGCGGCCCGGCGCGACGGACGAGGAGCTCTTCGACGCGCTTCGCCGAGCACGACTTCGCGACTGGGTCGGGTCGCTGCCGGATGGGCTCGACACCTTCGTCGGCGAGGACGGCTCGGCGCTCTCGGGCGGCCAGCGGCAGCGGCTCGTCGTCGCGCGAGCACTGCTCGCGGACGCTCCCGTCCTCCTGCTCGACGAGCCCACGGCTCACCTCGACTCCGACACGGCGGAAGCGCTCATGGCCGACGTGTTCGACGCTGCCGGCGACCGCACGATCCTCCTGATCACGCATCGCCCGGAGGGGCTCGACCTCGTCGACGACGTGGTCGCGCTGCCGCAACGCTAGGAGTCTTCGCGCAGCGGCTTCGAGGCGATCCAGCCGCAGCTCGGACATGCGAAGACGGCGATGACGATTCCTCCCAGCCGGCTCGTCTCCGCCTCCTCCCGCGTCGTGGGCTCGCGGAGCTTGTCCGCCTGGTGGTTCATCTCGGCGCCGCACCTCGGACACGTCATCTGGGATCTCACCCCGGTCCTCCGAGCGTGACGTGCTCGCGACCGTGGCGGAGCGTCTCGGCCATCCAGACGAGCTCGTCGAGGAACTTGTCGATTGCGAGGAAGGCGTCGTCGACCAGCTCGCCGTCCTCTTCGAATCGCGTCCTCGCGTTGTTGACGTTCACGTCCCAGAAGATCGTGACGAGGCCGAGCTCGCGGAGCACGGGGAGGAGGTTCTCGATCATTCGTGCCCCGCCGAAGATCCCGGCCGAGACCCCGACCACGCCCACGGCCTTGTGGATGTACTCGTGGAGGTTCGTGTCTAGGACGTGCTTGAGCAAACCGGGGTAGCCGCGGTTGTACTCCGGGGCGACCAGCACGATGGCGTCCGCACGATTCATCGCCTCGGCAAACACCGGGTTCTTCGCCGCCTCGCCTGCCTCGTCGGTGGGGATCGGGAGCGTCGCGGCGTCGATCAACTCCGTCTCGATCTCCGGCCGCTTCTCGATCGCCGTGAGGACGACACGCGCGGCGTGCTCGCTCATCCGGCCTGTCCGCTGGGTGCCCAGGATGACCGGAATCGAGAGAGGTCTGGAAGCGGCGCCGGCGATCGCCTGACGTTACAAGAGCCCCTGCCCTGCCTGTCGTTGCGCGCGTCCGGATGCAGGCATAGGCTGCTACGCCGTGGCCGAGATCCTCGCGCTGGTCGCCGCATTCTTCTTCGCGCTCGCCGCAACGCTCCAGCAGAAGGGCGCTCTCGGCATGGGCGAGGTGTCGCTCGGGTCGCCGAAGTCGCTCCTGACGCTCGCGAGCCAGAAGTGGTGGCTCGCCGGGACGCTCGCGCTCCTCTGCGGCTACGCCTTTCAGGCTGTCGCGCTCGCGAATGGCCGGCTTGCCGTGATCCAGCCGTTGCTCGTGACAACGATCGTGTTCGCGCTTCCCCTCGGCTACTTCTTCACGAGCCAGGCGATCAACCGCCGAGAGATCGGCGGCGCGGTCGTGGTCGTGCTCGGGCTCGCCGCCTTCATGGTCATCGGGGACGCGGCCGACGGCAACGACAACGCTCCGGCAAACGAGTGGGCGCTGGCCGTCCTTCTGTTCGGCAGCATCGCTGCCGTGCTCATCGTGATGGGGAACAAGGGATCCCTCGTACGCAAGGCGGGTCTCTACGGCGCATGTGCCGGAGTCCTGTACGGACTCTCGGCCTCGCTCTGCAAGCCGACCGTCGAGATCCTCGGCGACGACGGCTTCGGCGCGGTGCTCACGAGCTGGGAGGCGTACGCCTTCGCGGTCGCCGGGATCATCGCCTTCGTCGTTCAGCAGGTCTCGCTGGCGACGGGGAAGCTCGCGGCGTCGGTCGCGGCCGTATCCGTCTGCAACCCGCTCGTCAGCATCCTCATCGGGACGGTTCTCCTCGACGAGCGGCTCGCCGAGCCGACGTGGCACAAGGTGGTCGCCTATATCGCGCTCGGTGTCGCGCTCTTAGGCGCGGTCGTCATCTCCATCGCCACCGAGGGTGACAAGGAGCAGGACGCCGCGACGGCGGTGCCGGCCCCCGCGACCTAGCGGGTCGGCGGCCGCGGCGTGAACGGCCGCAGTTCGTCCTGACCCGCCTGGACGACACCGTAGTGCGACTCCGGCACCTCGTTCCATGCGCCGACGAGGTCGCCGAGCGGTTCCGAGACGACGAGCCGCGACTCGTCCGAGAGCTCGTGCAGGACCGCGACCTCGGGGTGCTGCTCGCGCAGCGTGTCGACGCGCGTCGAGTAGTAGAGCGTGCGCGACTTCCCTTCGCTCGAGTAGCGGAAGGCCCACAGCTTGTCGCCGTCCGACGTCGCGACGGTCATCTGGATCGGGTGTTCGACACCATGGCT
>Ga0207650_10001531_pt1 | contig 16567 bp, 11 predicted proteins | sample KBSS63metaG_FD_184325 | JGI IMG/M metagenome (GOLD analysis project Ga0207650, IMG submission 184325) | Switchgrass rhizosphere microbial communities from Kellogg Biological Station, Michigan, USA - KBS S6-3 metaG (SPAdes) (version 2) | ecosystem: Host-associated > Plants > Roots > Rhizosphere...
CCGTCTCTGAATGCTCGACCAGGAGCGCACCGCAACGACGACAGGTTTCATCGGTGAGTTGGTTGACCAGGCCGCATTGCTCGCACTTGTTTCTCATCAAAGTTCCAGCAGCCTGGCGTTATTCAGGTCTTAACGAAGTCGGTGGCGCCGTAAATTGAAGTTTTCTCGGCGAAACCTCAGCGTTTCTCGGAGCCTCGGCGGTTGATATACCTGCCAACAAACTCCGCGCTGACACGCAGAGCCCACCGGGTTAACGCAGAGAGTTGAATCAGGAGCCACCAAGATGTTCCTGGTTCAGAGAGCTTTCATTGCAAGGCAAAGCTGACGCTGACATTGGCAGTGACGGTAATCTGACCGAGCGCGATCGTGCCGTCGCCTGACGACGCTTCACCCGACTGACTGGAAACCTGCGACATCGCGTTGCCCCCGTAACCCATGCCGCCCCAAAAGCTGTAGGGCGAATACCAACCGCCGCTGTATTCAGCGATGTGAGTTGCCGGGCCGATCTGTCTTCCTAATTTGGCCGCGAGCAGCGTCGCCTTCTCTTTAGCCGCCTGAATTGCCATCTCACGCGCGTGATCGCGATGCTTCCGCAACTCGGTGGTGCGAAATTGAATCCCGTGAACATGATTCACGCCGCCTTCAAGTGCGCGTGACAACAGCTCTTCAAACTTTCCTACCTCGCTGAGCGTGATGGCAATGTTTTTCCGCACGCGGTATTCCGTGCGCACGGTTCGATTTTCATCGCGCAGCTCGTGCTCCCACGGCTCGATGTTGATGAAGTCCGTTTGCACGTATTTTGGATCGATGTTCAGGTCTCGGGTTAAAGCGAGCAGGTTTTTGCTGCGCTCGTCGTTTTTGGACTTGGCAACTTTCAGATCCGGATCAGAAGTCTCGATACCGAATACCAGGAAAACTTGATCGGGAACGACCTTGACGTCCGCCGAACCCTGAACGTCGATGGTAGCGCGCGGTTGCGTGTCCTGTGCCGCCAAGGCGAGCGGTGAGAGTGTCAGGAACATAACGGCCGCTAACAATGTCAACCAGTTGTTCTTCATCGCTGTACTCCTTGAACGGCCGCAAGGCCGGGGCAGTAGCCCGACCGTAAGGCAGGGTTTAGAACGCCGCTGAAACAAATCGAGCCCTTCCTGACGGTCGGGCTACCGCCCCGATTTGAATACCTAACACAACTCCAGGTCACTATCCGGTAGTTCAGAGTTCAGCCTTTAGGCTGGGACTTGTAGCCTCCCAACCGCAAGCTAAAGCTTGAACTCTGAACTGCATGATTCCAGGGAATCAGGTTACATCGCGACGCAGGTGCCGCGCTTAAGAAAATGTCCGTCGCCGGGCTTGCCTTTGTATTCGCCGTTCTCGATTACGACCTTGCCCCGCGATAGCACCGTTTCCACAACACCCTTGATTTTCTTGCCCTCGTAGGTGTTGTAGTCGACATTCATGTGACTTGTCTTGAGACCAAGCGTCTGCTCTTTCTCAGGATCGAAAATCACGATGTCGGCGTCCGACCCAACGGCGATGGTTCCTTTCTTCGGAAACAAACCAAACATCTTGGCAGCCGCGGTTGAAGTGAGTTCGACGAAGCGATTGAGGCTGATCCGATTTTCAACCACGCCGCCGTTATAGATCAGCGGCACGCGATTCTCGACGCCGGGCGCGCCGTTGGGAATCTTGGAGAAGTCGTCGCGTCCCAGCTCCTTCTGTTCCTTCATGCAAAAAGGGCAGTGGTCCGTCGAGATCACCTGCAGGTCGTCCATCTTCAAACCCTTCCACAACTCTGCCTGGTTTGCCTTGTCCCTGAGTGGCGGCGTCATTACATACTTGGCGCCGTCGAAACCCGGCTCGTCGTAGTTGTCGAGCGAGAGAAACAGATACTGCGGGCACGTTTCGGCGAAGGCGGGTATGCCACGATCGCGCGCCTGGCGCACCTGGTTCAGCGCGTCCGCGCAGGAAAGGTGGACGATGTAGACGGGCGACTCCGCCATTTCCGCAATCGCAATGGCGCGATGGACGCCCTCGGCTTCGGCAATGGTGGGCCGGGTGAGCGCGTGATACTTCGGCGCAGTGTGTCCTTTCGCGAGCGCATGCTTGATGATCTCGTTGATGACGATGCCGTTTTCCGCGTGCATGCAAATAAGTCCGCCACGTTCACCCGCTGCCGACATGGCGCGAAAGATGGTTGCATCGTCAACCAGAAAAACTCCCGGGTAGGCCATGAACATTTTGAAACTGGTGACGCCTTCGTCCATCGCGGTGTGCAGCTCTTCAACCTGGCTGTCTTCGAGTTCGGTTGTGATCAGGTGAAAGCCGTAGTCGATCGCAGTCTTGCCTTCGGCTTTCTTGTGCCAGTTGTCGATGCCCTGGATGAGCGACTCGCCTTTGTACTGCACGGCGAAATCGATGATGGTGGTGGTGCCGCCGTAGGCTGCGGCGCGGGTGCCGGTGAGAAAATCGTCGGACGCCTGGGTGCCGCCGAAAGGAAGTTCCATGTGCGTGTGCGGATCGATGCCGCCGGGAATGACGAGCTTGCCGGCGGCGTCAATGATCTTGTCGGCTTCCATATCGAGCTTGGCGCCGATCACGGAGACTCTCTCGTCTTCGATCAGGATGTCGGCGTGGTAGTCGTCGGTGGCAGTGATGACACGGCCGTTTTTGATTAGAGTTTTCATGGGACCTCGGTGTTAATACGAGAACTGTTTGCGCTCCGCTAGCAACAAACGCCGCGGCTCTGCCGCCTGATGTGCGGAAAGGCTTCGCTGTTCAACGTAGCTGTGTGTTGGCTCTAGAGGGGCAAAATGTTTATAGGCCCAACTACTTTTACAAATTGTCCTTCGCTCCGTTAGGAGCGAAATGTTTATAGAACGCAACGACTCGTCGTATCCTTCGCTCCGTAGGAGCGAAATGTTAACCCAACCGACATTCCGCTCCTAACGAGCGCAGCGGGGTTTTACCATTCCTATAAACATTCTGCCGCTAACGGGACTTAACGTTGGGTTGGATTCTCGATGAAATCGAAAACGTACTTGTCCTCGAATGCGATGTCGAACCTTCTTAGCAGCGCAAAATATTCGTTCTTGAATGATCTACGTTCGTGGTGCTTTTCTTGATTTTGAACGTAGCGGATGATTGTGTTTAGCTGTGAGTGTCCGTAGGAAAACGCGCCGTACCCTTCCTGCCAGCTAAAGCGCCCGTGCACCCATCTGTTCTTGTTTATGTGGGTCGTCGACTCGGCTTTGATATCCCTTACTAAGTCCGCGAGCGCCATAGAGGGTTTGAGCCCGATTAGAATATGAATGTGGTCCGGCATGCCATTGATGGCGATTAGTTTCTGTTTCTGATTTCTGACAATTCCTGCGATGTATTTGAAGAGATCTTCCTGGAATGCTGGTTTGATGAGCGATTGTCTGCTGCTTACAGCGAACACGGTTTGAATGTAGATTTGGGAAAAGGTGTTTGCCATTTAGCGACCACACATTTCGCTCCTACAGAGCGAAAAAAGAGTTTCCTAAACGATTCGTCCTATAAATATTTCGCTCCGAATGGAGCGAAGATCAAGCCTTTCCGCACATCAGGCGGCACAGCCGAAAGCAAGAGATTTTGCAAGGCGCTACCTACGGCGCATTTTTGTAAGGCAAAACGTAAAAAGAGGGGCGGCTGGTTCGTGAGAACCAGCCGCCCTGTTGCCTGCAACGCTGAAGCAGTTCTTCTACTTCGTCATCTCTGCTGTCAGTATTGCGCCGTTGAGTTGCGTCAGCACCGCGCTCATCTTCACGACGTCGCGCGAATCCTTCACCACCCAAATAGTCGTCTTGGCTGCCTCGTCCTCTGAGGAAGTTAATTCAACCTTGTAGGCGTCGAAGGTGCCAGCCGGGACCGTCACGCTCTCCACTCCAACAACTTTCAGGTTCTTCAACGTCAGCTTCTGCTTCTGCAAGTCCAGGGTGCGATAGCTGATCGCATAACCTTCAGCGAGGGGCAGGGCAGCGAGAGCATCAAGGCCGCCGGCGCCGTCCCCAAAAATAGCGCCGCCGAGATCGACCGCAATCGGTTTCGCGTCGCCGTTCATCGTCATGGTGCCCGTGGCTTTGTTGTCTTTGTAGTCAACGTCGAACACGACTGGTCCTTGTGCGTAATTCCGGTGTCGCAGAACCAGCGTGCCTTTCTCGATGGTCGACGTGTCAGTAATCTCGCCCTGCGGCGTGACGACCGTTTCAGTTACCACCCACGTGCCATTCACTTCCTTTGTTTCGCGCTTAATGCTGAGCGGAATGTTCTGCCCACCAAAAGCGATCGACGCCTGGTAATTGCTGGCGCCTGCCTTCAAATCCGCCGCTGGTTTGGGCGCGGTGGAAGCGACCGGCTCCATCTTCTTCGGCAGCGTGACAGTCTTCACGTCCACCGTGATCTCCTTCAGCCGCTGCGCAACTTCCGGCGTCATGGTTTCCTGATAACGACCACCGAGATGCTTTGCCAAAAATTTTTCGGTAGTGGCGAACATCGCCATGTTGTTGACCGGACGCTGAAACCCATGGCCCTCATCTGGCGCCACCAGATACTCCACCGGGTAATTCCGATCGCGCAACGCGATAACAATCTGATCGGCCTCGCGTTTGTTGACGCGTGGATCGTTCGCGCCCTGAATCACCAGCAGCGGCGTCTTTATCTTCGCAGCATGATTCAACGGCGACTGGCGCTCGAGCTGTTCGCGGCCGGCTGGAGTTGCTGGATCGCCCATGCGCATCGCAAACAGTTTGCGAATTGACTCCCAATAAGGCGGAATCCGCTCGAGCAGTGTGATTAGATTCGACGGGCCAACAATATCAACTGCGGCCGCGTAAAGGTCCGGAGTAAAGGTAACTCCGGCGAGGGTGGCGTAACCGCCGTATGATCCGCCCATGATCCCGATGCGTTTGGGATCGGCGATGCCCTCGGAGATCAGATACTTGGTTCCCCAGGTGACATCGTCCTGCATCTTCTGGCCCCACTCGTTATTGCCGGCGTCCAGGAATTTCTTGCCGTAGCCGGTGGACGCACGGAAATTCGGCATAAGCACAGCGTAACCACGGTTGGCGAGAAACTGCGCGATGCTGTTGTAGCCCCAGGTGTCGCGTCCCCATGGTCCACCATGCGGAACTATGATCGCCGGCAAATTTTTCGCCGGCACGCCTTTCGGCAGCGTCAGGTAGGCGGGAATCTCCAGGCCGTCCGACGACTTATAGTGCACCGGCGTCATTGACGCGAGGTAATCACGATTTAGTTTCTCGCGAATGCGGTACTGAAACGTGAGCTTCTTGGTGTTTCGATCAAACAGGTATCGCTCGCCAGGTTCCGTATCGCTGCTGGCGGTAATAAGGAACAGGTGTTCATCCTTCGTACTCGAACCAAGGCCAATTTCCTTTCCCGGCAATTTCTTTTGTAGCAGTTTGTAATCGGCTTCGTAGGCTTTGTCTTTCCAGTAAATTCGTTGGCGCTCGTCGTAGTAAGAAGTCGAAATGAGGTCGTCGCTGACTTCGGAGAAGTTTGCGGCGCCGAAGTCGACGCGCTTCATCGGATCCGATTCCACTAGCTCTTCTTTGCCGGTCGCCGGATCGAAGAGCACCAGGCGGGTCAGGTCAATGTCGCCCTTGTTGGTCTCGAAATAGACCCGCTGCCCGTCTTTGTGATAACGCACCGGACCACAGCTTTCGAAAACATTGCACGAGTAGACTTTGGTGAACCCGTTGTCATCGACGCGCAGGACTTCGGTGTCGCCGTTATCGGCCGCACGCGTGGCGAGGCGCAACTTGTCGTTCAGATCAAAAATCCAGCCGGTGATACGCTCGGTATTCTTGCGCACGAGCGTGCGCTCCCCGGTGGAGATTTTGATCTTGTAAAGATCGTGCCAGGCGGGATCGCGATCGTTGATGCCGACGTACATGGCGTCGGGATCGTTTCGCGGCGCCGCATATACGAACGCGCGCACGTTTTTCAAATCCGTCAGATTGCGCGCCGTGGGAACGTCTTCGCCGGTGGGCGGATTGTCGGCGGGGTTGACTGCATAGATGAGATAATTTTCGTCGCCCGCTTTATCCTGCACGAACACGATGAACTTGCCGTCGCGCGTCCATGAGTAGCTGGTGATTGGGCGACTTTTGTCGTTGGTCACCGGCTTGGCGGAATCAAACGGGTCTTCGGTGCGTTTGACCCAAACATTGCGGGTGCCTTTGAATGGCTTCACGAAGGCGATGAATTTGCCGTCGGGCGAAATTTGGGCGCCGGAGATTTCGGGATCGCCGAAGAATAGCTCGCGGTCGATAAGCGGCGGTTGGGTTTGAGCGAAGGCCGCCGGCGACGTGGCCGCGATCAAGCCAATGCAAAGAACGGCAAACACAAATGCCAGGGATTTGCGGGAAAAACTTGTCATAGAACCTCTTTCATTGATTAAGGGAATGGAGCACATCGAGACCGAAGGACTTAGTACGTGCCAGTACGGCGGTGGGTTTCATTCATGTTTAGAGTAGCTTAGGACGCATCGGAAGCGCGACGAAGCGCCTCCGCGTCCAGAATATCCTGCGGCCGGCCCATAGCCTCTTTCGCGGTCAACAAATCTGCTTTCGAAACGATCTGCAGGGGAACGTCGTCAAAGCGGGTCTCTATTCTTCGAGCCCAGGCTTCTGCAAACTGAAGGCCTTTGACTGACATGAGTATGTCGATTCGGTGGGGCGCAATACCGATTTGGAAGATCAACTCCGGGTTGCTGAAGTCTTCTGCTGTTACGCTGTCCAAGGGCGCGCCAAACTCTGCTAATGCTCTGAACACCTTTTCCGCATTAACCCGCGATGGCTCAATCCAAACGTCCAGGTCTTTCGTATAACGCGGCTCCGTGTATTTCATGACCGCGTACGCGCCTACGATCAAATATTTAATCTGGTGTTCGTTGAATTTTCTTAAGAGTTCTTTGAAAAGTGAGTTCGCTGACATCTTTACCCCGGAATTGGTGAGCGAAAACTACCATTTCCCAAGCGGCTGCGAAAATTGCCGTGTCTCCCTGTCGCTGCCAGAACTCGACATCAAAAGATCTGTCGCAATCCTCCAAACGCGAAAGGCGAGACATGATAACCGGTGTTCTTTGATCTGTTTCTGAATCGAGCATCATTCGTTCAATTTTATCATAACGCGGAGAGGTTATATTCCTTGCGCTTTGGGGAGGTTTTTAGCAGGCGTTGCTATTTCCGATGTAGAGAATTTGTCCTAATTCAATATCCAGTAGCAAGTCCTTCAGATTTTCCTGCAATTCCTCATTAGAATATCCCTGTGTCCAGTAGACAGGATATTCGTTCAGATAACCGAGAAAAACCCCACCGTCTTGCCAAACAGTATATTCACGTGCCAATGCTCTACCCTAAAAGTTAGTAGAGGTTGCCTTCACGCTTGCGACCGGTGTAGTCCACGTAGACCACTTTCAGCTCCGTGTAGAAATCCAGCGCGGTTGAACCCTGCTCGCGGTCGCCAATGCCGGTGCCTTTGATGCCGCCAAACGGAATGTGCGCTTCGCCGCCGGTGGTGGGTGAGTTGATGTGTGTCATGCCGGTTTCAATCTCGTCAACGAAGCGGAAGATGCGCGCCGCGTCGTTCGTGAAGATCGATGAAGACAAACCATACTCGGTGTCGTTCGCAACCTGCATCGCTTCGTCAAAATCCTTGACGCGCAGCACTGACAACACTGGACCAAAAATCTCTTCGCGGGCGATACGCATATCGGGCGTCACGTGATCGAAAACAGTTGGGTTAACAAAAAAACCTTTGTCGAGCCCGTCGCCGGAAGCGCGGGAGCCGCCGCACACGAGGGTGGCGCCGTCCTCGCGTCCGATGTCGATGTACTTCAAGACAGTCTTGAATTGCCCTTCATCGACGGTTGGTCCCATTTCAGTTTGCGGATCCAAACCGTCGCCGATGCGCATCGAGCCGGCGCGATTGCGAATCCGCTCGACAAACTCATCGGCCACATCATTGATGACCACTGCACGGCTGGTGGCGGTGCAACGTTGGCCCGACGAACCGAAAGCGCCCTGGGCCGTCGACTCGACCGCGAGATCGAGATCTGCATCTTCCAAAATAACTACCGGGTTCTTTCCCCCCATCTCGCATTGCACTTTCGCGCCGCGCCGCGACACTTCTTCGTAAAGGCGTATGCCAACTTCGTTCGACCCGGTGAACGAAACAGCCTTCACGGCCGGATGATTGATAATTTCGTCACCGGCTTCCGATCCCGATCCGAGCACGAGATTTAGAACGCCCGGCGGTATGCCGGCTTCGGTGAAAAGTTCAACGATGCGAATAGCGGTTGCGGGAGTCAGGCTCGCCGGTTTGAATACGACGGTGTTACCGGCAACCAGCGCCGGGGCAATCTTCCAAACTGGAATGGCGACGGGAAAATTCCACGGAGTGACGCAAGCCACGACGCCCAGCGGCTGTTTGATCGTGTACGCGAAATTCGAAGGCAACTCGGATTGGATTGTTTCGCCGTTCATTCGCCGCGATTCACCGGCGCAGAAGTCCGCGACATTGATCGAACGTTGCAACTCTCCCCGCGACTCGGCAATTGTCTTGCCCTCTTCGCGCGTCAGAATTTGTGCCAGCTCTTCCTTGTGTTCTTCCAGCAGGCGAGCAGCACGCGCCACAATCTTTCCGCGCGAGGGAGCGGGCGTGGCGCGCCAGCCGCGAAATGCCTCGCTCGCTGCTTCTACCGCGGCTCGCGCTTCTTCGCGTGTGGCCTGCTTGACGGTTCCGAGCACCTCATCGGTATTGGCTGGGTTAATGTTTTTGGCGACTTTTGTAGACGCGGATTCTATCCACTCGCCGTTGATGAAGTTTTTGTAATTGATCATTGGAAATATGGAAGCGGGCTCGCTGGTTGTAGGATTAAACGGTGCTTAATATATCATCTGCGTCGGCCCGAATCACAGTTATCCGGAAATCCCAAGGGGCTTGAACTCAAAGAATCTCTGTGCGTCCTCTGTGACCTTTGTGACTTTGTGGTGAACAACCTAATCCACCACAGAGGCACAGAGATCACAAAGGCGGCACAGAGAAGACTGCGATAAACAAAGTAGACATCGTGAACGCCATCTCACCACAAACGCTCGTCGAGTTGCTGGAAGCGCGCGTCGCGGCCGCACGGGACAAAGATTTCCTTTTCAGCGAAGCCGATGGTCGCCGGTTTACTTATGCTGGGTTTAGTCAGGCGGTTGATCGAAGCGCGCGTATGCTCGAGTCGCACGGTGTGACGAAGGGCGAAGTCGTCAGTCTGCTGCTGCCAAACAGCGCTGAATACATCATCGCCTATTTCGCGTGTTGGAAACTCGGCGCGATAGCTGGCCCTATAAACTCACTATTAAAAGCTGAAGAGATTTCCTTCGTGTTGGCCGACTCTGAAACAAAGGCGGTCCTCGTTCACCCTGAATTCTTGCCGACGATTGAAGCGATCAAGAGCGGACTGCCCGGCTTGAGAGACGTAATTAGCTACGGCGACGAAGCGGCGGCGACGCGCGAGCTTGCCGCCAGCTCTGCGCAACCGCAGTCCGCCGACACCGGCAACGATAGCGAAGCAATCATCATTTACACCTCAGGCACAACCGGCAAACCAAAAGGCTGCCTGCTAACTCACGGCAACCTGATTGCCAACGCCAAACAGATCAGCAGTTGGCTCGGCTTCACCAAAGACGATCGGCTGCTGACGATCATGCCGTTGTTTCACATGAATGCTGTGTCGGTTACTACCATGTCCGCGCTTTACGCCGGCGGTTCGACTGTAGTCAGTCCAAAATTTTCGGCCTCACGCTTCTGGCAGATTATTTCCGACTACCAGATCACTTCGTTTGGTTCGGTAGCGACAATGCTCTCGATGTTGTTGAGTACGTATCCTGACGGCGTTCCTAAGGGCTTGAAGACTGACCAGCTGCGATTTGCGATGTGCGGCTCCGCTCCGGTCCCAGCGGAGGTAATGAAGCGCTTTGAAGAAAAGTTTAACTGCCTGGTGATTGAAGGCTATGGGCTCTCGGAGTCAACCTGCCGTTCAACTTTCAACCCTCCGGATGAACGGCGGCGGCCCGGTTCCTGCGGCATGGCAATCGGCAACGAGATGCGAGTCGTCGACGATGACGATAAGGAAGTGGCTACGGGCGCGCTCGGTGAAATCGTGTTGCGCGGCCCCAACATTTTGAAGGGTTACTACCGCAACCCTGAAGCAACAGCCACGGCGTTTCGCAATGGCTGGTTTCATACCGGCGACGTTGGTTATCGCGATCCGGACGGGTTCTTCTACATCGTTGATCGCAAGAGCGACATGATTATCCGCGGCGGCGAGAATATCTACCCACGCGAGATTGACGAAGTCTTGTATCAGCATCCGCTAATCGCAGCCGCAGCCACCATCGGGGTACCCGATGAGCTTTACGGTGAGGAAGTAGCCGCATTTGTGGTGCTGAAAGAGGGCGGGGAAGCGACGGAGAAAGAGATCATCGACTACTGCCGTAGTCATCTCGCCGACTACAAGTGTCCCAAGTCAGTGCGCATAGTCAAAGAGATTCCGAAAGGGCCGACCGGCAAACTTCTCAAACGCGAACTCGCCAAGCAGTTCAAATCCGCGAGCTCAGCCGAACCTGCTGGTTGACACCTTTCGGCGGCTGTCTTAGAGTGACGACCGTTAACGATAACCATCTTCACCCTCGCCGGCTGCGACATAAGTAACCGGTAGGTAACGTGTAGTATCAGGAACTATAGGCCTCCGGATTTATTGTCTCGCCTCTTCCAAGCTACACCGAAGATTCTCTGCAGCAAATAATCTCGCGATCGAAGGCTTGGGTGTACGTAGCTCCCAATCGTGCGGCCAGGATCGCCGGCAAAAATTCTCAATTTTCCAAGGAGGACCCGATGAATCAGAAGCAAATGAGAGTGTTTATCGTCGCCACGTTGCTGGTAGTGTTCGGAGCGAGTAGCGCTTTCGGCCAGACTATTTATGACAACATCCTCAACCCGCTGCCCGGCAACTGGGACAACTACGCATTTGAAGCGAACGGCACTTCGGAGTTGGGCGACCGGATCATGTTTGCGCCGGCAACCGGCCGTTCACTGACCAGCGTCGTTTTGACTATGAGCAACTACGCTTGCCAGAGCGGGAAGTGGTTCAGCATCAACTGCGTCACTAACCCTGGCGCCACTTACTCGCACCCGATCACTTTGAACATCTACAACGTCACCGGCGGCAATCAGGTGGGCACTTTGATCGGCTCGGTTACGCAGACTTTCACGATACCCTATCGCCCGACAGCCGACGTTACTAACTGCACTGGCGCCAGCGCCGGCGCGTGGTACGACTCCGCGTCAAACACCTGCTTCTTCGGTCAGGCGAGCAACATCACCTTCAATTTGAACGGGCTGGTAGTTCCGGATCAAGTTATCTTCGGCGTTGCTTTTAACACCACGCACTACGGCTATTCTCCAATTGGTGAGAGCGCTGCCTGTTTTTCAAGCCCGGGAGGCTGCCCTTACGACGCGCTAAATGTGGGTATTAACGATCCGACGAACATGACGGTAGGCTCAAATCCGGCGCCCGCGGATGCTTATCAGTACACGCTCTATAGTTCATGCACGAACGGTCCAATCATTCCCTTTGGTCTGGACGCAGGTTGTTGGGCTGGATTCAAACCGGCGATCAGGTTCAACGCCAGTAACGCGCCAACCAGCAGGGATGATTGCAAGAATGGCGGCTGGCAGAACCATACGACAGCCTCCGGGGCGTCGTTCTCGAACCAGGGCCAGTGCATTCAGTACTTCAACAATGGCAAGTAAAATTCGTAGGGGCACGGCATGCCGTACCCCCTTTCGGAGTGCGCTGACAGGTCAGCGCACCCCAAAGCTAAAAGGGCGAGCCGTGGCGGCTCGCCCTTTTTTTGTCTAGTCAAGTCTATCGAGTCAGACTTCGCCGAGGCTCACGGTAGATTGATGAGAATGCTTCATCCGGTCCATCAGCCATCCGCCGCATAACCACAAGGCGCAGACCGAAATCATCACTACGGAAAACCACTTGCCGTATAACCCATCAGGTGAAAACTTCTCCGTCGCTGCGTGAAGCACTTCGCTGTTCGGTAGCAAACCAGCTTCAGAAAATTCATGGAACGAATAAATACCCACCTGGACCATGAAGAGCAGCAGGAAAATTCCCGTCACCTGGAAGAACCGCTTCACATTTATTAAATGTCCAAACCTGGCCCAGGCCCAGGCGAAGGCGGCGGCGGCCGTCAGTCCCAGCAACGCGCCACTGAGCATTTCGGAACCGTGAACCTGCAATAGCATGAGCGCCGTCTCCATTCCCTCGCGAGTAATCATCAGGAACGTAAACAGAAAAACACCGGCAACCGCCGCTGTGCGCGAGCTTCGCGACGACACCGCCGTCAGCCGCGTCTTCATGCGTTGCTGTACTTTTGGCCCGGTGCGCCACATGTAAATGACCAGACTGCCCACCATCAGGATTGCGACTATTCCCAAAATCCCTTCGCGGAGGGATTCGTTGGCCAGGAAGCTGTTCACGTAAGCGCCCATCCCCGCGCCAAATATTCTTTGCAGCGTGGATTCGTCAACCCCCTGCCTCAGGACGTAACCCAGTCCGGCGCTGGCAGATAAAGCGAGAGCGATCGCGACATAAACGGCCGAGGTCAGCCACTTTTGGCCTGACTTGCGCAGGTAGGAAAGTATGACTGCAACCAGCAGAAAGGATTCAAAACCTTCGCGAAAAACTATGATAAAGGAATTCAGCATGATTGATTTCCGAGCTTAGAAAAGTGTCCCGTTAAAGCAGGCGGGATGGCCAAAGTCAGTATACTCTAATTGAAAACAGTTTTCAATTTCAAATTGGCAGATTTTCGCCGCGGGTTTACGCGGATGAAACGCGGATCAGAAAGCTAAAGGATCCGACAAGCTTAATATCTTTTAAATCCGCGTGAATTCGCGTGAATCCGCGGCCAAGACTTTCTGAGGCGACCGCGCTACTGCGTTGTTAATGGGATGATCGCGAGGTCGGCGCGAATTGGCCCGAGTTGAGTAACTGCCGTAAGGCGCAACGGCAGCCGCCGTTTGTCGTCGCTAATCCAGGCCCGCAGTTGGTACTTGTCGGCTTCAGGATCGTCGGTCGTTAGCGAAATAAGAATGGCCGGAATTATTTGCGCGCCGATTTGGACGCTCTCTTTTTTCACGGCCGTGACGAACAGCGTTTTTGGTTTATTGTTGACGAGGATCGAGATCGCATTGCGCCGCGACGGGGAGAGATTGAAGGTGCGAACCAGGTAGAAGTACGACAAGTAATCGTGAGTGCCGATCGGAATCTCTATCCGTTCGCCCTTGTCGGTGGTGGCCGTGCCGTAGTCCTGGTTAATTGTCAGCTTGCTCGCAAATCGGTTTCGTCCTTCATTGAAGACGAACTCCGTGTGGAAGGGAAGCAGCGTTTTGGGATCGGCGTAAGACGTTATTACGTCGTTTGCCACAAACAACTTTTGCAGCGCGTTTGTCGTCTGCGCGCTTAAGGTAAACATGAAGCCGTCGTGATCGAAATACTTCGAGCGCGCGCGCACTTGAAAGCTCGCCAGGCCAACCGGAGCCTGCACCGTGGGCAGGAACACCTGGTAGTTCAACTGTTCGCCCACCTTGAAAGGCAGATTGCCGGGGTTACTGTCCTCGGGCGTAGCGGGAATCACGAGTGGTGTTCTGGTTGGCGGCGTGACCGGCGCCGGCGTCGGGCCAGGTACCGGGGGCGCGGGTGGCGTGGCAACAAACCCTGAGCCCGCCAGCTCGGCCCTGATCTCGCCAGTGCGCAGCCGCGACACAACCAGCACTGGCACGTGACGTTGATCGTCACTGAAGTAAACTCTGCTCGTATAACTACCAGCACTCGACTCGCCCCTGGTCCGTACCTGCGCCACTATCGAGTTAAATGATCCGACGTTCGTCTTGATTGTTTCGTGTCCGCTCACGCGGATGTCGATTTGATAATTCTGGTTTTCATGACGCGCGGAGAGCGTGTAGCTCGAGCCATCGGTCAGCGGCAACGCGCGAACGCGATAGACCGCCGAAAGGAGATCGTAAACGCCCGGAAAAGCCGCAGTCGTTCCGGCGGGGATCGCAGCGGTGCCGGCCGGTTGATTGAAGTTGGCCGCCGTTTCCGCGGTTCGCGAGGTTTCGCGAATGATCTGTTGGCCGTAGTAAGGCAAGCCAGTCGCCGGATCGAGGTAAGTAATGTAATCGTTATTGATGGCGAACAACGCGGCATTGACCACCCCGCTGGTTTCGATGTGTCCTTTAATCTGAATGCCTTCACGGCCAAAGAACATGCCGCGCGCCGACACCAGCAGCTCGACGTGAGCGGCGCTAATAAAATTGGAAAAGGAAACGTTGTAGGTTAGCCGTTCACCGACCTTATAAGGCGCGGGCGAGAAAGGCTGAGAAGCCGGGTTATCTGTCTGAGCGGAAGAAGGTAAAACGAACGCTCCGAGGACCAATAAGAGACAAGCAGTCGCGAATTTCAAACTTTGGGTCACCTTTGAAGTGTAAAGCAAACTGTCAGTTTGCGCACACGTTGAATGCCGTTCATCATCGCAAACTAACAGTTTGCTTTACAAGTAGGACGCCTACCAACTGCGTCGGCTGACTTTTACACGCATCCACTCCCTGTCAGTTCCTTTCAAATCGTAACGCTGCTCACGGCGCTACTCTGCATGTCGTCAAGAATTTGTCGCGCCGCCTGGACCGGATCGCGCGCTTCAAGAATCGGTCGGCCCACCACGATGTAGTCAGCGCCCGACATGATCGCTTCGCTCGGCGTGGTCACACGTTTCTGGTCAGCCATTAGTCCGTCTCTCGGCCGAATGCCTGGAGTGACGACAACAAAATCATGACGCTTAACAATGGACCGGACAATACCTACCTCCCGCGGCGACGCAACCACGCCGTCCATCCCACTTTCTTCGGCGAGCGAGGCCAGCCGCGTCACCAGCTCGGCCGCGGTTGCATCATGTCCAACCTCGCGGAGCGCGGCGTCGCTTGCGCTGGTAAGAACTGTGACGGCGATTACGAGCGGACGAGGAATTCCTTCCGTTTCAGCACAGTTTGAAACGGCCTCTGCTGTCCGCTGCATCATTTCGCTTCCGCCGGACGCATGCAGATTGAAGATCGTCACACCCAATCGCGTCGCCTCCACGCCGGCCTGCGCGACCGTGTTGGGAATGTCGTGGTACTTCAGATCGAGGAAGAGGCGCTCTCCCGAACTGATAATTTCGCGAACCAGATCGGGCCCGGCAGCCGTGAACAACTGCGATCCAATCTTGAACATGCCCGCGACGCCGCGCAAAGTGCTAACAAGCTCGCGGGCCTTTTGCGCAGTGTCCACGTCGAGCGCGATGATTAGTTTGTTTTGGTTCATTTCTGTCTCTCTTCCAACTAACCTTTTACTTTCGTGTAGGTTCGGGTTTGTCTTCGTGTCTTTTCGTGGTCCTGACTTGCTGCCATCTTTAAAGATCAACCACTAAATTCACACGAAGCAAATCACGAAAGAACACGAAGGTTCAACTCTTTGGCGCGCGAGCCCACGGCTTCGTCAAGCGAAACAAACCCCTGGCTCGACACGATGCGTCGCAGGCCGTCGTTAATTCTAGCGGCGATGCCGGGACCTTCATAAATGAAGCCGGTGTAAATTTGCAACAGCGAAGCCCCGGCGCTAATCATCTCCCACGCATCTTCAGCTGTGAAAATGCCGCCCACACCAATCAACGGCAGCGAGCCGTCGGTCATCGTGTAGAGTTTCGCAATCATTTGAGTTGCTCGCCGTAGCAAGGGAGCGCCACTCAAGCCTCCTTCGCCGCAGGCAGCAACTTCCGCCGTGCTCGTTCTCAGTGAATCACGCGACACGGTTGTGTTGGTGGCGATCAGACCCGCGACTTTGTGTTTCAAGACTACCTTGACAATATCCTGCAACGCATCGTCAGCAAGATCCGGAGCCAGCTTTACCAGCAACGGCAGAGGGCTGCGGCCATCCGCGCGCTCGGCGAGTTCAACGTTGCGCTGTTGCAAGGCACCCAGCAGCTGGTCGAGTTGATCAGTATTCTGTAACTCCCGCAGCCCCGGTGTATTCGGTGAGCTGACGTTGATTGCAACATAGTCCGCGACCGGATAGACAACTTCAAAACTCTTCAGATAATCATCGACCGCTTCTTCGAGCGCCACGTCTTTGCTTTTCCCGATACTGACGCCGAGCACGCAATCGATCTTCGTGTGCATAACACGCTCGACAAACGCAGCCGCTCCCAGGTTGTTGAAGCCGGCACGGTTGATCAGGGCTTTATCCAACGGCAACCGAAACAACCGCGGGCGCGCATTTCCGGGTTGCGCATGGTATGTGACGGTGCCTGCTTCAATGAAACCAAATCCGAGCGCCGCCAGCGATTCGAGGGCAACGCCGTTTTTGTCGAAGCCCGCCGCGAGTCCGACCGGATTTGAGAACGTCAAGCCAAACCGCTTGAGACCCCCG
>Ga0207650_10001532_pt1 | contig 16559 bp, 19 predicted proteins | sample KBSS63metaG_FD_184325 | JGI IMG/M metagenome (GOLD analysis project Ga0207650, IMG submission 184325) | Switchgrass rhizosphere microbial communities from Kellogg Biological Station, Michigan, USA - KBS S6-3 metaG (SPAdes) (version 2) | ecosystem: Host-associated > Plants > Roots > Rhizosphere...
GCTGGGCGCGTCGGGTTGATTTCGGCGATCGATTTTTCGTCGTGGACTATCGAGCTGAGATTTCCCGAAGACGATCCTCTCACCGTTCAACCTTCGATGTTCCCGCGTGAACGCGTTCATCTAGTCAATCACGATCCTTGTGATGCGCCCGGCTGCGTGGCGCGCAATGAAGGGCCGGCGCCGCGTTCTACGCCCTCGCTCGCGGAGGGCAACCAACTGTGACGCCTTCTGCTATCCCAACCCACGCTCTCTCCCTCATCGAGCCATGGGCAACGCTCATGATTATGGGCGCAAAGAAGAACGAGACGCGCTCGTGGTCTACCGATTACCGTGGCCCCCTCGCCATCCACGCATCCAAGAAAATCGATTGGGAGACTTGCCGCGAAGAACCGTTCGTCTCCGTTCTGCAGGAGCACTTCGGGCGCTGGGATTTCCCGTTCAAGCCGGGCCACATCCTCGGCATCGTGGAGATGACGGATTGCCGCCCGACTGAAGAACTGCGGCCACATCAGAACGCGCTCGAACTCGACTTCGGCGACTTCTACGACGGGCGATTCGGGTTCGTCACTGACTACCCGCAAGCGCTCCGCAACCCGATCCCTGCGCGCGGGATGCTGAACTTCTGGCGCCTGACGAATGAACAGCGCGACGCGATTGCGCGGGAGTTGGCTGTATGAGCGAACGCCTCCTGACTTACCTCGGCGTGCCGTACTCGCACCCTGACCGCGTCAACCTATTGACCATCCTCGGATCCGCATCGGAAGCGGAGATCGTCATCTGCGCATGGGGCACGCTCGGGGAGTTGCGGCGGCGGAGACTCCACGTCATCCGTGCGCTGCGCGAAGCGGGGTTCGCTAACAAGTTGCGCTGCCTCGGTCGGAACAGGGATGGATCCCCGCGGCATCCGCTCTACCTGCCAGGTAATACGCCCCTGAAAGGTTTCATCGGGCTGGACATCGCGGGGAAGGCGGTTGCGGCATGACGTCTTTCTTCGATTGGCTCCGAGCAATCCTCGATCACGCGAAAGTGTGGTCAATGATTCAGCCGTGGGAGAACGGCATCCGCACTCGCTGCGGCAAGCACGCTCTACTCCTGCCAGCCGGTTTCTACTGGCGCATTCCGTTCCTTGATGAGATTCGCATCGTCAACACGCGGCTGAGGATGTACCCGTTTCCACAGACTACCATCACCACGCGAGACGGAAAGACGCTCACTATCAGCGGCGTCATCGGCTTCCGCGTCATTGATGCGCTGCGCGCCACGCTCGCGTTTCAGCAACCGGAAATCGTTTGCTCGACCTACGTTCAGCCGCTCGTAACATCGTATGTGCGATCTCGCGACTTCGGCGAAATCAAGATCACGGAGATCGAAACGCATTGCCGTGAATCTCTCGCCGAGTTCGCTCACGGCGTCGAGTTCGAGTTTGTGCGCGTATGCGACTTCGCGGCGGTGAAGACGTTCCGTCTCCTGCAGGAGAACTGGCGCGCCACAACCTCATTCGATAAGCACGATCGGGATGGTGCTGCATGATCGACCACCCTCTCCCTCGATCACATCCCTTGCCTCCGGACATGCGTTCTCTGTTTGGACCAGGTTCGCTGTGACATCTACTTCTCCAATGACTTCGCCTGTAATTCGTGCGCATCAGGAGAGTCGTTTCCTTTGGCGTCTACGGATGGGGTTCTTTGCGAAGGGGGTTGAGGCGTGACGCTCACTCTTCCTGCGCCGCCGTCTGTACGGTATGTCGATTGGTACAAGGGCGTCCGCAAACAAACGCACCAGACGCCGCCGGACCTGTTCGCGAAACTGCACGCCGAGTTCGCGTTCACGATGGACGGCGCGGCGGAACGTCACAATCGACTTCTCAAGCACGCATCGACGTGGGCAAAGCCGCTGCCGTGGGCAGGAGAACGCGTCTTCTGCAATCCACCATGGAGCGGTATTGGACCGTTTGTTGAGCTGGCGGCGACCGCCGAGTTTGCGTGCCTGCTTGTTCCGGCCCGGACGAATTGCCGATGGTTCCATAGGGCCATCGCTCTCGGCGCCACGGTTCGATTCTTTCTCGGGAAGCCGAAGTTCGTCGGCAATAAATCCACGTCACCGGTGAACTGCGTCCTGTTGCTATTCGGGAACGCTGAGCCGAGGGAGGTTGCCGTTTGAGCACCTTCCGCCTCATCTGCGCCGACGTCATCGACGGACTACGCACGCTACCCGACGCGTCGATCGACGCCGTTGTGGCCGACCCACCGTACGGCGAAAACGTCGCCGCATGGGATCGCAACATCGGCTTGGACTTCCATGTCGCGTGGATCACCGAGACGCAGCGCATCCTGAAGCCGAACGCTCCGTTGATCGCATTCGGATCACGTCGCCGCTTTGACCTGCTTATGGGGGGGGTCCGTATCGTGCGCGGTGACTCGGCGGAATGTCCGATCCAAATGGGCGTCTGGAACCACAGGCAGGGCTTCGCGCACACGTCCGGCCATCTGAGGCCCGAGCATGAGCCTTTCGTCGTCAGCGGTCTCCTGCGCGTGGACAGCGAGGAGGTACGGCGCATCCGCGAGTACCAGACACCCCACAACCTGAATCGCAACCCGACGAAGCGTAGCGCGGCGTCTGGTATGGCGCGCGGGCTCAAAGCATTCACATACACGCCGGACACGATCGGGCCGATCGGCGGAACTACCTTCGACGCGTCGCGCAACAAGTTCGCCGCGGCTACAGGGCACCCATCCCAGAAACCAGTCGGCGTCGGCTACTACCTCATCGCGTTGTCGTCCGCTCCCGGCCAGATCGTTTGCGATCCATTCGTCGGTTCGGGCAGTTTCGGAGAAGCCGCTCTCGAGATGGGGCGTGACTTCATTGGCATCGACAAAGACGCTGGCTACATCGACGGAGCGCGGTCACGGCTGACCGACGTCGCCTCGCTCTTCACTCGCGAGACCGCCCCTGACGAGATCCCCGTGGAGGTTCCCGCTTGAACATCGCACGCCAATGGGGGGGGTACGCTTGAAGGCCGCCCTGACGATTGACCATTCGTCTCCCGCTCGCGGTCTCCTGCGGCAGATGAAGATTCGGATCGACCCTGCGTTCCACGGCGAGCTGAAGCGACTCCAGAGCGACGCGACCATCCGCAAGAGCTTCTTTTCGCAGAACGGGCTGTCGATCGACGAAGTCGGTAGACGACTACACGACGCTGGTTATCTTTCGGAGCGGCCATCACCAGCGGAAGTAGTCGACATCCTGGCTGAGATTCTTCCCGCAGGCGTACCACCGAAGGAACTGATCGGCATACCCATTCGCATCGCCGAGGTATTGATCGACGGCCGCGAGCGCACACAGAAAGAGATTCAGCGCGCACTTCGATTCGATACCGACCGGTGCATCTGCAGGGACATCCGGCGACTGCGTTCAAAGACGTACGGCGGGCTTGAAGTGCCCGTGTCAAAGCGCAGAGGGAAGTGGTTCTACAAACTCACGGTCGCTGACATTGCGAAGGTGAAGGCGCTTCTGCCGCGTTGTGAGGAGGTGGCGGTGTAATGGCCGGATCGTGGATCAAGATGCGCGCCGACCTACAGACGCATCCAAAAGTCGTCCGCATCTCGTCCGCATTGAAAGCGGACAGGTTGCGCGCGATCGGTGGACTACACGCGGTTTGGTGTCTTTTCGACGCGCACTCGATCGATGGTTCGCTTGAAGGTTACACGCCGGAAATGCTCGATTCTCTGATCGGGTGCGCCGGTTTTACGCGCGCAATGGAATCGGTTGGTTGGTTATCGGTCAGCCCTAACTCACTCTCTTTGCCGAGGTTTGACGATCACAACGGGCAATCCGCAAAGCGTCGCGCAGACGACTCAATGAGAAAGAGAGGTGTCCGCAATTTGTCCGCAAACGAACAGGACAAAAAGCGGACTAGAGAAGAGAAGAGAAGAGAAGAAGAAACATCTCCGTCCGCTTCGCCAGCGAAGCCGGACGCCGAAGCCGTCGTCCCTGACACGGACGTCGCCGAAGCGGCCCGCGAGTACAACGTGCTCGCCGCCGAATGGGCGAAACCAAAAGTCTCGGCGCGCGGCCTCGCAACACTGGCCCCGAAACTAGTGAAGGTACGCAGGGCGATCCAAGCCGACATCCCGGAATTCACGCTCGCCGAATGCATGCGGCGTGTCCGTGACCAGGAAGAGTTCTTCCGGGGTGAATGGCAAGGGTGGTCGCTGGAGTGGTTCACCGGATCGAAGCGGGGCACCTACAACGCGGCGAAGGTGTGGAACCGGATGTACGGGCGCGGGTCGGCGCGGCCAGCGAAGAGCCGTGAGTTACCGAGGTTCAACGCATGAGCGTCGCCGAACTTGACGTGGCGCTTGACCGGCCGTTGCCGCAGTCTCCCGATGCGGAGCGGGCGGTGCTCGGATCGATTCTGATCAACAACGCTGCAATGGATCGCGTTGCGTTGCTGGTCGATACGGAAGACTTTTTTCGCGACGCTCATCGGACGATCTTCGCGACAATGAAGAGACTCGCGGAGAGCGTGAAGGAGATTGACCCACTCACGCTGCGAGAGCGGCTGTCGGCGAGCGCGCAACTCGAACAAGTCGGCGGATCCGCGTACGTCGCCTCATTGGTCGACAAGATCCCTGACATCGCGAACGTTGAGCGCTACGCGCAAATCGTTCGCGAGAAAGCCGACCTCCGTCGCTTGATCGTTATCGGCAACAAACTGATGCGCGCAGCTCTGGACACGGACGGAGTGCCGGCTGCCGAAATCGCAGCAGCCGCGGCCGAAGAGACGCAGATGGTGAGGCCGAACGATCTTCGTGGCGTGGTGCTGGACCTCGGCGAAGTCGTCGGAAGGCTGGCCGCCGTGTACCGGATCGGCGGCGTGGAGCGCGGCGCGTCGACAGCGTGGCCGTCGCTCGATGAGCACTACACCGTGGCACCGGGCGCGTGGACGCTCATTACGGGAATTCCGGGTCACGGAAAGAGCGGCTTTCTAGATCATCTCGTCCTGAACCTCGCCAAGAAACACGACTGGCAGGCGGTGATGTTTTCGGCAGAGAACTTTCCGCCCGAGTCGCACTTGGCATCACTCCTCGAAAAGTTCCTCGGCGAACCATTCAACGAAGGTCCGACCGCTCGCATGCAGCAACCGGCGATGGAGCGGGGGCTGATGTTTGTGAATCAGCACTTCCGCTTCATTGATCCGGCGGCGGAGCGGATGACTGTCGACCGAATCCTTGCGACGGCGACGGCGCTCGCGGAGAAGCGGCAGGTCAACGTGTTGACGATTGATCCATGGAATGAACTGCATCATGACCGCGCCAAAGGAATCACCGAGACCGAGTACATCAGCGTTTGTCTGACGAAAGTCAGGCGCTGGGCCCGCAAGCACCGGGCGCACGTCTTCGTCGTTGCTCACCCGCAGAAGATGGAGAAGGACCGCAACAGTGGCCAGTACGGCGTGCCGACCCCGTATGACGTTTCAGGCTCGGCGCACTGGCGCAACAAAGCCGACTACTGCCTGACCGTCTATCGCGACATCACCAATGGCGACGATCCGAACGTGCAGATTCATGTGCAGAAAGTCCGGCGCAGAGAGATGGGGCGCCTCGGAGTCGTAACGCTCCATTACGACAAAGTCACAAGCGAATACAGAGACCCGACCCGGCCACGCGGGCGCTGGGAGGATCGGCATGAAAACACGTAATCGCGAGCGGCATCGCGCCGCAGAAGGTAGGGGTAGATGACGAAACAGATTCGCATCTCGGATGATCTTTCATTTCCACTCGACATCGTGACGCAGGCTGTCGGTGTCCTAGCGAAGCGTCGCGCCGGGAAGAGTTACTTTCTGCGCCGTCTCTTTGAACAACTCTTTCGCGCTGGTCAGCAAGTTGCCATCCTCGATCCGAAAGGCGATTGGTGGGGTATTCGCTCGGCGGCGGATGGCCGCGCCGAAGGTCTGCCGATTGTCATCCTTGGCGGCGATCACGGCGATGTTCCGTTGGAAGTTGGGAGCGGCGAGGCAGTCGCAAAGATGGTCGTGGAAGATCAACTCAGCGCCCTTCTCGACCTATCGCTTTTTCGCAAACATGAGTTAGCAACATTTTCGGCAGCCTTCCTCGAAAACCTCTACCGCCTCAAAGCCCGCGAGCAATACCGAACGCCGCTCATGTTAGGGGTCGACGAAGCGGACGCCATCGCACCGCAGCAGCCGATGAGGGGCGAGGAGCGGATGCTCGGCGCGATCGAGGACATCGTTCGCTGTGGCGGGCAGCGCGGCATTGGCTGCGCGATGGCGACACAGCGATCGGCCGTTCTGAACAAGAACGTCCTGACGCAGATCCAGGTTCTTGTGGCACTTCGCACCATCGCTCCGCAGGACCTCAAGGCGATGGATGCATGGATCGATGTGCACGGCACCAAAGAGGAACGCGGCACACTCATGGAGTCGCTGCCAGCGGTGCCGGTTGGTGATGCGTGGGTTTGGTCGCCGGGTTGGCCTACGAGCGACGGCATTTTTCAGCGCATACACACGGCGCCAATCGAGACATTTGATTCCGGGGCAACGCCCAAACCTGGTCAACACCACCGCGAGCCGAAGAAGATCGCCGAAGTAAACCTCGATGCGCTTCGCCGCCAAATGGCCGCAACCATCGAACGGGCGAAAGAGAACGATCCGAAGGAGTTGAAAAAGCAGATCGCCGAGCTGCACAAGCAAGTCCTCGCGAGGCCTACCACCGCTCCAAAAGAATCGGACCTCGTTCATTTGAAAGCGGCAGCGATGCGTGAGGCGCGCAACGAATGGAAAGGGCGCGTCGCGAAGATCGAAGAGGCGCGGCGAGGAGACATAGCGCGCTACAACCGGCTGCGAAAGATGTTCACGAAGTTGACTGCGGCCGTCTCCGAATTCGCGAAGGAGTTGGCCGTTGATCTTCCGGCGATGGTGGAGATGCCGAAGGAATCGACGGCTGATGTCATTCATAACCGTCCGTCGCAGACTATCGTCAGCGCGTCGCAGCAGGCGCCGACTCCTTCGTGTAACGGTGATGGCTCCGCCGAAGGCGTATCGGGTGTGCAGCGAAAAATCCTGAATGCTTTGGCCGAGTTGGAGCAACTCGGCGCACGCAGCCCAGTTCGTGAGCTGGTAGCAATGCTTGCCGGGTACACGAACCTAAAGAGTGCAGGCTTCGTGAAAGCTGTTAGTTCACTGCGCACCGACGGGCACATTTCGTATCCCAACGTTGACACGATGGCACTGACAGAAAGCGGTCGCTCGCTCGCCGATTTCTCGAACGCTCCGCGCTCACCCGAGGATGTTCAAAATCGTATTTGCGCGCTAGTCGGTGGCGCGAGCGAGCGCATTCTTCGTCCATTGATCCGATCGTACCCGCAACCGTTGCCGCGCAGCGAAGTCGCGAACGAAGCTGGATATGGCAATCTAAAATCAGCAGGCTTCGTAAAAGCGATTAGCCGTCTTCGGTCGCTAGGCTTCGTCGACTATCCCGACACGCAGTCGATGGTCGCGCAGCCCGTGCTCTTTCTGGAGGCTCAGTGATGGTCTCCATAGGAGAGGTAACCGTAGAGGAGATGGCAACAGCTCTTCGATTCATCGCTGAGAATCTTTGCGCCAATTCGCCGCAACTTGAAGAGCACGTAACAGCCGCCCGCGACTTCATCCTCGCCGCCGGCAAAGAGATCGCCGAGATGCGCGCAGTAACCGGCCCCAGGTGCCCGCTGTGTAATCACTGGCTGAAGGCGGAGCACTTAGTACCGCGCGACTACACCGAGACATACTCGGCTGTTGTCTGTCAGCAATGCGGCCCACATAACCACTGCGTTATCTACGTCGTTGATCTCCTCGCCAATCACCCCGACATAGCCGCCGAAATGGGCCTGTCTCAATGAGCCGGACCCACGACTGCCCCAACCCCAACTGCACCGCTACGGACATCCCGAACGGTCAGGGTTGCTACAAATGCTTCTGGAAGGATGGAACGACAATGCCGACACTGACCGAACCTACGCCCGCCAACAACCTCCTCACTCCGCACGCCATCGACTACGCCAAAGCCCATGACCTGCGCTTGGTTCAGGTCGGGCTTGAGATCAGGGCGTACGACATGGACGGGACATACCTGACCGGCGCCGAGCATTGGTACGCCATAGTCGCACTAGCGATTGAGGAGCGGAGGAAGCTGCGGGGTGGCAATGGTGCGGCGGCGGGAGGGGATGCGATCAGGGCGTACGGGCACATTGCGGAGGGAGCGTCTAACGCGGAGAGCGCCGAGACCACAATCAAAGGTGCGAAGGATGCGAAGAGCCAGATCGATGACATTCTGTTCTGCGCGTACAAGTTCGATGACAAGCCGCATCAACTGTTCAACGCAATCCGCCGTGTCGCTGAATCGAGCACGCGCCTTGAGGCCAAGGACAAGATCGAGATCGTGCGGCTGATGAACGAAGAGTACGAACGCCCTTCGCGTGCCACGCTCACCCGCCAACTCGAAACGGCGCGGACGAGGCTCGCGGTCGCGATTCAGAAGACTCTCGACTTCGCAACTTGCGAGGAGGACGACCCGAGAAGCTGCAAAGAAATCGTGGTTCACGCGGCCTTCGCGGATTTCGTCGGCGAGTTGCGCTCAATCCTCGCCGCGATCGACGCACCGGCAGCGGAGGCGGCGAGTACCACGTTCCTCGCTATCGGTTGCTTTAATGGTGAACACTCGAAGTGCTCTAAGACGGTGACCAGGGAACTGGCGTGCGACTGTCAATGCCACAGCGCCGATTACGGATCGGAAGTCGCGCACCCTCCCGAACCGGCGAACGCGCAGGGGAGCGAAGTGGCGCGTTCGAAGACGTGCGGCTATGTCGGCTGCAAGAATCTAATTCCGGACAATCAGGATTTCTGCGGGCAACGCAACTGCGGCAGCATCAGTTCGAGATGCCAGAGCGAGCCGTCCTCCGCTCCGCCCTTCACGGCTGAAGAGGCGAGGGATTGGGCTGCGCTTGGAACGATGGCGCCGAGGCTCGGAGCAACCCTCCGCCGCTACGCCGACCTCCTAGATCGCCAGTCGCAGCCCCGCCCGCTCCACTCCTGCATCCGCTACCCGAACCTCTGCCACGTCACCGATCTGCGCGATGGTGAGCGGTGCTACAAGTGCCATGCGTTGCCGCCCAGCGTGGCGAAGGATGGCGAGACCGATGTCTGACCCTCAACCCCTCTCCGAAGCCGAGGAAGCAGAGCTGCGCAAGGCCGTCGAAGGGATGACGCCGGGACCGTGGCGGCAGCGGTACAACGGCCTTCCGATTTATCGCGGTCCTCTTCAAATTACAAACACGACATCTGAGGATCTTCGCGGATGGGTGTGCGCCAGCCAAAAGGATGCTGCCGGCATCGTCGCCCTCCGCAACAACGCGGAACGATTGCTCGCCACGATCGCCAACCTGCGCCAGCACGTCAACACGTTGACGATTCCTTCCGCCAAGGCGACTGCGCCGCAAGATGACCTTTCACGCTGCGCGATTTGCGGATGGCCGCTCGCCGCGACTATCAGTGAAGGTTGTGTGCGTGGGAACTGTTCGATGCGCCCATTCCCTAAGGCAGAGCAGTATTACTCGCCCACCCGCGCAACACAGGAGCGGAGCAAAGGGTTTGGTAAACCCACGGTCAATCGCCCCGCCGGAACAGAGGACGAGGGGTAGCCGATGCCCGAACTCACCTTGGCCGATCTCGCGCGCGAAATGGAGGACGTGAAACGCCTCCTCGCGGCGAAGGTGCGCCAAGGGGAAAGCCTCGAAGCCTGGCTGATGATCCTCTCCGGCCGGCTGAGCGATCCGACGCGTGTCACGATCGCCGAGGCCGTTGAGATGGAGCGGCGGTTGAGAGGGAAAGGCTCACGCTCCGGCGTGCGGAAGAAGATCGAGGCTGGCGTCTACACGCTCGAGAAACGTCCCGGCGAAAAAGAAGGGCGCATTCCTATCGAACAGATTTACGATGAGGGCTATCTTCCAATCGGTGTCTGGCGCGCGGCTCTCGCCGCGCAGAAACGAGGTCGCTGATGGTTCGTACATCCAACCCGACGCACGTCACCGGCAAGCGGCCACACCTGAAGATCCAACCGTGGATCGAGCACCCTGCGTTTTGTGTTTGCGCGAAGTGCTCAGCGCTATCGGACGATGAGCGTAGCAAGCCGCACTCGTTCCGTATCAATCGAGCGTCGAAGTACGGCGACGACTACCTCAAGAGCGCACAGCACGCGCTGGAGGTGAAGGCGCAGGAAGAAGCGAAACTCCGCGCCGGTGGTGATGGATGGATGGCGGCGAGTCCAGACAAGATCACGTTCGCGCAACTCGCCGCCGCGTACATGGAGGCGAACGACTCAGAGCGCAACGCGGAGATCATCAGGCTGCATCTCGTTCCGTATTTCGGAACATTGGCAGCCGCACAAGTGAAGTCCGCCGACTGGCGGGCGTACCAACGAAAGCGACTGCAAGAGGGCGCGTCGCCGGACACGATCAACCGCGAATGGAACGCCGGACGCGCCGTCCTCAACTTCGGGGAAGAAGAAGAGAGGATCGTCCGCAATCCGATCGGTCGCGGCGCCGTAAAACTGCTGCCGTCAAGCGGGCCACGTAAGGAATTCTTTGAGCCGGAAGAGTGGCGAATCTTTCTCGCCGCCTTCGATGGCTACGAAGGCTTCCGCGCACACCTCAAGCGTCGGCGTGATGAATTGCCGAGCCGCTTCGTCGGCGAGAGGGACTTAGGATCAGGGCGGCGCCACCCGAATTCCGACGCGTCGCGCGAGCAGTTCGCGCGGTTGCAGGAGTCCGCGCCGTTCGTCCGCGGCCTGCTCTTTTCCTGCGCCCGGGTGATGGAGCTCGCTGCCGTCCGTTGGCGCGACGTCGACCTACGCCGCGGTCTCGTGACGATCTTTCAGGAGAAGACGGAACGAGAAAAGGTCATCCCGATTGCCGAGCCGTGGCGAGCTGATCTCGCAGCGCGGCCGCGGGGATTGCCGGAAGCCTACCTCTACGCCCGTGCAAATGGTCAGCCGTTCTACGATCAGGAGATTCGGCGATCAATGGCACTAGCGCTGGACATCGCGGGGATCCGAAAGCACCTGACGCCGCACTCGATTCGCCACACGGCGTTGTCATGGCTGGCGATCGCCGGGGTTTCGGAGGCGCATCGGAAGGAGTTGGCTGGTCACTCGCGGAAGTCGGTCGCTGATGGGTACGCACACCTGACGAAAGGTTCGCTCGTTCCGGTGGTGGCGCTGCTGACGAGGATCGAGGCTCAGGGGTTCAGTGAGGAAGAGAGCGCGGAGGTTGCGCGCGAGGAGAGTACGAATTGAATCGACAACTCACGGTGCTTCCTGATCCGCTTCCTCATAACTTTGCAGCCGTCGAGCGCAAGGCCGTAGGTGACGCACTCGCGGCATACGCCAAGAAAATGCGCGAGGGCTATCGGCTGACCGCAATCGAATCCTATCGGCGCGAAGAAGACGCCGCGAACTTCATTCGAATGGCTGTCATGTACGGGCTGACTCCAGACTGTCGACCTGAATTTTTGTGTGGCGTGGCGGGAAAGATGTTTGTCGATCAGGTGTCTATTGAGAGTGGTCAATGAAAGCGCCCAATAACTTCCGCCGTCACGGCATCGTCAAACCACTGAGCCGTAATGGCGTCCCCAACGGGGTTCGAACCCGTGTTGCCGCCGTGAAAGGGCGGTGTCCTAGGCCACTAGACGATGGGGACGTGCTGGGCGGGGCCTGGTGAGCCCGGTAGGGATCGAACCTACGACCAATTGGTTAAAAGCCAACTGCTCTACCACTGAGCTACGGGCCCGTAACCTCAACGAACGAAACCCTCGAGGCACGCTCGAAGGGTGCGGAAGATACCACGCTCCGTGCGGAACGGGACAGGCCCGCCGCTTATTGCCTTTATCCGCGGCTGAGCATCGTCCAGAGTCCGATGACGATGAAGCCGGCGCCAGCGATGAGCTTCAGCGTCGACGGCTTCACGAAACGCTCGATCTGCGCGCCGACCAGGACTCCGATGGCCGAGGCCAGGACGAGGGCTGTAGCGCTCGCGGCGAAGACCAGCCATTTGTTGTTCTGCCCCTCGGAGGCGAAGAGCATCGTAGCGAGCTGCGTCTTGTCGCCGATCTCGGCGAGGAAGACGGAGAGAAAGATGGCGGAGAAGGCTTTCAGCATGAGTTGGGAGTGTATGCCGGTCGCGTAGTGCGGGCGTCCTCGCCCGGCGATGATTTGAGGTTGAATCACAGAAACTCCGGCGGGCGGGACGCCGCGCCGGATGCAGGCGGGACGCCCGCACTACGGCGTGTACGCGAAGGTGCGCATCGAAAGGTTGCCGTAGTGGAAGCCTTCGTAGATCGTGGTCAGCGAATCGCTGTCGCGGGAGGCGCCGAGGGTGACGAAAACCGGCTCGAAGTGTTCGGGGGTGGGGACGGCTAGGTTCGCGTGCGGGGCGAGGTCGCGATAGCGCGTCAGCGTTGCGAAATCGCGGGCGGCGAGGTGGGTGGCGAACCAGTCGTCGAATTCTTTCGCCCAATCGTCAACCGGCGCGTCTTTGTCGGCGAGGTGGATGGCGCGGAGGTTGTGGACGATGCCGCCGCTTCCTGCGATCACGACTCCGCGGTCGCGGAGCGGCGCGAGCGCCTGGCCGATTCGCATCAACTCGGCGGGATTGGTCGGATTCGGCTGCGCGATCTCGACGATCGGGATGCTTGCTTCAGGAAGAAGGCTGCGCATCGGAACCCATAGTCCGTGGTCCCAGCCGCGCGTTTCCTCGAGTGCTGCGCCGCCGAGGAGCGTGGCGATTTCGCGGGCCAGGGCGGGATCGCCCGGAGCTTCGTAGCGGATCTGGTAGAGCTCCGGCGAGAAGCCGCCGAAGTCGTAGATCGTTTCGGGATGCGCGACGGCGTTTACGCGGGCGCTGCGCGCTTGCCAGTGCGCGGAGACGACGGCGATGGCGCGCGCGCCGGCCAGTGATTTGCCGAACGCGGCGACGGCGCGGGTGAAGCCGTCCTGCTCCAGCGCGATCGACGGCGCGCCGTGCGAGATGAAAAGAGCCGGCATGGAATCGGTCATGTCGATATCATCCGCCGTAATGCGCATTCGCTGCCTGATCATCCTCTTCCTCCTGACAACGATTACTGTTCATGCCGCCGATCTCGTGCGATTGCCGACCGGCGTTTCGCTCGATCCTGTCGCGCCGTCACATGGCGTCGGGAACTTTCCGCTGGCGATGGCCATCGCGCCGGGAGGCGAGCGCGTGGCGCTGCTGCTGAACGGCTGGCGTCAGCAGGGAGTGCAGATCGTCGACCGCAAGTCGGGCGCTGTCGTGCAGACGCTGCCGCAGATTGCCGCGTTCCTCGGGCTCGCGTTCGCGCCCGACGGCAAGACGCTCTACGCGAGCGGCGGCAACGACGACTCGATTTTCGTCTATCGCTGGAACGGCAGCGAAGCTACGGCGGACGGCAGGATCGATCTCGTCGAACGTCCGAAGCCGGAGCCGAATGCGAAGCCGCAGAATCCGGAGGGAACGCAGTACCCGGCCGGCATCGCGATCTCGAAAAACGGCCGCCTCCTTTACATCGCGGAAAACCTCGGCGACACGCTTGCGGTGCTTAACCTCGATACGAAGCGCGTCATCCAGCGGATGAAAACCGATCGCTATCCGTACACGGTCGTCGTCGATGCACGAGGCGATGTGTACGTCTCCGCGTGGGGCGATGCGACACTCAACCGTTTTCGCGCCAGGGCGGACGGAACCCTTCGCCGCATCGCGCGCATCGTCGTCGGCCGTCATCCCTCAGCGATGTTGGTGCGCGGGACGCGGCTTTACGTCGCCTCGGCGAGCACCGATTCGATCAGTGTCGTCGATACGAGCACGTCGAAAGTGGTCAGAACGTTGAACGATGCGCCACCCGCGGGACCGCGCGAGGGAAGTACGCCGAACGCGCTGGCACTTTCGCGCGATGGCAGCCGGCTGTTCGTGGCCGAGGCGGACAACAATGCCGTCGCGGTTTTCGATGTCGCCTCGGGGAAGCTGCTCGGACGCGTTCCCGTGGAGTGGTATCCCTCGGCACTCGCGGTCGACGGCAGCGATCTGCTGGTCGTCAATGCGAAGGGACGCGGTACTGGTCCGAATCCGAAGCAGGCGCAGCCGGGTATGAAGATTCCGAAAGGCTCGCACGACTACACGCTCGGACAGATCGAAGGATCGCTGCTGTCGATTCCGACCGCCATCGCGCCGGCGAAGCTGGCATCGCTCACGCGGCGCGTGGCGCATGCGAACGGATGGGATGCGACGCGTGACGCGAAGCGCTATCCGCCGTTCAAACACGTCATCTACATCATCAAGGAGAACCGCACCTACGATCAGGTTCTCGGCGATATGAAGGAGGGCGACGGCGATCCGTCGCTGGTCTTCTTTCCGGAAAACGTTTCGCCGAATCATCACGCGCTGGCGCGGCGGTTCGGCCTCTTCGAGCGTTTTTTCGTCAACGCCGAGGTCAGCGCGTCGGGACACAACTGGTCGACGGCGGCGTACAGCACCGACTATCTCGAGAAGACGATGCCGTCGGCGTATTCGACGCGTGGCCGGAGCTACGACTACGAGGGGACGAACCGCGACCGCGTGGTCGACGACGATGATGACGTGAACGCGCCCGCCAGCGGATATCTATGGGACCTCGCCGTGCGCAAGAAGATCTCGCTGCGCGATTACGGCGAGTTTGCAGGTAACGGCCACAACGTGCCCGACGCGGTGGGCAAGGAGGTCATCGGATTCCGCCGCGCGTTGCGCGATACGACGTCGCCTGATTTTCCGCCGTTCAATATGAGCATTCCCGATCAGACGCGCGCCGACGTCTGGCTTCGCGAGTTCCGGCAGTACGTGGAGCGCGGCTCGCTTCCGGCGCTGGAGATCGTTCGCCTGCCGAACGATCACACCGAGGGCGCGTCGGCCGGAAAGCCGACACCGCGCGCGTTCATGGCGGACAACGATCTTGCCCTCGGGCGCATCGTCGACGCGTTGTCGCACTCGCCGTTCTGGCGCGACACGGCAATCTTCGTCGTGGAAGACGACGCGCAGGCGGGACCGGATCACGTCGATTCGCACCGCTCGGTGCTCCTGATGATCTCCGCCTGGAACCGCGCCGGAGTCGTGCATCGCTTCGTGAACACAACCGACGTCCTGGCGACGATGGAAGAGATCCTCGGCCTCGATTCGCTATCGCAGTTCGATCACTACGGCCGTCCGCTGCGCGGGCTTTTCGCCGATCAGCCGGACCTGACGCCTTACGATGCGATGAAGCCGGGAGTGCCGCTCGATGAGAAGAATCCGGAGAGCGCGCAGTCGAAACAATCGTCGCTGCTCGATTTTTCCCGTCCGGACGCAATCGACGATCACACGCTGAACGTCATTCTCTGGAAGACGATCAAAGGCGACATCCCCTATCCCGGCCCGACGCGGGCGGCGGTGGGGGAGATGCTGCGGTGAGGGAAAGCGTAGCGCCGACGGCTCGTCGGCTGGACCGCCAGCGGCCCGCTGGCGTGTAAATGCGCCGCCGAGCCGGCGGCGGTCCAGCCAGCGAGCCGCTGGCGCTACGTTTTTGGCACTACGCGAAGCCCTTGGGGCGTTCGTCGAGCATCGCGGCGATGTCGATCAGGCCGGCGGTGAAGATGGGGTTGCGCGTGCGGAGGCGCAGCGGCTTTTTCTGTTCGGACTTGATGGCGATGCTGCTGTCGTCGGCGTCGACGACGACTTCGTTGACTTTCGGCATGGCCACCTCGCTGCGCTTGCGTTCATCGGCGATCAGGCGGCGGTTGGTGATGAAGAGCATGCCGGTGTCGAGCGGCGCCTGGTGAATGCAGTACTCCTGAAATCCGAGTTGGATCGGACATTCGGCGCGCGGGAGGCCGGCCGCGACGGCGCGCAGAGTGCGGAATTGTTCGATGGCGCTCGCTTCATTTTCGACGTCTTCGTCGGTGAGCCCCAATCCTTCGCGAAGCGTTTTGATCTCCGCTTCCTGGGCCGTGCCGAGGCGGTCGTCGGCGAGAAGGTGCCAGACGACGGTGGAGTAGAACTCGCGTTTGACGGAGTGGATGTGCTCCGGCGTGAGGCCGGCGGCATCGCCGGCGTCGCTGAGGAGTTTGGAGATGGCGGCCGAATCTGCAACGCCACGGCGGTCGAGCTCTTCGAATGCGATGCGCAGCAGGACGCGCCGCGCGGCGGGGGCCCAGATCTCGTACGCGAGATCGAGCGACTCGCGCTCGCCGCGAAGGGCGATGAGAGCATGTTCGCCGCGATCGACGAGCAGGTGATCGAGCGCTTTCGTGTACCAATTGAGCAGCTCCTGATTGCGCTTCTCGGCCGATTCGTGCTCCGCGCGCTCGCGCGCTTCGCGCTCCCGGATCTGCCGCCGCTGGTTCGCGGTCATGAGGATGGGGAGGGCGATGCAGGCCGCGCCGAAGATGACCTCGAACCAACCCTGAGGCCCTTTCTTCGCCAGGACGCCGAAGCCGAGGAGCATGATC
>Ga0207650_10001533_pt1 | contig 16559 bp, 15 predicted proteins | sample KBSS63metaG_FD_184325 | JGI IMG/M metagenome (GOLD analysis project Ga0207650, IMG submission 184325) | Switchgrass rhizosphere microbial communities from Kellogg Biological Station, Michigan, USA - KBS S6-3 metaG (SPAdes) (version 2) | ecosystem: Host-associated > Plants > Roots > Rhizosphere...
CGACCCGCTGCGGCGAGACGTTGTCGCCCTTGTCGTTGACGATCAGGTCCTTCTTGCGGTCGGTGATGACGATCCGGTTCTTCCCGTCGAGATGGCCGACGTCGCCGGTGCCGAGCCAGCCGTCTTGGAGCACCCGCGCGCTCTCTTCGTCATTGTGCCAATAGCCCTTCATCACCAGCTCGCCGCGGACCATGATCTCGCCGTCATTGGCGATCCGGACCTCGGTGTTGAGGAGGGGCGGGCCAACCGTGTCCATGCGGATGCCGGCCTTGGGCCGGTTGCAGCTGATCACCGGCCCGGCCTCGGTCTGGCCGTAGCCCTGCAGCATCGGGAGACCCATCGCCTGGAAGAACAGGCCGACGTCGGGGTTGAGCGGCGCGCCGCCCGAGACCATTGCCTTCATCCGGCCGCCGAACTTGCGGCGGACCTTGCGGCGCAAGGTCAGCGACAGGATGCCGTCCATCGGCAAATCCCACGGCACCGACTTACCGGCATAGCGCTTGGACTCGATGCTCATTGCCCGGTCCATCAGATAGGCAGGCACGCCGCCGTCCTTTTCGACCTGCTTCATGATCTTGGCGCGCAGCATTTCGAACAGGCGCGGAACCACGACCATGATCGTTGGCCGGACTTCCTCGATATTGGCCGCGAGCTTCTCCAGGCTCTCGGCGTAGTAAATCTGGGCGCCCAGCGCGACCGGGAACAGTTGGCCGCCGCTATGCTCATAGGCGTGGCTCGCCGGCAGGAAGGAAAGGAATATTTCCTCGTCCCAACCGAAGTCATTGGCGATGACGTCAGTGCAGCCTTCGACATTATGCAGGATCATTCCGTGATGCTGCATGACGCCGCGCGGCGCTCCGCCGGTACCGCTGGTGTAGATGATGCAAGCTAGGTCTTCGCGCTTCACGCTGGCCATCCGCTGCTCGACCGCGCCGAGATCCGAGCCGCCCGAGACAAGCTCCTCCCAGTGGTGGAATTGCGCGACGTCGGGGGACTGGCCGGTGATGATGTCGTCGATCGAAATGACGTGACGGCATTCCGAGGCGAAAAGCACCGCCGGCAGCAGATTCCTGGCCAGCTTCTGGGTCGAGACGATCACCGCGCTGGCGCCGCTATTGGCGAGGATATGCTGGTGATCGCGCGTGGTGTTGGTGGTGTAGGTCGGGACGGTGACGCAGCCCGCGGCCATGATACCGAGGTCGGCGATCAGCCATTCCGGCCGGTTTTCGCTGACCAGCATGACGCGGTCGCCGGACCGAAGCCCAAGCCGGATCAGGCTTGCCGCAAGCGCCGCAACCTGCCGCGCGGCCTCATTGTAGCTGATGGACCGCCACTCACCCTCGACCTTTTTCGACAGGAAGGGAGCATCGCCCTTTTCCCGCGCGCGGGTGAGGAACATGGAGACGAGATTGGGAAATTTCTCGAGCTGAGTGTCGGCCACGCGCACCATTCTCCCGCTTGTTGCGCCTCTAGCGAGCGCTTCGAGCCGCTGTTTAGCGCATTGCACGGCCGATGCCAGCCGAGTGCGGTGGACAGGCTTTGCGTCACTCGCCTAAGCCGCAGGCATGTCGATCATTCGCTTTGTCCTGCTTCCCCTCATTCTGCTGGTCGCTTCCTGCGCCACGATTCCCGCCTCCGCTCCGCCGGCAGCCAGGGAGCAAGCATTCGTGATTGCCGCCAACCCGCTAGCCGCGCGGGCCGGGTTGGAGGTGCTCGAACGCGGCGGCAGCGCGGTAGACGCGGCGATCGCGGTCCAGGCCATGCTATCGCTGGTCGAGCCGCAAAGCTCGGGCATCGGCGGCGGCGCTTTCATGACCTATTATGACGCCGGCTCGCGCCAGATATCCGTCTATGACGGCCGCGAGGTGGCGCCGGCCCAGGCTATCCCAGGCATGTTCCTCGATTCTGCCGGAAATCCGCTGCCCTTCGACACGGCAGTGTTGAGCGGCCGCGCGACCGGCGTTCCAGGCGCGGTCAAGATGCTTGCGATGGCGCATGGCGAGCATGGCAAGCTGCCTTGGGGCAGCCTGTTCGGGGCGGCGGAACGGACCGCCGACGAGGGCTTCATCGTCAGCCCGCGGCTGCATCGCATGATCCACGCCGATTTCGCGGAAAACCATGCGCCCGACGTGATCGCCTATTTCTCGAAAGCCGACGGCTCACTGCTCAATGCCGGAGAGCGGCTGGTCAACAAGCCCTTTGCGGCCTTTCTTAGCCGGTTGGCCGAGCAGGGACCGGCTGCCCTCTATGCCGGGGAAACGGGTGCCAAGATCGTCGCCCGCACCCGCGCCGGGCCCTTGGGCGGCACGATGACCATGGCCGACCTCGCCAGTTACAAGCCGGTCAAACGCGAAGCGCTGTGCCGCCCTTATCGAGTCTATCTGGTTTGCGTCCCGCCCCCGCCGTCGAGCGGAGTCGGAACCCTGCAACTGTTGAAAATCCTTGAGGGCACCGACATTGCTGCGCGCAGCCCCAGCGACCCGCAGGCCTGGTTCCTGTTCGCTGAAGCAAGCCGCATCATGTACGCCGACCGCGACCGCTACGTCGGTGACCCGGCGTTCACCAATGTGCCGGTGCAGGGAATGCTGGACCCGGCCTATGTCGCCTCGCGCCGACGGCTGATCGGCGAAACCGCAGGCCCGCCGCCGGTTGCCGGCAACCCGGCGCTGGCGCCGTCGATGGCCGCCGACAAGACTCTGGAACCGACCGGCACGTCGCACTTCATTATCCGGGATGGGGACGGGAATGTGGTGTCGATGACCACAACCGTGGAATCGCTCTTCGGCTCCGGGCGCATGGTCGACGGCTTCTTCCTCAACAACCAGATGACCGATTTCTCCTTTTCACCCGCGGATGCCGATGGGCGCCCGGCAGCCAACGCGGTGGCTCCCGGCAAGCGCCCGCGCTCGTCGATGACGCCGCTGATCCTCCTTAATGGCGATCGAAGCTTTGCCGGGGCGTTCGGGTCAGCCGGAGGCAATGCCATCCTCGCTTATGTCGCCAAGTCGATGGTCGCAGCAGTGGATTGGAAGATGCCGGCCCAGCAGGCGCTGGCGGCACCGAACCTCGTTGCGCGCGGATCCAACTTCAACGGCGAGGTGGCCAAGTTCAGCCCGGAAATGCTGGCCGCGCTCCAAGCCAAGGGCATCGACCTCAGGCCCGGCCAGGGCGAGGATAGCGGGGTCCATGCGGTGATGATCCGCAACGGGCAGGTCGATGGCGGCTATGATCCGAGGCGCGAGGGCGTGGTGTTGCTGCTCGGGCGCTAGGCCGAGCCGACTGCTTCGGCGATATTGGACATGCCTTCCCGGCCGAGCCGCTCGGCGAGGCCTTGCGCGATGCGGCGGGCAATGCGGGGACCCTCATAGACCATTGCCGAATAAAGCTGGATGAGGCTGGCCCCGGCGCAGATGCGTTCCCACGCATCGTCGGCATCGGAGATTCCGCCGACCCCGATCAGCGGGATCTTGGCACCGGAGGCGGCGCGGAATGCGCGCAGGGCCTGGAGCGCCAGCGGCTTCAGGGGAGCGCCTGACAGCCCGCCTTGTTCATTCGCAAATGGCGAGTTGATTGGCGGCCTTGATACGGTCGTGTTGGCGACGATGATCGCATCGACCCCGTGCTCGATCGCAACCCGCACGATCTGATCCGGCTCGCCTTCGCCGAGATCGGGCGCGACCTTGAGGAAGATCGGCGGACCTGCTGGCAGCCGCGCCTCGCGGACCGCGGATAGCAGGGCTCGCAGCGCTCCTTCGTCCTGCAGTTGGCGCAGGCCGGGCGTGTTGGGCGAGCTGATGTTGACGGTGAGATAGTCCGCAACCGGGCTCATAGCGCGAACGCCCGCCACATAGTCCGCGATGCGATCGGCGCTGTCCTTGTTGGCGCCGATGTTGACGCCGACGATGCCGCGCCGGTTGCGCCGCTTGAGCCGGTCCAGCGCGGCCGCCTGGCCCCGGTTGTTGAAGCCCATGCGGTTGATCACCGCATGATCTTCCTTGAGCCGGAACAGCCGCGGCCGGGCATTGCCCTCCTGGGGCTTGGGGGTGACCGTGCCCACCTCGACGAAGCCGAACCCGAGCCCCAGCATGGCGTCGGGAACTTCGGCGTCCTTGTCGAACCCCGCCGCCAGTCCGACCGGCGAGGGGAAATGCAGGCCGGCCACCGACTGCCCGAGTGCGGACGGAAAATCGGGCAGCGGCAAGGACGGCGCGAGCGACAGGGTGGAGATCGTCGCGCGGTGGGCGGATTCCGCATCCAGCGCAAAGGCCAAGGGTCGAAGGAACTTGTAAAGGGCCACGACGCCGCTGTGTCATTGCGGACGCGCAGAGGCAATGACGTTGTAAAATGCCACTCAATCGCCTAAATCGGACTGGAAAGCTCCGATTAGACATGCGACTCACCCATCTTGCCGACTATGCCGTCGTAATGATGACCGCCGCCGCGCGCCGGGAACGGTGCGCTCGACTGACGGCGACCGACCTTTCCGAGGAAACCGGAGTGCCGCTGCCGACTGCGCAGAAGCTGATGCAGAAGCTGGCAGCCCATGGCCTGCTGGTTGGCCAGCGCGGCGCGGGCGGCGGCTATGCGTTGGCGCGGCCGGTGACCGAGATCACCCTCGCCGACATCGTCGAAGCGGTCGAGGGCCCGATCGTCATGACGATGTGCGCCGATGGCGTGAATCACGATTGCCTGCTCGACGCCCACTGCCGGGTTAAGCCGCACATGGGGATTGTCGGCAATGCCGTGCGGGGCGCGCTCGGTTCGGTTTCGCTGCGGGAGCTGGCGCAGTGAACGAAGAAGTCGTCACCAACCGCGAGGCGCGCGAGGCGCTGGCCAAGGATTACGAATGGGGCTTCTCCTCGGACATCGAGCAGGAGTTTGCGCCCAAGGGCCTCAACGAGGAAACGGTCCGCTTCATCTCCGCCAAGAAGGGCGAGCCCGAGTGGATGCTCGAATGGCGCCTCAAGGGATATCGCGCCTGGCTCGAGATGGAGGAGGTCGACTGGGCCAAGCTGACCATCCCCGAGATCGATTACCAGGACGCCTATTATTACGCGGCGCCGAAGCCGAAGCCCAAGCTCGGCAGCCTCGACGAGGTCGATCCCGAGATCCTGCGCGTCTATGAAAAGCTCGGCATCCCGATCGAAGAGCAGAAGGTGCTCGCCGGGGTCGAGGGCGCGCGCAAGGTCGCGGTAGACGCGGTGTTCGACAGCGTCAGCGTCGCGACCACCTTCCGCGAGGAATTGAAGGCCGCCGGCGTCATCTTCCTGTCGATCAGCGAGGCGATCCGCGAATATCCGGAGCTGGTCAAAAAGTACCTCGGCAGCGTGGTGCCGCAGCGCGACAATTATTTTGCCTGTTTGAACAGCGCGGTCTTTTCTGACGGCACCTTCGTCTATGTGCCGGAGGGCGTGCGCTGCCCGATGGAGCTCAGCACCTATTTCCGCATCAATGCCGAGAATACCGGTCAGTTCGAGCGCACCCTGATCGTCGCCGACAAGGGCAGCTATGTATCCTATCTCGAGGGCTGCACCGCGCCGATGCGCGACGAGAACCAGCTTCATGCCGCGGTGGTCGAAATTTACGCGCACGAAGACGCCGAGGTAAAATACTCGACCGTCCAGAACTGGTATCCAGGCGACGCCGAGGGCAAGGGCGGCATCTTCAACTTCGTCACCAAGCGGGCGCTGTGCGCCGAGGCGCGCTCCAAGGTCAGCTGGACGCAGGTCGAGACCGGCAGCGCGATCACCTGGAAATATCCGAGCTGCATCCTGAAGGGCGAGGACAGCGTCGGCGAATTCTATTCGGTCGCGCTGACCAACAATTACCAGCAGGCCGACACCGGTACCAAGATGATCCACATCGGCGCGGGGTCGCGTTCGACCATCGTCAGCAAGGGTATCAGCGCCGGCAAGTCGAACAACACCTATCGCGGGCTCGTGCGGGTGCTTCCGGGCGCGGAGAATGTGCGCAACTTCACCCAGTGCGATTCGCTGCTGCTGGGCAGCGAATGCGGCGCCCATACCGTGCCCTACATCGAAGTCAGGAACCCGACCGCGACCATCGAGCATGAAGCGACCACGTCGAAGATCAGCGAGGACCAGCTGTTCTACGCGCAGATGCGCGGGCTCGATACCGAAAGCGCGGTGGCCCTCATCGTCAACGGCTTCGCCCGCGAGGTGCTGAAACAGCTGCCGATGGAGTTTGCGGTCGAGGCGCAGAAACTGCTTGGGATCAGCCTGGAAGGAAGTGTTGGTTAAGTGCTGAAGATTGAAAACCTCCACGCAACCGTCGCCGGCAAGCCGATCCTGAACGGGCTGACCCTGACCGTCCCGGCCGGAGAAATCCATGCGATCATGGGCCCCAATGGCGCAGGCAAGTCGACGCTCGCCTATGTGCTTGGCGGGCGCCCTGGCTACGAAGTGACCGAGGGCTCGGTGACGTTCGACGGGCGCGATCTGTTTGAGATGGAGCCGCACGAACGCGCCGCGGCGGGCATGTTCCTGGGCTTCCAATATCCGGTCGAAATCCCCGGCGTTTCCTACCTCCAGTTCCTGCGCGAGAGCCTGAATTCGCAGCGCCGTTCGCGCGGCGAGAAGGAACTGTCGGGCGCCGAATTCATCCGCCTGTCGAAAGACAAGGCGGCGCTGCTCGGCATGGACGCGGAAATGCTGAAGCGTCCGGTCAATGTCGGCTTTTCGGGCGGCGAGAAGAAGCGCGCCGAGATGGTGCAAATGGGGATCATGGATCCGCGCCTCGCGATCCTCGACGAGACCGACAGCGGACTCGACATCGACGCGCTGAAGGCGGTCGGTGCGGGCATCAATTCGATCATGCGCGCACCCGACAGATCAGTGCTGTTGATCACCCATTACCAGCGCCTGCTCGACTATGTAACGCCCGACGCGGTGCATGTCCTGTCGCGCGGAAAGATCGTCCGTTCGGGCGGGCCGGAGCTGGCCCATGAGCTCGAGCGCGAAGGCTATGCGGAGGCGGCTGCATGACCGCGCTCCCGACCCGCAAGCTGGAAGCCTATCGCTACGCCGACATCGACGCATTGCGCGATGTTTGGGACGGTCTCGCGCAACCTGACGAAGTCAAAATTGCTGCGCAGCAAAGACTGCAGCAAATCTGGCTGCCGAGCGGCGACGAGATCGACATTCGCCGCGTGGAAATGGTGGTGGCGGCGGGTGCCGTCGTGCGCATTTTCGCGCTCAACAATGCGTCGCGCTACGGGCGCTACGAGATCGACGTGACGATGCATGAGGGCGCCGATTTCGCGCTGTTCGGCGCCAACATCGGCGGCGGCAATTCGACGCTGGAAATCGTCACGACGCTCAAGCATGTCGCGCCGGGAGCGACGTCACACCAGACCATCCGAAGCGTGCTGGGCGACAAGGCAACCGGCAGTTTCCTGGGCCGGATCGAAGTGGCGCGCGAGGGCCAGCAAACCGACGCCGAGCAATCGGTGAAGGCGATGCTGCTCGACCGCGGCGCGACCGCCAATGCCAAGCCCGAGCTCGAGATTTTCGCCGACGATGTGAAATGCGCCCACGGCGCGACCGTCGGCGAGCTGGACCGGAACCAGCTATATTACGCTGCTGCGCGCGGGCTCGATCCGGTCAGCGCCCGGGCGTTGCTGCTCGAAGGCTTTGTCGGAGGCCTGTGGGACGAGATTGAGGGCGACGATCAAGGCATTGCCGAGATGGCGCGAGTGGCGCTGCGGAAGGTGGCGGCATGAACGAGGACCGGAAAATCCTCCCCGGACCGGGGAGGTGGCAGTCCGAAGGACTGACGGAGGGGGCCCCCTCCACCACCGAGCCCAGCTCGGCGGTCCCCCTCCCCGTGCCGGGGAGGAATTGGAATGTGCGCGACCAGTTCCCGGCGATTCCGCCCGGCTGGCACTATCTCGACAGCGCCGCGACTGCGCAAAAGCCGCAGGCGGTGATCGATGCGATCACCCGTGCCTACGGCCATGATTATGCGACCGTCCATCGCGGCGTCTACGAACGCTCGGCGGCGATGACTGCCAGCTTCGAGGCGGCGCGAGCTGCCACCGCCTCGCTGATCGGCGGCGACGAGCATGAGGCCGTGTTCACCCGCGGCGCGACCGAGGCGATCAACCTGGTCGCCCGGACTTTCCGCAACGGCGACCGAAAGCGCGTGCTGCTCAGCCAGCTCGAGCATCATAGCAATATCGTGCCATGGCAGCTGGCGGGTTACGAGATCGACGTCGTGCCGCTGACCGAAGACGGGCGGATCGATCTCGATGCCGCCGAGCGGATGGCGAATGAGGACCACGCGGTGGTCGCTTTCGCCCATGTGTCGAACGTGCTGGGATCGATCCTCGACGCCAAGCGCGCGGCGGGCATCGCCCACAAGGTCGGCGCGAAGCTTCTGCTCGACGGCTGCCAGGCGGCTCCCCGGCTGCCGGTCGACGTCGCCGCGATCGGCGCCGACTTCTATGTCTTCTCGGCGCACAAGATCTACGGGCCAACCGGAATCGGCGCGCTGTGGGCGAAGCAGGAACTGCTCGAGGCGATGCCGCCATGGCAGGGCGGCGGGGCAATGATCGACCGAGTGACGTTCGAGAAAACCACATACCTCCCCGCCCCCTCGCGGTTCGAGGCCGGGACACCGCACATCGCCGGCGCCATCGGCTTCCACGCGGCGATCGACTGGGTCAACGGGATCGGCCTCGACGCCATCCATGCGCACGAAAGCGCGCTGGTGATCGAGGCACGCGCGGCACTGCGCGAGGTAGCGGGCGTGACCCTGTTCGGGCCGGAGGACAGCGCCGGGATCGTCAGCTTCGCGCTGGAGGGCGTGCACCCGCACGATATCGGCACGATTCTCGACGACCATGGAGTCGCGGTCCGAGCAGGCCACCATTGTGCGCAGCCGTTGATGGATTATCTCGGCGTGCCCGCAACGGCCCGCGCCAGCTTCGCCGCGCACAGCGACGCAAGCGATATCGAGGCCCTGGTCGAGGGCCTCTACAAGGTAAAGCGGATTTTCGGATGACGATGGGCGAAGAAAAAAAGATCGAGGTTGAGGAGGTCGACGGCGTCGACAGTCCGCCGCGCGCCCGCGTCAGCGACGAGACGCCCGCCGAGACGTTCGAGCGCAAGCGCGATTATCTTGCCGGCTTCCTCGCCGAGAAGAAGCCGGCGCCCGACATGGGCGGCCCCGGCGGAGCGCTTCAGGAAGCGGTGATCGAGGCCTTGAAGTCGATCTACGACCCGGAAATCCCGGTCGACATTTACGAGCTGGGCCTGATCTATGACGTGGCGATCAGCGAGGATGGCGACGCGGTCGTCACCATGACGCTGACCACCCCGCACTGCCCGGTCGCGGAATCGATGCCCGGCGAGGTCGAATTACGGGTGCTGTCGGTGCCTGGCATTCGCGACGCCGAGGTCAAGCTGGTGTGGGATCCGCCATGGGACCCTTCGAAAATGAGCGACGAGGCACGCCTCGAGCTGGGAATGCTTTAGATGAACCAAGAACGTAAAGTCCGTGCTCGCCCCGCCGCGATCACGCTCACGCCGGGAGCGGAGGCGCGCATTGCCGAGCTGATGGCGAAGGCGCCGGCGGGCACGATCGGGGTCAAGCTCTCGACTCCTCGCCGCGGCTGCTCCGGCCTCGCCTATTCGGTCGATTATGTGACGGACGAGAATAAGTTCGACGAGAAGATCGAAACGCCCGGCGGCACTTTCTATGTCGACGGGGCGTCGATCCTCTATTTGATCGGCAGCACGATGGACTGGCGCGAAGACGATTTCGCCGCGGGCTTCGTGTTCGAAAACCCGAATGCCAAGGGCGCCTGCGGCTGCGGCGAAAGCTTCACCGTCTAGCCGGTAATCTGCTAAGCGAATCCGGAAGGGAGAATGTCATGCGCTTTCTCTTTCCGGTTGCGATTATGCTCGCCGCGGCTGCTCCGGCCCTGCCCGCCAAATCGCCGCCCCTGCAAAAGCCAAGTGCCGATTGTCCGGGAGCGACCGGCCAATGGGTGCGCCAAGGACGCGGATGGCATAGCCAGCCGGTCAAACCGCAGAAGCTAGGCGAATTGCCTCCCGCCGAGGCCTATGCCGCCGTCTACCGGCTCGACGAGCGCGGCTGCATGGTGCCGGTCAAGTTCCGCGACGGGCGACGCTAGCGCCGATCAGAAGCCGAGGCTGTAGCGGATTGCCGCTCCCATGTCGGGGTCTGCCGTGGCGATATGCCCTGGCTGGCGCCGCGCATAGAGATTGGCGCCGAGCCAGCCGCGGCCCAAGCCCGTCGAATAGCTAAGCTCGGCATCGACCTCGCGGCCAGAGGGAGTGAAGCTCAGCCGCTCGAGCGTCCTCGTCTCGGTTTCGGTCGCATAATCGTAGCCGGTCGGCAGCATCATCGAGATGCCTCCGTTCTCAACCCGCAGCGGCTGCGCGATGCGGAAGCCGAGCCGGTCGCTCGATCCGAGCAGGCCATATTTGCTGAGATCGAACGAGTAGGCGCCGGTCTGGAACTTGCCGCCGGCGAAGTCGGTCCAGCCGCGCCGGCCCATCAGCGTCGCCGCCCAGCCATTGCCGAGGTCCTGGCGCCCTTCGAAATCGAGGAACAGGCTGGTCGCCCCGCCGCCGCCGAACACGCTGCCGAGGCGGCCGCCGAGCAGGCTGCGCTGCTCGTCGAGGCGGCTCATGCCGATCGAGCCCCAGGTGCCTGCGCCAAACCGGCGGTCGAGCGTCATGCTGGACCAATTGTAAGGCCGGTCGGCCTCCCATCCCTGCCGATCCTGCCACGCGCGGCCCTGTTCGGCCGCAACGGTCAGGCCGGCGAAACCAAGGTCGCGGCGGATCGCGAGGCTCGATCCCCGTTGCGCCTGGAAGCCAGGGTCGCCGCTGATGTCGCGGGCGATGAGGAAGGCGCCACCTTCGGCATCGGTCAATTGCCGCTCGATCGCCTTGGCGCCTTCGGAGAAGCCGAAAGCGGCCCTGGTCTTGCTGTCCAGCCGGGCAATCGCCGTGCCGGCGACGAGGCGGGACTGGCGGGCGTCATCCGGACCGATCCCGAGCCGAGTGACGTCGATGATGCCGGCGGAGCGAGGCCGTTCGGCCACGCTCAGCGCGATCGACACCGGGCCGGCCTGGACCGCCGAACCGCGGACGTGGCCAGTCAGCGCGCGCTCGAGCGGGAGGCGAGTCTGGGCCTGGCGCAGGCCCCTGGCGAGGTCGATCGCGAACGCGCGGCTGTAACCGTCGAGGATGATTGCCCCCATCGATCCCTTGGCGCCGCCGTCGCCGGCGGCCTCCGGCAGTCCGCCGGATGCGCTTGCCGTGGTGACGACTGTTTCACTGCCGGCCAGGCTGGTCGTTCCGACCGGCTGGAACGCACGCTCAAGGTTGAGCCGGCCCTGGCCGAAAACGGGATCGTCGCCGGGGGCGCCGAGGTCGTCGGCCGTCGAGAACAACAGGTCGACGATCTGGGCCCCCGTCAGGTTGGGAAACGCCTGGGCGATCAGCGCGATCGAGCCGGTGATGATCGGCGCGGAGAAGCTGGTGCCGGAATAGAGCGTGCCGGTGCCGGTATTGTCGATTGTGCGCACCCGAACGCCCAAGGCAGTCAGATAGGAATTCTGCCCCTGTCCGGCACGGTTGGAAAATGTCGCCAGCTGGGTGAGGCCGGTGTCGAGCGCCCCGGCAATGATCACCTGGCCGGGAAACTGCTGGGCCGGAACCAGCGCGAACGGGTCGGCATTGCCACCCTTGAGCGGGTCTTCACCGTCGTTGCCGGCGGAAATGACCAGGATAATCCCGGCATTAACCGCCCGCTGCATGGCCTGCAGCAGCAAGCTTCCCGGAGCTTCGCCGCCGAGCGAAAGATTGATGACCTTGGCGCCGGCCAGCCGCGCCGCGTCGACACCCTGGGAAATGGCGTTGTCGAAGAATTCGCAGCCGCTACCCGACGGGGCAGTGCAGCTGCCCGGGCTATCCGCGCGGAACGACAGGATCGTTGCGTTGAAGGCGATGCCCACGTTCTGCAGGTCGTTGCGGGCAGCGGCCGCGGTCGCCGCGACCGCCGTGCCGTGCCCGTCATCATCGCTTAGCGGCCGATTGCCGGCGACGTCGCGGCTGGCTGGATCGATGCGCCCGCTGAATTCGTCAAGCGTCGGGTTGATGCCACTGTCGACGACCGCAAGCTTGACGCCCTGGCCGGTCGCGCCCTTTTCCCAGGCGTGGATTGCGCCTGAACTGACAGCGCCGTTGGAACGCTGATACTCGGTCGTGTTGAAACTGCCGCTCGGCGTCGGCGTGGGGGTCGGCGTCGGCGTGGGGGTCGGGGTCGGAGTCGGGGTGGGCGTCGGAGTCGGGGTGACCGCCGGAGGAGGCGTCGAGCCGATACCGCCGCCACCGCCGCCGCCTCCACAAGCGGAAAGGCCCAGCATGAGCGCGCAAGCCGTCGACGACAAGAACCGGTTACCCATTGACACTTCCCCGACAAGCCGTTGGAACTTAACGGCTTTTCCATATGTGCTTATGGTTAATAAAAGCTTTCATTTTGCTGAAGAGCCTCAGCTGACTAGTAGCGATAATGAATGAACCCCCGCTTTGCCCCCTTGTTCGCCAACGTGACCGACTGGGTCTTCGACCTCGACAATTGCCTATACCCAGCGTCGACTGGCCTGTTTGACCTGATCGATCAGCGCATGGGAGCCTTTATTGAACGATTGCTAGGGGTCGATTCATCCGAAGCCAAGCGGGTACAAAAGGCACACTTTCACGAACATGGGACCACGCTGGCGGGTTTGATGCGCGAGCACCAGGTCGATCCGCACGAGTTTTTGAGCGACGTCCATGCCATCCCGCTCGACCGGGTGACGCGTGACGACCGGCTGGCCCGGAACCTGGGCCGCCTGCCGGGCCGCAAGCTCATCTTCACCAACGCCGACGAACCCTATGCCCGCCGGGTGCTGGAAGCGCTTGGAATAGGCGAGCATTTCGCGGAGCTTCACGATATCCATGCCGCCGAGCTTCAGCCCAAGCCGAACGAACATGGCTACCGGCGGCTTCTCGACCGGTTCGAGATCGACCCTCGCCGTGCGGCGATGATCGAGGACATGGCCCAGAACCTCAAGCCGGCAAAATTGCTGGGAATGACGACGGTATGGGTCGACAACGGATCGGAACGCGGCAATCACGCCCACCATCCCGACTTTATCGACCTCACCATTAGCGATGTTGGCGAATGGCTCGAGGACATGCTTGGAGAAAGCGAATGACCGCCACGGCCGCCGACCTGCAATCGACCATCGAGGAGGCGTGGGAGCGGCGGGACTCGATCGATCCGAACGACCGGGCGCTGAAAGAGGCGGTCGAAGCCGCCATCCTCCGCCTCGATAGCGGCGAAGAGCGTGTGGCCGAAAAGGCTGACGGCCAGTGGCGGGTCAACCAGTGGCTGAAGAAGGCGGTGCTGCTGAGCTTTCGCCTGAATCCAATGGAAGCAATTCCCGGTGGGCCCGGCGGAGCGCCATGGTGGGACAAGGTGCCGTCAAAGTTCTTCGGTTGGGGTCCCGACAGCTTCGCCAAGGCCGGTTTCCGCGCCGTGCCGGGGGCAATCGTCCGCCGCGGCGCCTACATCGCCCCGGGCGCGGTGCTGATGCCAAGCTTCGTCAACCTTGGCGCTTATGTCGGCGAGGGGTCGATGGTCGACACCTGGGCGACGGTCGGCAGCTGCGCGCAGATCGGGCGCAACGTCCATATTTCCGGCGGCGCGGGCATCGGCGGGGTACTCGAGCCGCTCCAGGCCGGGCCGGTGATCATCGAGGACAATTGCTTCATCGGCGCCCGCTCCGAAGTGGCGGAAGGGGTGGTCGTCGAGGAAGGCGCCGTCCTTTCGATGGGCGTGTTCCTCGGCGCCTCGACCAAGATCGTCGATCGTGCCAGCGGCGAGGTGATATACGGGCGGGTGCCGGCCTATTCGGTCGTGGTGCCCGGCACTCTGCCGAGCGACAAGGGCGGCCCGGCCCTCGCCTGCGCGGTAATCGTCAAGCGGGTCGATGAGAGGACCCGTTCAAAGACGTCGATCAACGAGCTTCTGCGCGATTAGCCAATAAGCCGACCTTATTGCCGTAAGCCCGGCTTTGGTTGGGCCGCAGAGGCAATTCCTCCTAGATGCTATAAGGAATTAGGAGGTTGCCGATGGCTACGCTCAGCAACGAACTGTTTGATCGCAAGGCCCGGGACGCCAAGCCCGCCGGCGCTGGCTACCTGCAGCCGATGATCAATCAGCAAATGACGGGCCGCGAATGGCTGGTGTTGCTGACATTGGCGGTCATCTGGGGCGGCGCCTTCCTGTTCATCGGGGTCGCCGTCCACCACGTTCATCCGCTGACCTATGTGTGGCTGCGCCTGACCATCGCCGCGGGCGCCATGTTCCTGTTCCTGAAGGTCAAGGGCGAACGGCTCGACCTGCCGCGCGAAGTATGGGGATCGATCCTGCTGCTGGCGCTGCTCAACAATGCGTTGCCGTTCACCCTGTTCGGCTGGGGACAGACCCATATCGCCAGCGGGCTTGCCTCGATCCTCAATGCCACCACCCCGATCTGGGGCGTCCTCGTCGCCCATTTCTTCACGGCGGACGAGCGGATGACGCCGCGCAAGATCGCCGGGGTAGTGCTAGGTTTCGCCGGCGTGGCGACGATGATCGGGCCGATGTTATTGGCGAATATCGGCACCGACGCGGTGGCCCAACTGGCCTGCATCGCAGCGGCGCTCAGCTATGCATTTGCCGCGGTCTGGGCACGCCGCTTCCGCCGGATGGGCGTCTCTCCCATGTCGCTGACTACCGGCCAGCTGACCGCCGGAGCGCTGATGATGCTGCCGCTCGCGCTGCTGGTCGACCAGCCCTGGACCCAGCCGCTGCCGCCGATCAGTGCGTGGGGCGCGATCGTCGCGCTGGCGCTGCTCTGCACCGCCTTCGGCTACGTCCTTTATTTCCGGCTGATCGAGACGGCCGGGGCAACCAACGCGCTGCTGGTGACCCTGCTGGTGCCGCCGTTCGCGATCCTGTTCGGCAGCCTGTTCCTGAACGAGGTGCTGGCCCCGCAGGACTTTATCGGGCTGGCGCTGATCGCGCTTGGGCTGGCCGCGATCGACGGCCGGTTGCTCAAGCTGCTTTCGGCGGGTTCAGCTCGGCAAGCAGCTTAGCGGCGTCCGGGCTGGTCCAATCGAGGTCGCCGACGTAGCGCCAGACTTCCTTGCCTTCCGCATCGTAGAGGATGGTGGTCGGCATGACCTGGACACCGAGGGCCGAAGTCAGCTTCATGTCCGGATCGTGATAGGCGGCAAAGCGGCCGATATCGCGCTCGCCGAGAAAGGCGTCGACCGAGCCTTGCGGCGCCATGTCCTGGCTGACCGCGATTATGCCGAGCTTGCCTTCGTCCGCCTGCGCCTGCTCCAGTTGCTGGAGGGTCGGCAGCTCCTTGATGCAGGGCGCACACCAGCTCGCCCATAGATTGACGAGCACCGGCGTTCCCTTGAACTTGGCGAGATCGAACTCGCCGCCGTCCGGATTCTTGAACTTCACCGTAGGCGCCGGCTCGCCCTTGTGGCTGCGGTCCAGGCCCTTGGCTTCCTGGCTTTCCTCGGCTGGCGCTTGAGGCGCATCCGCCTTTTGCCTATCGCAGCCGGCGACCATCGGGGCCGCAACGGCCAGCAGGAGAGTGACGATCAGCCGCACGGGTGACTCCAATCAAATGTGGGGTGGGCGTTTCGCAGGCGGCCCAGCCGCGGTGATGCGTGAGATAAATGCCTCGATCGCGATCGACAAGCGATTGTGGCGCGAGGACATCGCCGCCAGCCGCGCCCACGCCGCCATGCTCGGCAAGCAGGGGATTTTATCCGCCGAGGATGCCGCCGCGATCGACCAAGGGCTCAGCCAGGTTGCGGCCGAAGTCGAGGCAGGACAACTCCATGAGGATCCGGCGCTCGAGGACATCCACATGCACGTCGAGCATCGCCTGTCCGAACTGATCGGAGATTCCGCGGGAAGGTTGCACACCGCACGGTCGCGTAACGATCAGGTGGCGACCGATTTCCGGCTGTTCGTGCGACGTTCGATGGACACGGCCATTCAGCGGATCGACGCGCTTGAATCCGCGCTGCTGGACCGTGCCGAAGAGCATGCAGCGGACGTCATGCCCGGTTTCACCCACCTCCAATCCGGACAGCCGGTAACGCTCGGCCATCACCTCCTCGCTTATCGCGAAATGCTGGTCCGAGATCGCAGCCGCTTCGCGGATGCGCGGGCTCGCATGAACCAGTCTCCGCTGGGCAGCGCCGCGCTGGCCGGCACCGGCTTTCCGATCGACCGCGAAGAGACGGCCAAGGCGCTTGGTTTCGACCGGCCGACCGCGAACAGCATCGACGCGGTCAGCGACCGCGACTTCGTGGTCGACTACCTGCATGCCGCCGCGCTTTGCTCGGTCCACCTTTCTCGCCTGGCGGAGGAAATCATCCTGTGGGCATCGCAGCCGTTCGGCTTCGTCAAGCTGCCTGACAGCTGGTCGACCGGCTCGTCGA
>Ga0207650_10001535_pt1 | contig 16547 bp, 10 predicted proteins | sample KBSS63metaG_FD_184325 | JGI IMG/M metagenome (GOLD analysis project Ga0207650, IMG submission 184325) | Switchgrass rhizosphere microbial communities from Kellogg Biological Station, Michigan, USA - KBS S6-3 metaG (SPAdes) (version 2) | ecosystem: Host-associated > Plants > Roots > Rhizosphere...
ATAAAATAAATAAAGGAATATTACCAATAATGAGTTTCATACCAGTGAATTTAATTGTGATTATTTTGATTTTGTTTCGCCCCACACGTTGACTGTTGTGGCATTTCCAAGCAACGCTTTGGGAACTTCAATTACAATGGATAGTACATTCGTTCCGGCAAACGTGTCTACGCCAGCACTGCGGAAACCTGTTTGTGTGCCGCCGATGATTTCCTTAAACCGTGCCAGATCAAAAAAGAAGGGGTCGTCCCGGGGGCCAGCAAAGATTTTAATACCATTATTTGTTCCAACAATTGCGGTAGTTGTGCCGTAGGTCGTGACAGCGGTTTCGGTCACAGTGCCATTTGTTCTCACTGTGCTTGATGTGCCGGGAGATGAAGGAGCTACAGGGCCATACACCCTTAGTTTTCCGTTTTGAACCATGGCCTGGATCACAAGGTCCTCAACATTGTCGCCTGTGTTATCAATATTGATTTCATAAAGTACATTGTTGGGAAAATTGGCCGCAGATGTTACAGCGGGCGACATAAGTCCCTGCACATTCATTACAAAAACCATCTTGCTATTGTCTGCAGGGCTTTGAAATGCATAAATATCGGTGATATCTGCACCGGTGCTTGTACTGTTAGCACCTGTTACTGCAGGAGCGTCGATATGGTCGGCTGCAAAAATGATTCCGGCGAGCACTGTTACAGCCATGAAACTGCCGATCATGATTTTCTTTTTCATAACTAAAGTTGATTGTTAATGATTACTGGTTTCAGGGAAAAGATTTTAAAGTTGGTTGCACCTGCAGGGTGTCAGCTAATGTATCAGTTACGAAATGTTTTTAAGGATGGATTGAAATTTCCAAATTTTTTTATAACCGATTTGAATTGAAAATTTAAAACCAGTATCGTTTGTTGTTCGTAAATGGTTTCAATGGTTTATACTATAAGCCTGTTTTTTAAATGAAACCTGCACTAAAATCTTTTTTGCTTTTAGCAACTGCAATTTGTATTTGCGCTACTGCGTTAGCACATGTAATTGTTGGTGAACTGGAGCAAATGTCAGCGACAGAAACAGCTGTTATTTACCTTAAACTGGGTTACCAACATATACTTCCGCTTGGGCTCGATCATATTTTGTTCGTTTTGAGTTTGTTTTTATTCAGCCCCAGGTTGAAACCTGTTATTATACAATCGACAGCATTTACGGTTGCACATACAATTACGTTGGGATTAGCGATGTATCACATCATTAATTTTCCCGCAAAAATTATAGAGCCACTCATTTCAATTTCCATTATGCTCGTTGCTGCTGAAAATATTTTCTCTCCTAAACTTAAAGCAACACGGATCGGTATCGTTTTCTTATTTGGCCTGGTACATGGCTTAGGCTTCGCTTCTTCATTAAGCCAATTGGGGCTACCGAAGAATGCCTATTTAAGTTCATTAGTGATGTTTAATGTAGGGGTGGAACTGGGACAATTAACTGTCATTCTGGTTGCTTTTTTACTAGTAGGCAGATGGTTTGGACATAAAGCATTTTACCGTCGTAGGGTTGTTCTGCCATTATCAGTTTTAATTATTTTAATAGCGGCCTATTGGACGGTGGGAAGAATTTTTTATTGAACAGATAAATTTTTCTCAAGGTCCTTACGCATTGCCGGACTTAAATCATATTTATTCTTTTCCGCTGCTTTAAAAAATTGTTGTGCAGCATAACCTTTTTCCAAACCTTTCATTAGCTTACCCATCCAGTACAATTCCAAACCTTCTAATGGACGTCCAGAAACTGATTGCTTGTAAACACTATACGCTTCTTGTTTTCGTCCATTCAAAAACAAACACCAGGCTAACCAGGCACTGGTTTGTGGAGTGCTGCGGGTAATTATTTCATTTTGTGCAATTAAAAGTGCTTTTGCGGGGTTATGTAAAGGGGACGTATAAACCTGGATCAAATACTTATTATACATATCTCCGTATTCAGGGAGGCTTGCCTTATCAACAAACGCAATGGCCCATTGTTTTGCCGCAATGGTATCGTTTAATTCATTTGCTTGTGAAAGTTTTAATAACGGATCCGGCGATTGCAATTTTGATTGCGCGAACATGAAAATTTGTTTTGCCAGCGAATCATTGCCATCGTGCACCAACGCCAACCAACCCAGTCCCATCAGGCTGTGAAAATCACAGCTGTTATAACGAAGGCATTGTATATACAAATCCAATGCTTTTTTTATTTCACCATCGTGAACATACAGGTCTGCAGCGTTGGATAAAGCTGCAGTTCGCAAGTAGGCATTGGAATGTGCAAGTAATGCTGCCTTCATCATGTGTTTAATAGAGCTGTCAACACTGCCTTTATAATGATCAAATTTGGACAAACGGAAATTATAGGAATAGTCCTGAGGCGAACGGGTTTGTTGTAAAATGGTTGAGGCATGATATTCATCGCCTAATTCAAAACTGGCATCGAACAACATCATTTGTGTTGCAAATTTTTCTGCTTTCATTTGAACTACCGCATTGATATACTTTTTAGCGTCTGAGAATTGATGCCTTAACATTTTGTAACTCCCTAGTGAAAGCAACATCCCGGGTTCATTGAACTTCACGACAAGGGCTTGCATGATGCTGTCCGCTCGTAAAAGGTCATTGATGTTACCATAAATATGAAACCTTCCGATGAGTGCTGATGAATATTTGAATAAGTTCACAAAGTTCTCGGGCAATGTCCGGACACGAGTTTCCCAAAATTCAAGATCATTTTGATTGACCACACTAATTGGTGAAGGGTAATGGTTGGAGAGAAGACTGTCAACAAATGATTGATTTACGACCGTCTTAGGTTTGTTACATGCTAACAAAGCAAGCAGCAAAAGAATGCAAAAAAGATATTTCACTTGTTTATAAAAGATACGAATGTCAGGAGGAAACAGATTTTAAAACCGTACAACCTGATCATGTACTAAAACGTTATACACTGCTCTATTTTCCTTGATGAGTAGTACCTATAGTCCAACACCGATGTATTTACAAATACCAAATAATTTTATTAATGTGAAACATAGTCCAGGCAAGAACTGATTAATCCTTATTTCTCTATTTGCTTAATTCAATATTGAAATTACCGTCTTTACACGTTTTAATAAATTGGATAAAAGAAAAACTATTCCCTATATTAGATATAAATCTGATAACAAATTTGTCTGCAATATGTTACTTCAATATATAACCGGTATAATGGGTATGACCGAAGATGAAATCAGAGTTCACCAACGTCTTTTGGTTAATGCTTTTGACCAGGAGCACCGGGTATTATTCTGGAACAAAAAATGCGAGATGCTCTTTAAAATTAGTGAACAAAAGGCCATGGGCAATCGACTTGAAGACCTTCTGCCATGGACATGTGGTCACGAAAAAATGATTTACCTGCACAATGCGTTGTCAGGTGAACCGGTATATATTGCTGATGAAAAATACCCCCATAGCGATAACTATTACGACCAGGTTGTGTTACCGCTGAAGGACATCAAAGGACATGTATTTGCCGCGTTGAACATAGTAATTGATATTAATAGTTCCGCGGGAAAAGCAGGTAGTCGCAACAGGTTTTCTGTTGTGCCTACCAACATACCGTAAAAAAATATATATCACCGAACAAACTCTTACACACGTTTTACAGAATTTGTAGATTACCTTTAAAGACAGAGTTCGATTTCCTCGATCTTTTGAATTCCAGCACTTTTATTTATTAACCAATCACCCACTATTAATGTCTTTTTATGTTGGGTAAACTAACACGTATTATGAACCTTAGCGAGGAAGAGATAATAAATCATCCCGCTCTTTTGGTTAATGTATTTGATCATCAGCATCGTGCATTATTTTGGAATAAAAAATGCGAAGAGTTCTTTGGCATTAAAGAAGAAGAAGCCTTAGGAAAACGGCTTGAGGATATGCTACCGCATACACGTGAGAGCACAAAAATGGCTCGTTTGGATGAAGCCTTATCGGGTAAACCGGTATTTATTACCGATGATAAATACGACAACAAAGATTATTACTATACCCAGGTTGTTCTTCCGTTGAAAAACCAAAAAGAAGAAGTAGTAGCCGCAGTGAATATTGTCAGGTTCGTCCTTTCTCCCACGCCTGTTGTAGAACATGAAAACTTCAAAAAAATTTGTATCACTGTCTTCGGGTGAAACTTTGCGTATAACTCATGCATTTTTTAAGGTTTAGCAATGGGAGCCGGTGCTTTTTGTTTTTTGCGCTAAAAGCATATTTCTGAATGGCTTGTGTCAATATTTACATATAAAAAATTATTATCTTCAATCGAACTTAAATTAGAATAGCAAAGAACGTTTTGCTCTGCTTAAAAACATTTAATATCTTTTCCAGCGCTAAGGCTGCCTAATGGACTTTAAAGAATTCGATCTTATAAAACAGAATGTGTGTTCCATACTCCAGAAGTTGGATCCAAAACTTACCTATCATTGCAAGGAACACACTATTGATGTACTTGAACAATCGGAACGTATTGGTAAAGAAGAGGGCATAACTGGTAACGATCTTTGGCTTTTAAAAGTAGCTGCGCTCTATCATGATACCGGTTTTTTGAGAGTCTACCACAACCATGAAGAAATGAGCTGTGCTATTTTCCTTGAACATTCAATTTACTTTCAGTTTAACGAGGAAGAAAAAGAAAAGATCAAAGGAATTATCATGGCTACTAAAATTCCTCAAAAACCACATACCCTTCTTGAACGAATAATTTGTGATGCCGACCTGGATTATTTAGGCAGAAAAGATTTTTATACAATTGGTGAAGAGCTGCGAAAAGAGTTTTTAACCTATGGTATCATTCACAATAATGAAGAATGGGATAAACTACAACTCAATTTTCTTAAGAATCATCGCTATCATACGGGTAGCTCTCAAAAGCAAAGAGAAGCCGCCAAACAGAAATACATTCAACAGCTTTTAGGCACTCATATTTGAATTCCTTTTTAGCTCAACATTAATCTTATCTTGTTGTCGTAATCTTTTACAAAGAGTTTTCATAATACCTTTCAAAATATCAGTGTTGGTGGCAACAACATCATAAAAATCTTCCTGTTCTATTTTTAGCAAAATACATTCGGTAATTGCAGTGGCGCTTGCTGAGCGGGCCTCCGAATCAAGCAAGGACAATTCTCCAAACAGTTCATTTTCCGATAAAAGAGCTAATTGATGCTCGCCGTCATGAATTGAAACCTGGCCTTTATAAATGAAGTATACACAATTGCCACTATCGTCCTTTTTAAAAATTACCGATCCATTATCAAAGTGCTGTTCACGGCAAATGGAAGCAATTTCAATTAAATCAGTTTCCTTGCAGTTTTGGAAGATGTCAGAATTTTTCAGTAACAACACTTTTTCAATGATCAGCATAAGCAGGGGATTGGATTGCTTTTAAAACATAATTTTTTGTTTCGGAAAAGATTACGCTTTCGGCAACGCCTGTTTTGGAACTCAAATTTTGCAGGAAATCAAAATCACCATTCTTGAAGCTGGTATACAAACAAACAGATTTTGTCCATTGATTAAATTTTTCGCCGCTCGAATGTATTACCAAATCGTAAAAATTGGTTGCCGGTATAATAGCAAGTTTTCTTTTGAATACTACAGGGTCAAGCAGGTAGTCCAGCAGTACATTCACCTGCTTTGATACTTGTTTGGGAAGAACCATTTCCATCATTTCCATGGCATTAAAAATCTTGCTTTGATTATTGTTTTCAAATATTTCCAATACCCTGTTGATTTCTTTTTTATGGTAAACAATCGCACAGATTTTTAATGCTGTAATTAAATCGGTACGGATTTCGGTAAATAGCGATTGCTTGATTAATTGCATTGAAGCATCGCTGTTAATAGAGGGCTGCAAACTAATTTTGTCAATGCCATTAGCCAGGTATATATCTAAAATTTGCCTCAGCTTGTGCAAGGTTTCTACCATCTCTGCCTGGTATCCCTTTAGCCAAAGTGCGTGAATCACTTTTTCAATGTACGGTGAATCATCAAGGCATTCGAGTAAGAATCTTGTGGATTGCAACCCCTTTGCTTTTTCTGCAATTTTAATCAGGTTCCATTTATTTTTTCCTACCTGTTCCTGGGTCAATATGTCCAGGTCCTCAAACAGGCTGTCACCATATTGCATTAGTCCCTGTAAAACGATGTATTTTTTATTTGTGTCGAGTAGATCCAGCAAATAAGGCAACAGGTTCCTCGTTCTTAATTTGCATGCGGCCATAATTGCGGTTCGTTTCACCGAAGGATCTACATCATTTATAAGTTGTTCAATTGCCACGCTGAACTTTATGTTTTTTAACTCGCTGATAATTTCCAAAGCAAGTTGCCGTTCGGCCGGATCTTCAGATTTTATAAGGCTGTTAATTTCTCTGCCGGCTATAAACAAATATTCAAATTCAGTTTGGTCTATCAGGTGAATAATAATCGTTTTGCGGATCGTATGTTCCTGTTCTGAAAGGCGGTCCGAAAGGTGATGTAGAAAGTCGGGATCCAACTTACAAAGGGATCCTACAATTTTTTCGCGTATTTCGGGATCTGTTTCCTTGTTTAATAGCTGTTTCAAATTATCACTGTTCAATTTGCCACGGTACTGCAGCCGTTCCAAAGCAAATTTTCGAACTTTATCCGATGGGTTTGTAAGTTGTTCCAGAAGCACCGCATCCAAATGTTCATAACCCGCTTTTTCAAGAAGTTTTAGCGAGTAAATATTATCCGATTTGTTTTTGTTTTGAAGTTTTTGCAACAAAAGATCGATTGCCTTTTTATCAAATACTGTCATTTCTTCTGCTGTAAACGTTCCCCGAGCAATGGACTTGTGTAGTGTTTGGAGATATTCCTTTTTTACAAAGTATACTGCCATTGCCCATAAACACAAATTTGCCAGCAGAATTTTAATAGTAAATGAAATGCTCATAGTAATATGTACATCTTTCAAAATAATAAGCGAAAGACCTACAATTATCAATGAAGGAGGAAGCATATATCCTTTGGCTATAATGTGGCCCTTCAAACGTCCCTGTTCGTTCAACGGCTGAAATAAAATGAAAAACGAAGGTTCCTGGATGGTGGATCTAAGCACTTCAGTTATTAACGCCATTATTCCAAAGAAATATAAACTATAATACGAACGATCATTAAAGCCCAAAAAAGCAATTGACAAAAAAAATAAAATGGTTGGCGTAATCAGAAGGCAGGTGATAATGCCTAATCTTTCAATTAGTCGACTGGTAAAGACGAGCTTCAATATTAGTGCTACAAACCGTCCAACTGCAAAAAATACAGCCACGAAGGCTGCCAACTCAGAAATGCTTTTATATTTTAATTTGATCTGGGAGATGAAAGTGAAGTCAATAAAATTGAATACATTATAACTTAATATGGACAAAATGGAGATAGCGAATATGAGCCGGTTTTTTAAAAAGAAATTGTTCTTTAAAAAATCGGTTAACCCTTTTGAATGGTGATGAACGTGTTCGTGATGAGGTTGAACCTTAAGTTCGTTAAAGCGTTTTTTCTTAATCAGCTTATTTGTAAAATACCAGCTGATGCCAAGTGCGATCAGCGACAATATCAATAAATTGTTGATGCCAATAAAAACGATTAATACAGGAGCAGATAAATAACCTATAAGCTTAGCAGGAATATCGCCAGCACCAACAATTGAAAAGACTCTTTTGCTTTCCCGAATGTTAAACAGAAGTGATACCAATCCCCAATAAGCATAACCGGTGACCATGTAAAAAAGCATGCTCCATACAGCAAGCAAAAAAATCATTGCATTCAAATTCCACATTAAAAAGCCAGACCAGAACAGGGCTACTATTGCTGCCGAGACGCTGACAATAATTTTTAATAATTGTAAAGGAGATACCCGATGTTCTAACTTTTCATAGCCAATATTGATCAGCAATAGTCCGCCGGCAATGGCAAGATAAACATAAGGAAGCCCGTCTACTGAAAAGTGATAAATGAAATAAGTGAAAGCTGCGATATTAATGAATGAGTTCGCAATGCCAATAAAAAGCTGTATTCTCAATAGGTCAAATATGTAAGTTGATTCTGATGTTTTGATATTGAGAAGTCGGTAGATCCGCGCTTTCATTTTCTAAATATAAAATTATTTGATGAGGGAGGGCGTAGAGCTTGTTTGCACGGGCATGACTATCCTAAATTAAAACAATAATAATTCAGTTTTTAGTGAATAATATTTTATCTTCATTGCAATTAACAATCCCTCCCCTCCATAGGTCTCCAATACCGGAAATTCTTAGCCTCACCCTTTGTGTAGTATTAATTATTAAAGCAACCAGTTAGTACTCTATCTTTTTGTTGAATTTATTTTAAAACATTGTTCGTTTTTATGAAACAACTGCTTAGGAGCCTTACCCACGGTATAGGATTATTGTTCGTACTGATTGGATCGAATTCACAAGCCCAGCTTAAAGACTATGTGCTTTATGGAAAAACCGGAGTACAGGTAGGCACCTCCACAAATATCTTGAGTGGGAAGGTTGGAAGCAATACGCTGGTAAGCTCTACGGGTACATCATCATTTGCGGGTGATGTTATAAGTAGGGGCAGAGTTGTGTTGGCAAACAGCAATACAGTTGATGGAAATATTTATGCAGAGAATGTAGGTAACCCAGCTGCTTCCGGAACTATCTTACAAGTGGGCTCTAATGCATTATTGAAGGCAAGCCTTTTTGCTAAGGGAAATATTTCGGTAGCAGGAGGCTCAGTTCAGGGCCCTGTCTTTACTACCGGCATATTTACAGGACCCACACCTGCAATTGTTCCAATACAGAACAACCCTGTTTTTCCATTTGCTCCAACGCTTCCGATATTTTATAATCTGCCTGCTGTAAACAATAATATAAACATTAAGAATTCGGGAACAATTGATCCAGGGTCCTATAATTCTTTAGCCCTCACCGGAGGCAAAGCCGATACATTTTCGAGACCCGGGGTATATATTTTTAATTTCATCAAAAACTCGGGCAATACGAATAACCTGGTTTTTAATTTCAACAACGACACAACAGGCACATTTAAGTTTTATGTAATAGGGGATGTTGACCTTTATAAAGTCAACATTAGTTTCATCAACCTCCCGATTCCAAATGCTAATCTCTCAAATGTTGCTGCAAGAATTTACATGCAGGTTGGCGGTAATGGTAACACCTCAGCAACAGGTAGCGACGCCTGGTTTCTGGCAAACGGCGCTTCGGGAAACAATCAATCAAGTTGGTACGGTACTGTTTGGGCGCCTAATGGAAATGTAGATGTGGGTTCCGGCTCAAGCCCGTCAAAAATAGTGGGAGCTTTATGGAGTGGTAAACAGGTAATCATTCAAAGTGGAGTAAATGTAACACATGCACGTTTTAATGACTGTTCACCTTCTGCTAATGCAGGAGTGGATAAACATATCGATTGCGATCATACCACTGCCGTGTTAACCGGTTCTTCTGCAAGTGCGAACGCACAATTTAGTTGGAGCAAGGTGGGAGATACAATTCCTGGAAATACAAGTACCTCTTCTATACAAGTATCAAAAGCCGGCACTTATGTGTTAGGCGTTTCAAGTTTGGAATGTGTTTCTCCGGCAACCGACACCGTTGTGGTTACATCTACACCTTGTGTACTTCCTTATTATCCACCTCCACTGATTGGAAAAGTAACCAGTAAAATTGGCGCAGAGCTAACATCGTTAAAAGACAATTTCGGAAATGTTTTGGATGATGGTAAAACGCTTTTCATTATTGTAGGCAATAAGGTTTTGATTGATGTTATCGTGATGCAGGGCAATCGTGCACAGGTAAAATCCATGTTACTTTCAACAACCTACGGAATGACCGATACAGTTCCCAACGGAGAAAGTCAATTGATAATTACCGGTTTATTTCCGATAGCTAACCTGGGCATGTTTGATCAAAGCCCAATGGTAAGTCTGATCAACTTTGTTCGTCCGGCATTTCCACCTGTTACCAGTAGTGGGCTGATACAAACACAGGGAGACCGATCCATTAACACAGACCTGGCACGTAACGGCTTTAATATTGCTGGTAACGGAATTAAAATAGGCGTCCTTTCTGATAGTTACAATACGTTAAACAGGGCTACCCAGGATATGGATAATAAAGACTTACCTGGCCCTGGTGATACAACCAATTCTACTCCAGTTTCAGTTTTACAGGATTATCCATACGGCGCACGATCGGATGAGGGAAGAGCCATGCTTCAAGTTGTTCATGATATTGCCCCCAAGGCAAAATTGGCTTTCCGCACGGGGTTTATTACACCAAATGATATGGCAGTAGGTATTCGCCAATTGGCCGATTCCAATTGTAATGTTATTGTTGATGACGTAACATTTGTTACCGAGCCATTCTTTAAGCCCGGCGTTATTGCTAATGCTATAAGGGATGTATCTGCAAGAGGCGTTCATTATGTGACAGCTGCTGGAAATTTCGGAGTGAAATCTTACGGTGCTGTATTTAATCCATCTACTGCTGCCCTGCCTTCAGGTATTTTTGGACGGGCACATAATTTTGGTGGCGGGGATATTTATCAAATTGATTCTGTAAAGGGCACACCCACAGAACCAGGAATTTATACAATGGTTTTACAATGGCAGGAAGACTTCTATTCTCTTGGCGGTAACAGTGGCACCAGTTCAGATATAGACGCGTTTGTAATTGACAACCTCGGTAATATCATTGGCTTTAACCGCGTAAATACAGGTGGTGACGCTGTGGAGATGCTCACATTGGTGGTTACCCAAAACACCACGATAAGGGTTTTAATTGTAAATGCATCGCTAACAACAAGTCCTCGTTTCAAATACGTTGTTTTCAGGGGAGATTTAAAGATCACAAATCACCAGCAGGATTCTTCTACTGTAGTGGGGCAGGGGAATGCTCCCGAAGCGATAACAGTTGGTGCAGCCCTGTATTCCAACACGCCTGCTTATGGAGTAAGTAACGTTACCAAGGCATCTTTTTCTTCGATAGGCGGCACCATTTATAATAATACAGCTTCGCCAAAGCCAGATATTGTAGGACCCAATGGTGTAAACACGTCTGTTGATTTTGGCAGCCTTGACCTGGAAAGGGATGGCACACCTAATTTCTTTGGTACATCTGCTGCAGCCCCACATGTGGCCGGCGCAGTTGCATTAATGCTCGAAGCAAGAAGAAAGTTCTATAATCAAACACTAACTCCACCACAAGTAAAGCAATTGATTGCGTCTTCAGCATTGGACATGGATGTACCCGGGTTTGACTACAATACCGGTAATGGTTTTTTAAGAGTCGATTCCGCTATTCGTACCATGGCAAATCCTACTCCACATATCGATAGCATTTTACTATCAAACACCAATGTTCCTATTGGCTCGCAACCAATGACAATTACAGTTTATGGTAGTTATCTTACATCAACTACGGAGATTTTGTTAAATAATGACACCCTACAAAGCGTAGTTGTTAATGGGCATGAAGTGATCGCACAGCTTCCAACATTTTCAGGGCAACAATATATTTATGCTTATAATGACCCAAAGAGTTTGTTAGGCAACGATGGTGGATTATCAAATGCATATTCCATAACTGGCATCATTAAAAAAAATGTAACCATCACAGCAAACAATCAAACGAAAAAATATGGCGAGCATAATCCATCGTTAACAGGCACTGTTCTGATAAACAATCAACCCACCACATTATCCTTGCAGGATCTTGGGTTGACAGGACTAACATATACCACGCTTGCCAATTCTATGTCCGAGGTTGGTCAATATTTTATTCATCCTTCAAAAACTTTTGATTCAACTGGAGCTAGTGCACCTTATTTGGCTTTATATAATTACACTTTTGTTGATGGCACTTTAACGGTTCAAAAAATGCCATTAACAATTACGCCTGTTAACAAAACGGTTACTTATGGAAATACGCTTGGCGTAATAGATTATAACTACCAGTTCACCAATACAAATATCGACAATGTAAGTGCTTACATGGATAGCATTGAGAAATACCATAAGGCCTATACACCTGACAATGCTCTGGCTGTTATCAACGGATTTACATCTCCTTTGGCTAACGGTAGTACGTTAACGACCACTGATATCAATGGACTAAACACCATGGTTAGTTTCCAGGCGTTAAAGAATTCCAGGAGGTTCCAGGTTGTAAATAATCAATTGGTTTCAGTAGGAAATGATTTCAACTCATTTAATGCTTACTACCTGGTAGATGTTGCTGCCCAGTCAATTTATAATTATAAATTAAATCCCGCTTCATCACCATTTATTACAGCTTTGAGCGGCTATACGGGCAAGGCTCTATTTGGAGAGGCTGCACTAGCCAGCGGAGTTGTTGACGCGGTATTGAACTCCCAGGTGTTTCGGTTAGTAAACGGCACTTTGGTAAATACGGTCAATGGATTAATGGGCGCAATGGCGCCAATCTTAAATTCCCAACTGGTTCAATATGTAAACGGCCAATTAGTACAGTATGTAAATGGGCAATTGGTGCCGTATGTAAATGGCCAATTAGTTCAATACGTAAATGGCCAATTGGTTCAATATGTAAATAGTGAATTTGTCCCTATTGCCAATAATCAGCTCGTCCAGTTTTCAAATGGTGTGATTTTAGAAATGGTTGATGGACAGTTGACACAAGTTCTGAATTCTCAATTAGTGCCTTACGTAAATTCATTGGCTCAATATGTAAACGGACAATTAGTACAATATGTAAATGGTGTGGCGGTGCCTGTTAGAGACGGGCAGGTTGTGCCTTTACCTAATTCACAGTTGGTTCAGTATGTCAATTCAGAATTTTTACCCGTAGTAAACGCGCAACTGGTTCAATATGTAAATGGACAGTTAGTACAATACGTAAATGGACAATTGGTACCTTACGTGAATGCCCAATTAGTACAATATGTAAACGGACAATTGGTTCAATATGTGAACGCTTCACCGGGCGGAACGAATAATAAATCTGCGGTAATTACAGACGAAACAGATGTTACAGCCCAAAATGGCTGGCTTGGCGCGATGTTCGGCATTAATATGATTACAGGCCTTGATGTAGGACAACAAAAACTTATCCCAGGTGTCTTCATCAATAAGAATTTTGATGTAACCTATGGCTTAGGCACAGTTACAATTCAACCTAACGCTTGTTTCTTAACTCATTCGCCATTGCAGAATTTTAGCAGCACGCCCAAGCCTGATATTGTAACCAGTATGTGGTTGAATGTAGAAGTGAAAGTGAGCGGACAACTAACAGCCGCAGGCGATTACCTGACATTCGCTGGTGGAACAATTACATTCAATAATGTTACCTCTACACCAACAGTCTCTAATTTATCTATTCCGGTAGGCAAAATTATTGCGGATGCCGGTACTACAACTCCGAATACACGTTTTGATACAGTCAATAAAATTTGGATTACAAAAGTGCCAGTAGGTTTTAGTAGCACATCAGATATCTTTATTACAGGGGCGATCATCAACTCCTCAACGGGCTTTGTAAAAAAGAATGGAGCAAATTCCGTACTGAAGGGAATGTTCTATTCTAATAAAAATTATAGTGATCAATGGTCATTTGCACTGGCGGGTTATCGACCACAGTTTACTTATAAAACCATTGCAGATTCAGGAAAAGTGGCGTCCATGAATGGCACCTACAGGGCTGGTACTCCAATTCCAATCATCAATAACCTGGTGGGTGGAGGAAGTAGTGGCGGAGGCAATAATTACTCCGGAAGCTCCAGTTCTAATGAAAACTTCTCGGCATGTTCGGGTACAAACAATATCACTCAAAATGTTATCAGTAGAGATATAAATGCAATTGCTCAGGTTGAAACCGAAAGAAAACCTGTGTTTACAGTTTATCCAAATCCTGCTGTAGATCATGTCCAGTTGTTTTTGGTGCCGCAGACTAGTGGGTTCATGCGCATTAGCATTTTAAATGAAAATGGAAGGCTTATTCAGCAATTGAACATGGGTGTGTCACAGGCTAATAAAGCTTTCAGCAAAACAATAAACCTCGGAAGACTAGCGGCAGGAGTTTATTTCATAAAATATCAGAATGGACAGGAAATGATCATGAAGAAAATAGTGGTTATGAGATAGGGTTTTAAAATCTTTTTTGACAAAAATAAATTAAGATTATCTCATGAAAAAGCATCTTCTGTTTGTATTGTCAGTTTGTGTGGTATCTGGTGTATTCGGACAAAAGGGCAACCATTCACTGAGTGATTCTGTTAAAGTGAATGCGCTTATTGATTCAAGTAAACAGTATGTCAATACACATCCCGATACTGCCTTAGCAATAGCCAATCAGGCAAAAGAAATTGCTAAGGAAATTAATTTTAGAAAGGGGGAGGCCATGGCCCTTAAGAATATTGGTCTAGTCTATTATTACCAGGGCAAATTTATTCAGACTCTTGACTATTGGAATCAATCATTGAAAATTTTACAGGCAATTAATGATGATCTCGGACAGGCCAATCTGCAGGGAAATATTGGTGCTGTTTTTTTTACTCAGGGTGACGAAGTAATAGCGTTAAAACATCACCTGGAATCATTAAAATTTGCTGAAAAATCCGGAAACCAATTAAGAATTTTTGGTGCTCTAAACAATATTGCAGCCATTTATTTCGAAAAAAAAGCAACCTGGGATAAGGCACTTGATTATCTGTTGAAAGCTTACCCGATTGCAGAAAAAGCTGGTGATAAACCTGCATTGTCACTGGTATTGGGTAATATCGGCGAGATTTATTTTGAAAAGGAACAATATGATAAAGCCTTGGAATATTATTCAAAATGCTTACAGGCTAGCACTACAGAAGCTGCGGCATTTGCTTTTAATGGAATGGGAAAGGTTTACGTAAAACAAGGTGAAATTGATAAAGCATATGCCTTTCATTCTAAAGCATACAACCTTTCTCTAAAATTAAATGAAATTCATCTTGTTCCTTCGCTTCTGGGGTTGGCCAACGTTTCCGTTGCCAAAAAAAATTATAGATCGGCATTACATTACTTTAAAGAAGCAGAAGTTGTTGCACTTGGCCAAGAATCTAATGCCGCACTCAAGGACTTATATGAGGATCTTGCTAAAACATACGCATTAATGGGTAATTACTCAAAAGCATTCGAGTATCAGCAGGAGCTTGGTAAAATAAAGGACACGCTTTTTAACGAAACCGTTCAGAAGAAATTAAACTCACTTCAGTTTGAATTTGATTTGCAAAAAAAGGAAGGAGAGATTTCTATGCTTACAAAGGATAAAGCGTTGCAGGAAGGAGAGATCAAACAACAGCGTTTTGTTAAGAATGCATTTGCAGTTGGTCTGGTTCTCATCTTCATTATCTTATTCATTCTATACCGCGACAATCGGGTTAAGGTTAGGATTAACAAAATTCTGGACAGTCAGAAGGTTCAGATCGAACATCTTCTTTTAAATATTCTTCCGGTTGAGGTGGCACAGGAATTACAAAGCACCGGTAATGCCACCCCAAAAAGTTACGAGAACGTTTCAGTGTTATTTACCGACTTCAAAGGATTCACTACCATTGCTGATTCACTCTCGCCAGAGGATTTGGTACTTGAACTGAACAAATGTTTTATAGCCTTCGATACAATTATTGAAAAGTATGGGTTAGAAAAAATTAAAACGATTGGAGATTCTTATATGTGCGCAGGAGGCCTGCCCACCCCGGGAGGTAATCACCATTACAATATTGTAAAGGCGGCTATGGAAATCCAATCTTACATTTTTGATAATAATGAAAAGCGAAAAAATCTGGGCTTACCACTTTGGGAAATTCGGATTGGTATTAATAATGGACCAGTTGTAGCCGGTGTTGTGGGAAGTAAAAAATATGCTTATGATATCTGGGGAAGCACAGTAAATATCGCCAGTCGGATGGAAAGCAGCGGCGTTCCAGGACAGGTTAATATTTCTGCAGCCTCGTACGAAAAAATAAAAGACAAATTTGTTTGCATCTACCGCGGTAAAATCCACGCAAAAAACGTAGGGGAAATCGACATGTACCTGGTGGATCACGAAGTTGAAGAATTTGAAATGTCCAGATCCTCTCAGCTTGAGTCATCATCCAGAATTATACCTGGTTGAGATTTTTGCTTTGTTTGAGTAACGATTAAATGAAACAGGCAAGCGCTTGTAACTAATTAAGATTTATATTTTAAAAATATTTAAAAAGCCTCAGCTACCCTCCTTTCTCTTCACAATTAAAAACCAATCATGTTCTAACGGCAAATACCCATACTCATAACAAAATACATACACATTGCCCTTTTGATTTGTATAATTGTGAGTAAAGTATTTAAAATTGAAACCCTGAACATGGAATTTTTCTTTGGGTTGTTTTACCATCTTTTCTTCTCCAAGCATTGCTTCTAGAATACGGCGGTTTTTAATTAAGGCATTATTGATATTTCTTACAATGGGATTGTTC
>Ga0207650_10001545_pt1 | contig 16493 bp, 15 predicted proteins | sample KBSS63metaG_FD_184325 | JGI IMG/M metagenome (GOLD analysis project Ga0207650, IMG submission 184325) | Switchgrass rhizosphere microbial communities from Kellogg Biological Station, Michigan, USA - KBS S6-3 metaG (SPAdes) (version 2) | ecosystem: Host-associated > Plants > Roots > Rhizosphere...
TCGACCCGTCACCTGACAGCGTTGCTGGCCATTCTGGAATCGCTTCCGACGACCTCACGACCACGAGCGGATCAGGCGGCACCGGCGTGAACGGACCCATCTACTCCGCGGTGAACCAGGCTGTTCTGGCCACGGTGCCACAGTCCGCCCGACTTGTGCTCGATCTCGGATGCGGCGACGGTTCCCTCGGAGCGTCAATCAAGCGCCGACAGACTTGCAAGGTGGTTGGCGTGACCGGGTCCGCCGAGGAAGCGCGGCTCGCCCGCGAGCGTCTGGACAGCGTGCTAGTCCGCGATCTCGAGACGTGGACCCCCGACGGGCTCTCAGCAGAGACGGTCGACACCATCATCTGCAGCCATATTCTCGAGCACCTCAGAGCGCCCAGGGATCTCCTTGTCCGGATGGCGCCACTCGGCTGTGCCGGAGCCATGCTGGTGGTAGCGCTGCCAAACATCGTGCATTGGCGACAGCGAGTACGGTTCCTCCGAGGCGACTTCCGGTACACAACGGGTGGATTGCTCGACGAGACCCACCTGCGATTCTTCGATTGGACAGGGGCACGGAGGCTCTTCGAGACAACGGGGTGGAAGCTTCAGGCGGCCTCAGCCGACGGTCATTTCCCCTTGCTCTGGCGACTTGGTCGTCCCGGATTCGCGCTTGACCGAGCGGCGTGTCGTGTTCTCCCCAACTTCTTTGGTGACCAGTTCATCTTGGTCGCTCGCGCCGAGGGAGCCGTCGAGTAAGCCGCCTGAACGCGCGGCCCATCGCGATGAAGCCAGGCGCGAGTGACCCTGAGCGCGCCACGATCTCGAGTGCGAGATGGAGAGAGCGTGGCTGCACGAAGCCCGTCCGCAGGACAGCCCGAGCAACATCAACTCGTCCCGAGGCGAGCGCCCGAAGTGCCGCAGTTCTAGCAACTGAACGAAGCTGTGAGCGCCTCGCATCGACACCAGCCGGCGTTGACGCCTGGACCTTCAAAAGGGCGAAGAGAAGGCGGTCAAACCACAGCCCACGCGCGGTCTCGGCTCCGGGATGGGTGCGGTACTCTGACAATGAGCGAGAGTCGAAGAAGAAGGAAGCTCCGGCGTACGCGGCACGCACGTAAAACTCGAGTTCCGGCGTATTGAGATCCGGGTTGAACCTGAGAGTCCGGACCAGTGCAGTTCGAACCAAGGTGGCAGACGGAGCGACCGCGTTCATCCAAGCCATTCGCTCGGGCTCTTGAACGGGTCCCGTCTTCAGCAATCCTCGACCGTAGACCGCGAGTTCCTGCTCGGAATTGGCTCGCCGATGCCCGCCCTCGTCGATGAGGAAGTGATTGCAGAATGCAACATCACTGGTCGCCGTATGTGGTGCGAGACAGCTGAGGAACGTCGGGAGCAGACGATCATCGTCTCCGATGATGACGAGATGAGTTCCTGAAGCGTGGTCGGCACACCAGTTCCAGTTGCCGGACAGCCCGAGTCTTCCAGGCGTCTCGACGTAGCGGATGCGGTCCGATGTCTCGACCATTCGATGCATGTACCGCCGGATCGCCTCGTCCTCTCCGTCGTTGCTGACCAGGACCTCGAAGGTTGGATAGTCCTGAGCGAGTGCCGACTCGAGCGCTTCTCGCAGATATCCGAGCCGGCTCAGAGTCGGGATTGCAACCGTGAGGAGGGGGCGCGGCAAGAGCGTCAGCCCCGCTGCTCAGTCTTCAAGACCGCCCGATAGATCGATGCGGTCCGTTCCCCGAGACGCCCGGCATCCAGCGTTCGACCTGCACGCTCACGGCCAGCGGCGGCTAGCCGCCGTCTCAGAGATGCATCGTCCAGGAGCAGCCGAACTGCGCCAGCCAGTTCCTGAACCGACCCTGGCTCGAACAAGATTCCCTCCTGAAGATGCGTGAGCTGCTCGGTCACACCTCCTGCTCCAGCAGCAACGACCGCACACTCACTTGCGAGCGCTTCGGCCACTGTTCTTCCGAACGGCTCGGGCCGAGTGCTCGCGTGGACCACCACGTCGAGCGCCGCGTAGACGGGCGCCATAGCCCGTTGAAAAGGAATCAACCCGACGGTCCGTTCGAGGTTCAGAGTTTGGATGCGTTGCCGGAGCTGTGCCTCTGAGACCTGGCTTGCATCGGTCCCGTAAACAGGCCCACCGATGACGTAGTACTTCGCGCCCTCGGCTCCAACTCGGGCGACGGCGTCCAGGAACAGCTCGTGCCCTTTCCAGTGCGCGTAGGTGGCGACCAGCCCGACGCGTATCCCCGCACCCGGCCGAAGCTGCGCGAGCGAATCGAGATCGACTGGCGTGACACGTTCGCGACGGAACTGCTCGGTCCTGATCCCATTCAGGACGACCTCGACCCCCAGGCCGCGCACGAGCGGACGAATATCGGACGCGACTGCATCGGAAACTGCGATGGCAGCGGAAGCGCGTCCGCGGAGCGCGGGAAGGACCCGTCGCATCGTGCGTCGGCCGGAAAGAAAGTCGTGAACATGCCAGACGAGTTTCTGACTCGAAGCCCGCGCCAGCGCCGCGAGCACGTGCGCCTTCAGCCCGTTCGTGTGGACTACAGCTGCCTGTGAGGCGATGAGCCGGCGTCGGAGCCGAGTCACGAATGCCAGCGCGGTCGAGGACCCGCCGACCAATTTGCCCACTGTCCCGAGAAGCGATCCGCTCTCTCCGAGCGAATGCAAATTCTCAGGAAGTGGCAGGACATCGCATCGCACACCCAGCTCGGCGGCTGCCGCGCCGAGCGGACCCGGGGCAAAGCTCAAGATCTCCGCTTCGAGCGTGGGATCAAACCGTTTCAATGACCAGATGAGGTCGAGCAGACTGCGCTCGGCGCCTCCGAGCTCGCCGATGGGATTGACATAGAGAACCTTCACGCGAGCAGCCGAGCGTACGCATTGGCCACGACGGTCGCGTGGGCGGTCCATGTGTAGCGCTCGGCGACGGACCTCCGGAGCGTGGCGGAGGGCCGCAGCGCGCGATTCTCCATCAGCGAAATGACAGTCCTTGCCCACAGCTCAACCGCACCCACGGGACAATACGTGACCGCCTCGCCGGCGATCTCCCGGAGCGACGGGATGTCGCTCGCAACGACGGCAGCGCCCGATGCAAGCGCCTCCAGCACGGGCAGCCCGAAACCTTCGCGCTCGCTCGGAACGAGCACCAGCTCGGCGCCGTGATAGAGCGCCGCCAACGCAGAACGTGAGAGATGCGCTGGCTGGATAACGGCGTCCGCGATGCCAAGACTGGTGTTCATCGCCTGTTGCTCTGACGAGAGGCGAGCCCCCTGCTGTACCAGGACCAGTTCTGGGAATCTGCGATGTACCGTCGCGAATACCTGGAAGAGCACATCGAGGCGCTTTCGCGCCATGTTGCCCCCGACGTGCAAGAGGTACGGCGCTCGAGGAATGGCTACGGGGAGCTGCGCGAACTCAGGCCCGAAAAATTCCGGCCCGATCCCATACGCCGCGTGGACCATCCGTTCGGGGTCGAGGACGCCGGCCTCCTCGATCTCTCGGCGGACCTGCTGGGTGCTGTAGAAAACGAGCGATGCTCGCTGGAGCCCTTTGAGCAGAACGGCCGCCATCGCCTTACGCCAACGTGCCATGGGGCCGTCGGGCTTGAGCACGGGCGCAAACGCGTCCAAGTCGTGGCAAAAGATTCCCATGCGCTCTGGAGGCAAGACGTGCGCAAGCTGCGAATAGCTGTGGTCCGCCACGTGAAAGAGATCAAAGCCAGACCTCTTGGTGGCGAGCTGTAAGGGATACGTCAGGAATCGGGTGATCGCACGGTCTACATTCCATCCAATCGTGCTTTTCATCCCCGGTAGTTTTTCGAAAACGCCAAAAAAGCGAGGATGGAACGCGAGCGCCTCAAACCGGTCCGAATGTTCCTTCTGTAGGTGCAACAGTAGCATCTCCGCGACGAAATCCATGCTGGGCCATCGCTCTTCGACCGCGTCGAAGATCACTGCCAGCCGCTTGGGCGTACTCAAACCTGAGCTTCCTCGAGGACGTCCCGAAGCGCGTCGCGGACGAGGCGCCGTCGACCCCAGCCGAGGTTTTCGAGCTTTCGCGGGTCTCCCACCAGCCACGGGATCTCTGCCGTCCGGAGCCGCGCAGGATCGACCCGGATCTCTGCTTGGGTTCCTGCCAGCTCCTGCAGGACGTCGAGCGCCTCCCGGATGCTCAGACCCTGGCCGGAACACACGTTGTAGACCTCGCCGGAAGCGCCGCGCTCGAGAAGGAGCAGGTACCCATCGATGACGTCGTCGACGTGGCTAAAGTCGCGCACGGGGGTGAGATCCCCGACCTGCACGACTGGATGTGTTGCCCCCCTTGCAATGGCGACCAGCTGCCGCGCGAACGAGGGCATCACGAACTGCGGTGCTTGCCCGCTTCCCAGGTGATTGAACGGCCGCAGCAGCACGACCGCCAGCCCGTGCGACGTCGCTGCTTGCCTCCCGAGCGCCTCGGCCTCGGCCTTGCTCGCGGCATAGGGACTCAGAGGGGCCAGACGGAACGTTTCCATCGCGGGCACACCTCGCTCGAGTGGCCCGTACTCCTCGCCTGAGCCGACCAGCAGCACCCGCGCCCTCGGTGCCGCCTTCCTCACGGCGTCGAGGAGGTTGGCCGTCCCTCCCACGTTCACTCGGTGAGTCCGTTCCGGATGCTGATGGCTCCAGGCCACCGAACTGATTCCCGCGAGATGCACGATCCCTTCCGGCGTGAATGACTCGATCCGCTCGAGCACAGCCGCCGCATCGGTGATCTCCAACGAGCCCGCGCTTCCCGGACCAGCGCACGCCTCGACGACGTCCCCACGTGCTTGGAGAGCGCGGACCAGATGCCTCCCGACGAATCCGTCGGCACCGGTCACGAGGACCTTCACTTCAACGGCTCCTGCGCAGCCTCTCGAGGTCGGCGTCCACCATCATCTCCACCAGCTGGCGGAAATTGACCGTGGGCTCCCATCCGAGCTTGGCCTTCGCCTTCGCGGGATTTCCGATCAGATGATCGACCTCGGCAGGTCGGACGAACTTCGGATCGACCACCACGTGCTCCTGCCAGTCGAGGCCGGCGTGCGAGAAGGCGAACTCGCAGAGTTCGCGCACGGTATGCGTCTGGTTCGTCGCGATGAGGTAATCGTCAGGCGCCGGCTGCTGCATCATCAGCCACATCGCCCGGACGTAATCTCCGGCGAAGCCCCAGTCCCGGCCAGCGTCCAGATTTCCCATCGCGAGCTTCTTCTGGAGCCCGAGCTTGATGCGAGCGACACCGTCGCTGACCTTCCGGGTGACGAACTCCAGGCCGCGTCGAGGTGACTCGTGGTTGAACAGGATTCCGCTCACCGCGTAGATCCCGAACGATTCGCGGTAATTCACCGTGATGTAGTGCCCGTAGACCTTGGCCACTCCGTAGGGAGACCGAGGGTAGAAGGGGGTGACCTCGGTCTGCGGTATCTCGCGGACCTTCCCGAACATCTCTGACGAGGACGCCTGGTAGAAGCGTGTCTCCGGAAGCGTGTGCCGGATCGCCTCGAGCATCTTCGTCACGCCGAGCGCGGTGAACTCTCCGGTGAGCACCGGCTGGCTCCAGCTGGTCGGCACGAACGATTGTGCGGCGAGGTTGTAAACCTCGTCCGGCCTGGTCTCCCGCAGGAGCGACGCGAGCGAGTACTGGTCGAGCAGATCCCCGTGGTGCAGCTGGATTTGCTCTCGCAGATGGTCGATGCGCTCGAAGTTCTCGCTCGACGAACGGCGAACCATCCCGTGCACCGCGTAGCCCTTGGACAGGAGCAGCTCCGCGAGATAGCTCCCGTCCTGCCCGGTGATGCCCGTGATCAGCGCACGCTTCATTGGACCCGCGCGAGCTTAGCATCCGACGCCGAAAGCACGGTTTCCAGCGTGCGCTCGAGCGAGAAGCTGTCCCGGTAGAGTCGGGCCCCACGCTCCCCGAGCGCCAGCCTCTGGCCTGTGTCGTCCATGAGCACACTGCAGAGCCGGGCGAGCTCGAGCGGTTGTCCGGCGGGAGCGAGCGCCACCGCTCCCTCACGCCACACCGAATCGCTGAGGAAGCCGTCGTTGGTCACCACGGGAACGCCCAGAGCAAGCGGTGCCATGGCACTCGTACGCCGGGCGCTGATGCCATCGGGGAATGGCTGGATCGCGAGAGTCGACGCCTTGAGGAGTGCCGCGATCTCCGTCGGAGGGAGGTCCTCGCATGCTTCAACTCGCTCACCTAGGGCAAGCGCACGCGAAAAAGCCTGGGCCCCCCGTCCAAGCAAGAGGAAACGAACCTCGTCTCGTTGACGCGCGATCGTTCGGATCGCGGCTTCGAGGTCCGCGCGGATCTGCGGAGAGTACGTTCCGAAATGGGCCACCCACGTTCCAGGTCCCAGGGTGGTGGCCGCTCGCTCGACGTCCGTCGCCTCGACACGAACCGGGAGATTGCTCGGAATGGGGAGCCAGACCGCACGTGCGGCATGCTTTCCGAGCCTCCGTCTCCAGGCCTCGATGGAGACGAAGATCCGTTCCGCTCGCCGCGCCAGCGTGGCGGCCATCCAGAGTTCGACCAGATGAACCAGGTGAAGATGCGGCTTTCGCAAGGCCTTCCAGCCCAGTGCCACCTCGTGGAACTGCACCCAGAGATCTTCCGGGCGAGACTGCAGCCATCGCACGAGCGGAACGTTCATTCCCCGAAAGCCGAGCGCCGTCGGCACGTACTGAAGGAAGAGACGTCGTGGGCCGGGCAGCCCGTCAAGGCGCTCCCCGCAGCTCTCGAGAGATCGGCGGTCGAACCCTCTGATCCGGTGAACCACAACTCCAGCGTCTTCCGCTTCTGGCCCCGGAACCTGCGGCGCCCACACGTGCACCGTTCCTTCCCGCTCCGCCAGGGCTCGTGCAAGGAGCCGCGTGTAGTCGGCGACTCCGCCCTTCGCGGGCGGGTACTCGGCCGTCAAGAAGTGAAGTCCCGAGTCACGCAAACGGCAGCGGTTCCCGGGAAGCAAGCAGGTGAGGCCACGAATCCAGGACGACCTCGTTCAGCCGCTTGATGAGAGCGGCGGGATCCTGAAGCCTTCCGTAGGCGCTCTCGCGCGTCGCCCGGAGCGAATGGTCTACCGCCCAGAGGTGATAGCCGTTCCTCCGAAGGTCTCCGATCAGCTCATGCACGGTGGACTGGAGCGCCGCGATCTGCGGAGGGTGAAGCTCCAGGAGCAGACTTCGGATTCGTTGCTCCCGGAGAGAACGCTTGCAACCGCGCAGCGCGAGCACCTCCGCCCCCTGCACCGCTTCCACAGCCAGCCCGGGATTCAGCGACAGCGTCCGCTGGAGCGTCGCGAACACCCGCGGGTCCGCCTCCACGGCAATCACTCGGCCAGAAGCTCCGACCCGCGCGGCAGCGATCAGCGAGAAGTATCCCCAATGGGCACCTACATCCACGCACGTGGCGCCTTTCGAGAGCAGGGCAGGGAGCAACAGCGTCTCTTGTGCTTCGTAGTGACCGAGAAAGAAGACCTCACGCGCGAGCGAGTTCCTCAGATCGCACCAGAAGCGGATCCGTCGCGATTCGAAGGGGAACTCCGCTGCGAATGCATGGCCCGGTCCGAATCGAGCCATCCGATTCATGAGCGGGTAGCGGCCCCGAGGAAGCCCACGCAGGAAGACGCCGACGGCACGTAGCCACCCAGGCGCCGCCGGTAGGTCTGACACCGCCTCGATCGCCAATCGATCTCCCTCGAAAAATTCGGCTCGGATCGCTCGACCTGTCCTTCGGGACGGGGTTCGCGCGCCCCTGCGCATCATGCCAGACTCCGCCCGCGCTGCATGGTCACCTACGCCGTCGCCTTCCTCGTCGCGCTGATGGTCGGTGCCGTGCTCACGCTGCTGGTCCGCAACCAGGCCGTCCAGCTCGGCTGGTACGACCAGGCCAGGTCCACTCGCAACGTTCACCTCCGTCCCGTTCCGCGCCTCGGTGGGCTCGCGATCGTCGTCGCCTTCTTCACGCCGATGACCGCGCTTCTGGTCGTCGACTCCGGCGTCGGCCGGCAGTTCCTCGCCAGCCGTGACCTCGTCCTCTCGCTCTTCCTCGGCGGGAGCATGATCGCCCTGCTCGGTATCTACGATGACTTCCGCGGCTCGGGCGCCAGGCTGAAGTTCACCGTCCAGTTCGCCGTCGCCCTCGCGATGTGGGGCGTCGGCCTCCGCATCGAGAGCATCACCTGGCCCTTCGGTCCGGCCATCTCACTCGGGCCGCTCTCGCTCCCGTTCACGCTCCTGTGGATCGTCGGCGTCGTCAACGCGGTCAACCTCATCGACGGCCTCGACGGCCTCGCCGGCGGAGTCGCCTTCTTCGCCGCCGGCACCAACCTCGTCCTCGCGCTCGCCCGCGGCGACGTCCTCATGGCCCTCTGCATGGCCGCGCTCGCCGGCGCCGTGCTCGGGTTCCTCGTCTTCAACTTCAACCCCGCGACCATCTTCATGGGCGACACCGGGAGCATGTTCCTCGGCTTCGTCCTCGCGACCGTCAGCATCAAGACCTCGACAAAGTCCGGCACCGCCGTCGCCATGGTCGTCCCCATCATCGCGCTTGGCCTGCCGATCATGGACACCCTGCTCGCCATGTTCCGGCGCGCGATGCTCGGGCGGCGCATGTTCGACGCCGACAGGGACCACATCCACCACCGGATGATGTCGCGGCTCAACCTGAGCCATCGAGACGCCGTTCTCGCGCTCTACGGTCTGTGCCTCCTCTTCGGCGCGACGGCGCTCGGGCTCGCCTCGGCCAACAGCGTCCAGAGCGCTCTGCTTCTCGCCGCGATCAGCGCCGTCGTCGTCGTCCTGGTCAGGAAGCTGGGCTACCTGGATCCGAAGGGCGCCCAGGCCGCCAACGCCACCCGTCGCCGGAACCTCTTCCTCCGCCAGGTCGTCAAGCGAACCATCGCCGCGGTCGAGGCCTGCACCAGCCTCACCGACGTGTGGAATGCGCTCCGTCCCTTCGCGGCGGACCTGCACGCCGCCAGGCTCGAGTTCTGGTTCCACGTGCCCACCACCAAGAGCGGTGAGCGGGAAGGGCTCCACTACGAGCTCGAGCGGACCGACGGGAACGCGCCGCCCGTCGAGCTGACCATCGAGCTCGGGCCGCACGACGGCAAGTCCCTCGGGCTCATCCACGCCACCTGGCGCGACGGACGCCTCGAGGTCGACCGCGACGACGAGCTCGCCCTCGAGCAGGTCGCCCAGGCAGTCACTTCCACGGTGCTGCGGATTAGCATCCCGCCCGTCGTCGAGGGCGCGAAGGTCGTCCCGCTCCGCAAATAGCACGAGTCTGCTAAGGGGCCGGGCGGAGCATGGCGCCGTCCCTCCTCGACACCTTCCGGATCCTCGCCGCTTTCTCGCCCGCGCGAGCCTCGCTTCGCGGCGCCCCGTGGGACGAGTACGTCGACTGGGCCATCTCCCAGGGGCTCGGACCGCTGGCGGCCTACAACCTCGAGTACCGCCTCGGCGGCGGAAGCGCTCCGGAGTGGGCCAAGGACCGGCTGCTCTCGGTCTATCAGGGCTCCCTCAACGACAACGTGATGAAGCTGGTCAACTTCAAGCGCGCGGTCGACGAGCTTCAGGGTCGCCGCATCGTCCTCCTCGGCGCTGCCAGCTACGCTGAGTCGCTCTATCCGCACGTCGCGTTCCGGCCCGTCCTGGACCTCGACCTGCTACTGCCGGCTTCCGACCTCGACGGCCTCGCGGGGTTTCTCGCGCAGTCGGAGTTCAAGCTCGTCGCCTCCCACCCGCGCCTTCGAATCCTCTCGGACGGGCGCACGCAGATCACCCTTCACGGCGGGCTCCTCGGCCCAGGCTTCGAGTCCGAGGACCGCGACATCCTCGATCGCGCGCTCCCCGTCCGCGCGTTCGGCCCCTCGTTCTTCCGCCTCGCGGCTGAGGACGCCCTGCTGGCGTCCATTCTCGAGCAGGCCCACGCGGGCTACTCCATCCCGACCATCACCTTCGTCGACCTCCGGGAGCTCGTTCTCGGCGCGCCCTCGATGCAGGGGGCCTACTCGCGTCCGCTAGCTCTCGCGCAGGTGCGCGAGCGTGCGCGTCGCTGGCGCCTCCAGCGGGCGGTGTACGCCTCGACCCGGATCGTCGCGGCGCTCTTTCCCGAGACCGGGTCCCTCGTCGAGTCCCTGACCCACGACCTGCGCCCTGCAACTCGCGCCCTTCTCGATGGACTGGTGGTTGCGCCGCTGGCCCAGCTGGGCAGAATGCGTGAAACTCGCGGAGCGGAACGTCTCCGGCGATTGCTGACCGGCGGACGTACTCCCGGCTCCCAGTGAGGAACCTACAGCGATGAAACTGACGATCGTCGGCTCGGGCTACGTGGGGCTCGTTGCCGGCACCTGCTTCGCCGACTCCGGCAACGACGTCATGTGCGTCGACGTCGATGCCGCCAAGATCAAGGCGCTGAACGCAGGCAGGATCCCCATCTACGAACCGGGCCTCGAGGAGCTCGTTCACAAGAACGTCCGCGAGAAGCGCCTTTCGTTCTCCACCGACCTGGCGACCGCCGTCGGCCAGTCCGAGGTCGTCTTCATCGCCGTCGGAACTCCCGAGGGCGAGTCCGGCGATGCCGACCTCCAGTACGTCATCTCCGCCGCCGAACAGGTCGGCAAGGCGCTCAAGCGCTACACGATCATCGTCGACAAGAGCACCGTCCCCGTGGGCACCGCCGATCGCGTCCGCGAGGCGGTCGCGAAGGTGACCGACCAGCCCTTCGACGTCGTGTCCAACCCCGAGTTCCTCAAGGAAGGCGCCGCCATCGACGACTTCCTCAAGCCGGACCGCGTGGTCATCGGAACGAACTCCGAGCACGCCCGGAAGATCATGGGCGAGCTCTACGGACCTTTCGTCCGCACCGAGAACCCCATCCTCTACATGGACCCGCGGAGCGCCGAGCTCACCAAGTACGCTGCGAACGCGATGCTGGCGACGCGCATCTCGTTCATGAATGACATGGCGCTGCTCTGCGAGAAGGTCGGCGCCGACGTGGACCTGGTGCGCAAGGGCCTCGGGGCGGACCGGCGCATCGGCTACCCCTTCCTCTTCCCCGGCGTCGGATACGGCGGAAGCTGCTTCCCGAAGGACGTGAAGGCGCTGGTCGCCACCGCGCGCGACTTCGGGATCGAGTTCGATCTGCTCCGTGCGGTCGAGCGCACCAACGAGAGCCAGAAGCGGCTCCTCCTCCAGAAGGCCACCAAGCACTACGGCGACCTCGCCGGGAAGCACTTCGCCGTCTGGGGTCTCGCCTTCAAGCCCCGCACCGACGATATGCGCGAGGCTCCGTCGCTGGTGATGCTCGAAGGTCTCCTCGGCAAAGGCGCGACCCTCGCCGCCCACGACCCGGTCGCGACGGAGGTGGCAAAGCGTCACTTCGGCGACCGGGTCCGCTATACCGAGACGACCTACGAGGCCCTCGAGGGTGCCGATGGACTCTTCGTCCTCACCGAGTGGAACGACTTCCGCCGGCCCGACTTCGAGAGGATGAAGAAGTTGATGCGTCAGCCGGTCGTCTTCGACGGCCGTAACATCTTCGACCCGGTACGGATGCGCGAGCGTGGCTTCGTCTACTTCGGCATCGGACGCCCCTGAGCTTCCCGCTCCGGAGGCGCTGAAGGCTCACCGGCTCCCGGCCTGGTTCCGGGCCCTGCGTCCGCGCCAGTGGACGAAGAACCTCGCCGTCTTCGCTCCACTGCTCTTCGCGCGTCGCATCTTCGACGGCGACGCCGCGTTCCGCGAGCTCCTGGCCTTCGTCGCGTTCTGCTTCCTCTCGTCGGGGATCTACGTCTTCAACGACTGGGTCGACCGCGAGGAGGATCGGCGGCATCCGGAGAAGGCGCTCCGACCCATCGCTGCCCGCGAGGTTCGCGCCCGGACGGTGCTCCTGCTCATCGTCATCTGCTGGGCGGCGGGGCTCGACCTCGGCGCGGTCCTGGGGTGGAAGTTCGCCGCGCTCGGCGGCGCCTACCTCGTCCTCCAGATCGCCTACGCGTTCGTCCTCAAGCACATGGTGGTGCTGGACGTGCTGTCCATCGCCGCGGGCTTCGTGCTCCGCGTGCTCGCGGGTGCCGTGGCGATCGACGTTCCCGTTTCCGGCTGGCTCTTTCTGTGCGCGCTCCTGCTGGCGTTGTTCCTCGGTCTCGCGAAGCGCCGCCAGGAGCTGGTCTCGCTCAAGGAGTTGGCGACCGAGCACCGGCCGGCCCTCGGCGAATACTCCCTCCCCTTGCTGGACCAGATGCTCTCGACCGTCGCCGGGATGTGCATCCTCGCCTACGGCCTGTACACGGTCGCTCCGGATACCGTGGCGAAGGTCGGCTCGGACCGGCTCAAGTGGACGCTTCCCTTCGTCCTCTACGGAGTGCTCCGCTACCTGTACCTGGTCCACCGCCGCGACGTGACGGGTTCACCGGAGAAAGTGCTCCTCTCGGACGTGCCGACGATCGTGAACCTGGTTCTCTACACGGTCGCGGCCCTGGCGGCCCTGTACGTCGTCCCTCACTGACTGGACCGGGCCTCGAGGATGACGGCAACCCCTCCGCGAGATGCATCCAGGCGCACGGGTCGGCTGATCTCGCTCCTTGGACGTCTCACCCGACGAGTCGCCGGGAGCGCGTTGACCGCGGGTGTTCGCGCCATCGATCGGAGCGGCAGCGAGGTCGTCAAGGTCGCCAGATTCAACGCGCTCGGCCCGCAGCCCAGGCTGGGCCTGGTTCAGGATGGAGACGAAGCCTACGTGGTCCTCTCGACGGACCAGATCATCTCCCGCGATGTGTTTGTCCACGGGAACCGAGCCCACGAGCGGGTCGCCCGGGCGCTCGAGCTCCTTGGCGAGGCCTTCCATCTCGAGACCCTCGTCGATGTTGGAGCGAACATCGGGATCGTCTGCGTCTCCGCAGTTCACCGTGGGCTCGCCACCCGGGCGATCGCCATCGAGCCCGTTCCGCAGAATTATCGACTCCTCGTGGCGAACATCCATCTCAACGGGCTCGCAGACCGGATCGAGCATCATGGCCTGGCGCTCGGTGCGAGGACGGACGAGATGCTCAGCTTCGAGCTCTCACCCGACAATTCCGGTGACCACCGCGTGCAGGTGCTCGAGGAAGAGGGGCTCTTCGGCGAAGGTCAGCGAGCCCGCATCGCTGTGCGCTCGACCCGGTTCGACGATCTCGTCGGCGACCTGGATCCACGGTCCTCGCTGATCTGGATGGAGGCCCAGGGCTACGAGGGGCACATTCTCGAGGGAGCCTCCCGGGCCGTGCAGGCAAGGGTCCCGATCGTCGCCGAGTTCTGCCCCTATCTCATGCGGCGTTCCGGCTCGTATGCCGCCTTCCTTCGTGCCGTCGGAGGCTACCGGTTCTGGAGCGATCTCTCCGACGGGGCGCCCCGGCGTCTCCCTCCATCCGACGACTCGCTCGACCGACTCGCCGAGAAGCTCGGGGCCCAGGGCGCGTACACCGATCTCCTGTTCGCCTGACCTCAGGCTCGATGGTGCTGGACCCGCTCGGCCACCCGGTCGATCGAGGCGATCGAGAGCTGATTGAAGGTCGGCAGGGTGAGCCCGGACTGGCTGAGCGCCTCGGTCATCGGAAATCGACCACCCCGCCGTCGCGCAGATTCCGCGAACGGTGGCTGCAGGTGGATGGGCTCGAACAACGGACGGGTCTCGATCCCGTCCTCCGCCAGCCGGGATGCGAGGTCCTGCGCAGACCGTCCGTACTCCGCCCGATCCACGACCACGTTGAACATCCACGGAGCCTGCTCGGCCCAGGCCTCCACGGGCTGAAACGAGATTCCCGGCACCTCCGACAGTCGGCCACGGTAGGCGTCGAAGATCTCCTTCCGCCGCGCGAGGATCGCCTCCAGGCGCTCGAGCTGTGCGCAGAGCACCGCGCAGGTCAGGTTCGTGATCCGGTAGTTGTAGCCCGTGACCGGGAAATGGTAGCGCCGCACCGGATCCTTCCCGTGATCCCGCAGCTGTCGGATCCGCGCCTCGAGCCCGTCGGAGGGGAGCACGATCGCTCCTCCCTCTCCGGAGGTGATGATCTTGTTGGCGAAGAAGGAGAAGGTCCCGATTGCGCCGAGACAGCCGACGGGCTGGCCGCGGTACCTGGCGCCCAGCGCCTCGGCCGAATCCTCCACCAGCCACAGGTTCCGGGATCTCGCCAGTGCGGCGAGCGCGCCCATGTTCGCCGGATGTCCGTAGTTGTGGACGGCGATGATTCCGCGGGTCTTCGCCGTGATCGATCGCTCGATCTGCTCGGGATCGAGGCACCAGGTCTTCGGATCCACGTCCACGAAGACCGGCTCTGCTTCCACGTACCGGCACGCGTTGGCGACCGCGATGTACGCAAACGACGGGACGATGATCTCCTCGCCCGGCTCCAGCGACATCGCGAGCAAGGCCAGATGCAGCGCGACGGTCCCATTGGTGACCGCGATGACCCGCTCCCCACCCACCAGCCGGGCGAACTCGCCCTCGAACCGGTCGATGTAGGCGCCTGCCGACGAGATCCAGGAGCTCCGGAGGGCGTCGACGACGTACCGCTCCTCGTTTCCGCTCACGTCAACGGACGCGATCGGCAGCTGGAGTGGGTTCACGAGATGAGTGTAGCGTGAGAGGCGAAATTGCGATGCGGGTTCTCCACCTGATCCCCACCCTGTTTCACCCCGTCGAAGGCATCGTGGGCGGCGCGGAACGCTATGCGTACGAGCTTGCGCGCACGATGTCACGGAGCGTGGAAACGACCCTCCTGAGCTTCGGACCCTCTGAACGCGAGTTTCACGACGGACCGCTCCGGATCCGCGTCCTTTCGGGCGCCTGGCACGTCCGGGGTAGCCGGTTCAACCCTGTCAGTGCCCGCGTGCTCCCCGAGGTGCTGCGCGCGGACGTCGTGCACTGCCACCAGCGGCATGTGCTCCTCGCCACGCTCGCCGCATTGGCCGGAAGGGCAGCCCGCAAGCGCGTCTTCGCGACCGACCTCGGAGGCGGAGGCTGGGACGTCGGCGCGTACCTCAGCACGGACTCCTGGTTCCACGGACAGCTGCACATCAGCGAGTTCAGCCGACGGGTGGCCGGGCAGGGCGACGATCCCCGGGCGCAGGTCATCTTCTCCGGGGTCGACACCGACAAGTTCTCCCCCGACGCCCGGGTTTCGAAGACGGGGGGAGTCCTGTTCGTCGGACGGTTGCTTCCCCACAAGGGTGTTGACCGGGTCCTCGAGGCGCTCCCGCCGAACGTTCCCATGGAGGTCATTGGACGGCCGTACGATCCCCAGTTCTTCGAGCTGCTCCGCTCGCTCTCGGCGGGGAAGCAGGTGACCTTCCGGACCGAGGTCGACGACGTGCAGCTGGTCGAGGCGTACCGGCGCGCTCGCTGCGTCGTTCTTCCGAGCCTCTATCGCGATCGCTACGGCAACGAGACGATCATCCCCGAGCTGATGGGGCAGACCTTGCTGGAAGGCATGTCCTGCGGCATCCCCGGCGTCTGCACCGACGTCGCGGCCATGCCCGAATCCGTGCTTCACGAGGTCACCGGGCTGGTGGTGCCTCCCGGGGACCTCTCCGCGATGCGGCACGCGCTCACCGAGATGTACTGGAACGTCGAACGTGCCCAGAAGATGGGTGCGGCCGCCCGGCAACGAATGATCGACCACTTCGGCTGGCCGGCCGTGGTTCGTCGGTGCCTCTCGGCCTACCGCGGAGAGGTTCTCGAACCGGTGCGAGCAAACGCGTGAGACCCATCGACCAGACCGAGCGCCGGACTGGCGGACGGCGGATCCTCAACCTCGGGTGCGGGAGCAAGCCCGTGGCAGGCGCCACCAATGTCGATCGGAGCCCGTCGGTCCGTCCGGATGTGGTGCACGATCTCGACCAGACACCGTGGCCCTTCGAGGCATCCTCCTTCGACGAGGTCGTGGGCTACGACGTCGTGGAGCACGTCGCGGACGTCGTTCGCTTCATGGAGGAAGTTCATCGCGTCTCGGCGCCGGGAGCGATGACCCGCCTGACCGTCCCCCACTTCTCCTGCGCGAACACCTGGAGGGACCCGACGCACCGGCACGCCTTCGCCTACGGGACGCTCGATTACTTCGGCGAGGGTCACGAGCTCGCCTTCTACTCCTCCGCCCGTTTCGAGAAGGTCACGACCCGCATCATCTTTCGAGAATCGCTGCTGAACAGAGTCGTGAGCCGACTCGCGAACCGCTGGCCGGAGCCTTACGAGGACCGGTGGTGCTGGGTCTTCCCGGCCTGGTTTCTGTACTACGAGCTCCGCGCGGTGAAGTCCGGAGAGACGTCCCGCTGACGGCGCGACGGTCCGCGCTGACTACCCACCCACCACTCCGCCGTCGGGCGGCGGCCGCGCGATCCCGCAGGCCACCCGGCCCTGGGGCGTATTGACCGTGTGGCAGTCACACCCGTCGTACAGCGACGCGCACACCTGCTCGTC
>Ga0207650_10001547_pt1 | contig 16467 bp, 10 predicted proteins | sample KBSS63metaG_FD_184325 | JGI IMG/M metagenome (GOLD analysis project Ga0207650, IMG submission 184325) | Switchgrass rhizosphere microbial communities from Kellogg Biological Station, Michigan, USA - KBS S6-3 metaG (SPAdes) (version 2) | ecosystem: Host-associated > Plants > Roots > Rhizosphere...
AATGGCTTGAAACATGACGCGTTCTTCAGCGCCCTGCCGGTGTTTACCCGGTTCGAGGGCGTGACGTCGGACGAGAACTACAGCCCCCTGCCGGATGACTGGTACCTCGCGCTGGCCGATATCGTCAGTTCCACCGAGGCCATCGCGGCCGGACGCTACAAGGCGGTCAACATGGCTGGAGCCAGCGTGATTTCGGCCATCCTGAACGCGCTTGACCGGGCTGACTATCCCTTTGTTTTCGGCGGTGACGGCGCCTGCGTCGCCATCCCTGCCGATGGCCTTGCGCGTGCCCGCCAGGCGCTGGCCTCGGTTCAGTCATGGGTGGCGGAGGATCTGCACCTCAGTTTGCGTGCGGCGCTCGTACCCCTTGCCGATATCCGGGCTCAGGGGCTCGACGTGCGGGTGGCTCGGTTTAGCCCCACCGCGTCCGTGTCCTATGCCATGTTCTCCGGTGGCGGTGCCAGCTGGGCGGAAGCGCAGATGAAGGCCGGCCACTACGGCGTGGAGGCGGACGAGGGCAGGCAACGTCCGGACCTGGCAGGCCTCTCTTGCCGCTGGAACCCGATCGAAGCGCAGAACGGCGAGATCGTTTCGGTCATCGCTGTGCCGGCCGCACACGGCAATGGCCCAGAGTTCCAAAGCCTCGTTGCCGACATCATCGCCATTGCCGGAGAGCAAAGCCGCGAAGGCCATCCCGTGCCTTTCGAGGGACCGAATCTGGCCTTGGCGCTTGAGGGCGTCGCCGTCGAGGCGCGCGCCACCGCGTCCGGCGGACGGATTCTGCGACGCAAGCTTGCCATCGCCGCGCAGATCGGCCTGACGCTTGCACTCCACAAACTCGGCCTTCCCCTCGGCTCGTTCGATGCACGGCGCTATAAGCGCCAAGTCGCGGCTAATACCGATTTCCGTAAATTCGACGACGGCTTGAAGATGACCATCGATCTCGATGCTGCGAGGCTGGCGCGGCTGGAGGCGCGGCTGCAGACTGCGGAAGCCGAGGGTGTCTGCCGCTACGGGCTGCACCGCCAGGCATCGGCGCTGATGACGTGCTTCGTGCCGACGCCTCTCTCGCAAGATCATATGCATTTCATCGATGGGGCAAATGGTGGCTATGCGATGGCCGCCGCCGCACTCTCCGGAAAGTCGCGACCGCAGGCAGAACCGCCAAGGAAAGCGGACGGCACCAGCCACGTCGCATCCTTGCCGGCGACGCCGTAGACGGCCGCCCGGGTGCACGCTGCGCACCGGTCTTCCGCCTCGCCCATTGCCTCGTCACGAAAGCGTCTTATCTGCCAATGTGACGACTGCCTTGGGCCCGTTTGCCCGTCAAGAAGAAGCTGGAGACCGGTCCGATGCCCAATTCCCCCTCCAGCGTCTCCGATATCTTCCTCGACAAGGTCGCGGAGTGGCTGACGCAGGCTGCGCTCAAGGGGGAAAATCTCGAAAGCGTCGTGCGCGGGTTCTGCGACCGGATCGCAGCCTCTGGCCTGCCGATCGCCCGCGTCCATCTGACGTTTTCCATGCTCCATCCGCTCTACGGTTCGCTCGGCTTCACCTGGCGACGCGCCAGCGGCTTGACGATCGAGGGCTACAGGCACACGGATGGAGAGCCCGAGCGCTTCCTGCAAAGCCCCTATTACCACCTGCTGACCAGCAATCTCGATTACATGCGCCGGCGGATCGATGTCGACGGGCCGCTCGATTTTCCTATCTTCGCAGAATTGCGCGAAGAAAAGATCACCGACTACATTGCGTTCGTGCAGAGGTTTGGCGAAGGCTCCGTGCAGGGCATGATGGGCTCCTGGTCGACGGATGCCGCCAGCGGCTTCAGCGAGCCGATGATTGGAGCGCTCCTGCGGATGCAGAACCATCTGGCGCTCGCCGCGAAGATGGCGGTTCTCGGCAAGCTCGCCAGCAACATGCTGACGACCTATCTCGGCGGCGATGCCGGCCGGCGCGTGCTGAACGGCCAGGTTCGCCGCGGCGACGGCGAAACGATCCGCGCTGTCCTGGTGATGGGCGACATGCGCCAGTCGACGATGCTTGCCGAGAAGGAGGGGCGTCAGGTCTACATCAACACGCTCAACGAATTCTTCGATGCGATCGCCGCACCCTTCAATCGCAATGGCGGCGAGATCATGAGCTTTCTCGGTGACGGCTTTCTAGCCGTCTACCCCTGCGATCGGCACAAGGAGCCCTCCAGAGTTGCCTGTCGGGCAGCACTGGCGGCGGTGCATCAGGCGCAGGATCGAATAGCACAACTCAACGAGGCAAGGATCGGCCGGGACCTTGTTTCGGTCCGGTACGGGATCGGCCTGCATGTCGGCAACGTCATGTTCGGCAATGTCGGCCTGCGGGACCGATTGACCTTCTCCGCGTTCGGAGCAGCCGTCAACGAAGTCGAGCGGCTGCAGTCGCTGACCAAGAAATATTCGAGAGAAGTCATCGCAAGCAAGGCTTTTGCCGGCTATAGCGGCGGCGATTGGGTGACGCTGGGCGAGGAAAAGCTCCGTGGCGTGCGAAACAAAGTGACTGTTCTTCACCCTGCGCCGTTTGTTGCCATGACGGATCGGGACGATACTGTTTTCGACGCGACGGCGGATGGTTTGTCGGAGGCAGAGCAAGTTATCCTCCTGCACCGGGATGCGCGGAAGAAGGATATCCGGCCTCAGGCCTGAAGACAGCCGCCAGAATCGATTATAACAAATGCCCGGCGCATATCAGGAGATGCTTGAAGGCAAAGAGGATTTACGCCCAAAGACTGGAACCCGTTAACTGGACACCCGTTATAGGCTACGTTAGTGTGCGCGGCGGGCACGAATGAGGACGGGGGAAATTCTTTTGCATGGCGTCTGAGACGGACTTGCTGCGTATCGAAAATCTCGATGTATCGTTCTCGCTTTTTGGCGAACGCCTTCCTGTCGTAAAGGGCGCAAACCTCAGAATTCTTCCTGGAAAGGTGACAGCCCTTGTCGGCGAGTCCGGATCCGGCAAATCGATCATCAGCCAGGCTATTATGGGTATCCTGCCGGCCCCCGCGCATGCGTCCGGCCGCATTCTTTTCACTGATCCGAAGAACGGCGTCACCACCGATATTCTGAGCCTGACGCGGGATAGCCTGCCGATGCGGGCTTTGCGCGGCGGTCGGATGGCAACGATTTTCCAGGAGCCGATGACCTCGCTGTCGCCGCTCCACACGGTCGGCAACCAGATCAGCGAAGCGCTGCGCATTCACAGCACGGCCACCAAGGAAGAGCAGCGTCGCAAGACGGAAGAGATGCTGGAACTGGTCGGGTTCCAGGACCCGAAACGCACCTTCAACATGTATCCGTTCGAGCTGTCCGGCGGCATGCGGCAGCGCGCGATGATTGCCATGGCGCTGATCTGCAGCCCGGCGCTGCTGATCGCCGACGAGCCGACGACGGCGCTCGACGTTACCATCCAGGCACAGATCCTGAGCCTGTTGCGCGACCTCCAGCACAAGATGCAAATGGCGATGCTGCTGATCACGCACGATCTCGGCGTGGTCGCCAATATGGCCGACGAAGTGGTGGTCATCTATCACGGGGAGGTTATGGAGGCGGGCCCGGTGGAGACGATCTTCCGCGATCCGCAGCACCCCTATCTCAAGGGCTTGATGTCGGCCGTCCCACATTTCGACATGAAGCCCGGCGAGCGGCTGAAGTCGCTACGCGACGTGCCGGTCAACATCGACACGTTTTCCGCCAAACGCGACGCCGGGCCGGCAGGACCCGACGTGCTGCTCACCGTCCGCAATCTCAGCAAAAGCTACAAGACAAAGAAGCGCGGCCTGTTTGCCACGGGCAACAGCTCCGAAATGCGCGCGGTCGACAATGTCAGTTTCGATATCCGCCGGGGAGAATGCCTCGGGCTTGTGGGCGAAAGCGGCTGCGGCAAGACGACGGTCAGCAAGATCCTGATGCGGGCCGTCCAGCCGGACGGCGGCTCTGTTGTCTTCAATGACGGCCATGGCGACGTCGATGTGCTGTCGGTGCATGGCGACGATCTGCTGGAAATGCGGACCAACATTCAAATGGTGTTCCAGGATCCGGTTTCCTCGCTTTCGCCGCGCATGACGGTCCGCAATATCCTCAGCGAGCCGCTGGAGATCCATGGACGAGGCGACAGTGACAGCCGCAAGGAAAAGGTCGCAGCTCTGATGAAGGCGATCGGTCTCGACGAGCGCTATCTCAGCCGCTACCCGCACAGCTTTTCCGGCGGCCAGCGGCAGCGCATCGGCATCGCGCGGGCGCTGGCGCTCGGGCCCAAGCTGCTGATCCTCGACGAACCTGTTTCAGCGCTCGATGTTTCCGTGCAGGCGCAGATCCTCAACCTATTGAAGGACCTGCAGAAGGAACTGGGGCTGACCTACCTGTTCATCTCGCACAACCTGGCGGTCGTCGATTACATGGCCGACCGTATTGCCGTGATGTATCGCGGCCGCATCGTCGAGATCGCGCCTCGCGGCATCATCCTTCGCGATCCCGTCCATCCCTATACGCGTTCGCTGCTATCAGCAGTTCCCTTCCCGGATCTCGACCGGCCGCTCGATTTCGCCGGACTGCAGGCCGTCGGCCCAAGTTCGAAGCGCAACTGGGGACCGAACTTCTCCGAGGTCGAAGGCGAGGAGCTCGCCTATGCCGATCTCGGCGACGGCCATTTTGTCCGCGCCCATCGGGACGCCAACATTCAGGAATTGCGCACGTGGTAACCCGTCGGACGTTCCTCGGCGCCCTCGCCTCGACGATGCTGCCGTTTCCGGCACTGGCGGATGGGGGACCGCAGCCGGAGCCAGACTATCTGCGCGAACGGCTGGCGGCGGGAAAGCTGCCGAAAATGGCCGACCGCTTGCCGACCCAGCCCCGTGTCGTCAATCTATCCGGGATGGCGCGTCAGCCGGGTGTCTACGGCGGCTCGTTGCGAACCATCATCAGCAGCGAAAAAGACATTCGCTACATGACTATCTACGGCTATGCGCGATTGGTCGGTTATGACGAGCAACTGCGGATGCATCCCGATCTACTGGAAACATTCGAGGCGCCTGACGCCACGGTGTTCACCTTCAAGCTGCGGGCTGGACACAAGTGGTCCGACGGTTCGCCGCTCACGGCCGACGATTTCCGCTACTGGTGGGAAGACGTCATCCTGAACAAGGAACTGACGCCCGGAGGCGGCGCGCTGGAACTGCGTCCACACGGCAATCTGCCGCGCTTCGAAGTGCTCGATCCGCTCACCGTGCGATACACCTGGGACAGACCAAACCCTGATTTCCTGCCAAGCCTGGCGGCTCCGCAGCCCTTGTCAATATTTGGGCCCGCCCATTATCTCAAGCAGTTCCACAAGAAGTACCAGGACGAGGCGACGCTGCAGTCGCTGATGAAGAAGGCGCGCGCGAAGAAGTGGGCCGATCTGCATATCAGAAAAGCCGATCGTTACCGCCCGACCAATCCGGACCTCCCGGTCCTCGACCCATGGCAGAACACGACCGCGCCGCCAGCGGAGCAATTCGTCTTCGTTCGCAACCCGTTCTTCCATCGGGTCGACGAGAATGGCCGGCAACTTCCTTATATCGACCGCTTCGTACTCAACATCAGCTCGTCGCAGATTGTCGCGGCCAAGACCGGTGCCGGCGAAAGCGACCTGCAGGCCACGGGCCTCGATTTCAACGACTACGCCTTCCTGAAGGAAGCCGAGAAGAACTATCCGGTGAAGGTCCGCCTGTGGACCCTGACACGCGGGTCACGGGTCGCTTTGCTGCCCAATCTCAATTGCACCGATGCCGGTTGGCGTGCCCTGTTCCACAATGTGCAGGTTCGCCGCGCCATGTCGCTGGCAATCAACCGGCATGAGATCAACATGGCTGTCTTCTACGGCCTCGGCCATGAAAGCGCCGACGCGATGTTGCCGCAGAGCCCGCTTTTCAAGCCGGACTATGCTTCCGCCTGGGCCCAGCACGATCCTGAGATGGCCAATCGCCTGCTGGACGAAGCTGGTCTTCAGAAGCGCGACAGCGACGGGATCAGACTGCTGCCGGATGGCCGCCGTGCCGAAATCACCGTCGAAACTGCCGGCGAGAGCAGTGTCGATACCGACGTTCTGGAACTGGTCACCGACCATTTCAGGGCCGTCGGGCTGGCGCTGTTCACCCGCACCTCGCAGCGCGACATCTTCCGCAGCCGCGCCATGGGTGGACGCATCCTGATGTCCATCTGGTTCGGATTGGACAACGGCGTTGCCACTGCTGACATGAACCCCAGCGAACTTGCCCCGACCATGGATGACCAGATGCAATGGCCGCTCTGGGGAATGCACTATCTGTCGGCCGGAACCCAGGGCGTGGCACCCGATTTGCCGGCTGCCAAGGAGCTTGTCGATCTGCTGCTACAATGGCGGGCGGCTGCGAATTTCGAGGATCGCGAAGCGATCTGGCATCGGATGCTGGCGATCTACACGCAAGAAGTCTTTTCGATCGGCCTCGTCAGCGGCACCTCCCAGCCGATCCTGCACACAGCCAAACTCCAGAACGTTCCAGACAAGGGGCTCTACGGTTTCGACCCGACGTCCTATCTCGGTGTCTACTTGCCCGACACCTTCTGGCTGAAGGAGGACGCATAGATGTTGCGGTACATCATCTGGCGCATAGGCGTGATGGTCCCGACCCTGCTGGTCATCTCGATGCTGGTTTTCACCATCATCCAGTTGCCGCCCGGCGATTTCTTTCAAAGCCAGATGGCCGAGCTGCGGGCTGCCGGCGAGACCGCCAACCTTCAGGACATGGAAGAACTGCGCCACGAATATGGGCTCGATAAGCCCCTGCCCATTCAATACATCTACTGGGTCGGCGGCATGCTGCACGGCGATTTTGGCTATTCGTTCGAATACCAGCTTCCGGTCTCCGAAGTCGTTGGCGATCGCCTTTGGCTGACCGTGCTGGTCTCCTTCACGACGATCCTCTTGACCTGGCTGATCGCCTTCCCGATCGGCATCTATTCGGCGACGCACCAGTACAGCTGGAGCGATTACAGCCTGACATTCCTCGGGCTGCTCGGCATCGCCATCCCGAACTTCATGCTGGCCTTGATCCTGATGTATTTCGCCAATGTCTGGTTCGGCGTTTCGGTCGGGCATCTGATGGACCAGCAATATCTGTCGCAGCCGATGAGCTGGGCTAAGGCAAGATCCATTCTCTCGCATCTGTGGATCCCGGTCATCATCGTCGGAACGGCGGGGACTGCCGGCATGATCCGCAGGCTGCGGGCCAACCTGCTCGACGAGATGCAGAAGCAGTATGTGATCACCGCGAGGGCCAAGGGTCTGCATCCGCTTCGGGCGCTGATCAAATACCCGCTGCGGATGGCGCTCAACTTTTTCGTCGCCGATATCGGCTCGATCCTGCCATCGGTGATATCAGGCGCTGAAATCACCGCCATCGTGCTCTCGCTCGAGACGACCGGGCCGATGCTGATCAAGGCACTGCAGAGCCAGGATATGTATCTGGCCGGCTCGTTCCTGATGTTCCTGGCTTTGCTTAACGTCATCGGCGTGCTGATTTCCGATATCGCGCTTGGCTTCCTCGACCCCCGTATCCGCTTGCAAGGCAGGAGCACCCGTTGACGTCAACCCTGCCTGAACCCGGCGCACCCCTGCAGCACTACGTGTCGACGGCGCCGTTCGACCCGATGCAGTTTGAGCAGATGTCGGCTGGCCAGACCCGCTATCACAAGGCCTCGCAAAAGCGGCTGATGTGGTGGAAGTTCAAGCGTCACCGGGTCGCCGTTGCCTCCGGCATCTTCCTGCTGCTGCTGTACGGTATGATCATCATCGCCGAATTCCTGGCGCCCTATGGGCTGCACAGCCGCAACGTCGACTTCATTCATGCGCCGCCGCAGGGCATCCACATTTTCCGCGACGGAAAGCTGGTTTCCCCCTTCGTCTATGGACGCAGCATGTCGCTCGACCTTAATACGTTGCGCCGCACCTATACCGACAAGCCGGACGACGTGCAGCCCATCCGCTTCCTCTGCCGCGGCGATGCCTATAATTTCTGGGGCATGGTCCCCTCCAACCTGCACCTCGTCTGTCCAGCGGTGGGCGGTGATATGCATCTGCTCGGTACGGACCGGCTGGGACGCGATGTTCTGTCGCGCATCATCTATGGGGCGCGCATCTCGCTCAGCATCGGTCTGATCGGCATCTCCATCAGCTTTGTGCTCGGCATCGTTCTCGGCGGGCTGGCCGGATATCACGGCGGCTGGTTCGACCTTCTGGTGCAGCGGGTCATCGAGGTCCTGCAGTCGCTGCCGAGCCTGCCCTTGTGGATGGCGCTGGCGGCCATCATGCCGGTCACGTGGAGCCCGATCGTCGTCTATTTCGGCATTACCATCATCCTCGGCATTCTGGACTGGACGGGTCTGGCGCGGGCGGTGCGCTCGAAGCTGCTGTCGCTGCGCGAGGAAGACTATGTGCTGGCAGCCCAGCTGATGGGCGCCCGATCCAGCCGGATCATCGGCCGGCACCTGGTTCCCGGCTTCATGTCGCATCTGATCGCGACGGCCACCATCTCGATCCCGAGCATGATCCTTGGCGAGACGGCCCTCAGCTTTCTCGGGCTGGGGCTGCGGCCACCGATTACCAGCTGGGGTATCCTGTTGACCGAAGCGCGCAGCGTCAGCGTCATCGCATTCTACCCCTGGCTTTTGTTTCCAATGATTCCAGTGGTTTTGGTGATTCTGGCATTCAATTTTCTTGGAGATGGCTTGCGCGATGCCGCTGATCCCTACAAATAGCGTAAGGCGCGGTCGACAAACGACGCGGGCCGCGCACCACCGCATTGGCTCCCTCTTGCAAACCGGCTGCTGCAAAAGACGTTTGGACTTGAGGTTTTGCCCATGAAGCGGCGCGTAGAAGATGCACGTATCCTCATGTACAGCCATGACACGTTCGGGCTCGGCCACCTGCGCCGTTGCCGGACGATCGCGCATTCGCTGGTGGGCGACTACCGCGGACTGAACGTGCTGATCATCTCCGGCGCGACGATCGCGGGTGCGTTCGATTACCGGGCGCGCGTTGATTTCGTGCAGGTGCCGAGCGTCATCAAGCTGAAGGATGGCGAATACACGTCAATGGCCGGCGATGTCGATCTCAAGGACACGCTGCGGATGCGCCAGGCCGTCATCCAGCAGACAGCCGAAACGTTTCAGCCAGACATCTTCATCGTCGACAAGGAGCCACTCGGCCTGAAGGGCGAGGTCGAGGAGACGCTGCGCTATCTCAAGGCGCGGGGCACGACGCTGGTGCTCGGCATGCGCGACGTCATGGACGCGCCGCATCTGCTCGACGCCGAGTGGAAGAAGAGCAACATGCTCGACAAGATCGACCAGTATTACGACCGCGTCTGGATCTACGGGCCGCCTGACTTCTACGATCCGCTGCTTGGCCTCGACGTTCCGCCTGGTGTCAGGCGCAAGATGGATTTTGTCGGCTTCCTTCAGCGCAGTGTGCCGCAGGGCAAGAAGTCCGAGCATGTGCCTGACGAGGATTACATTCTGGTGACGACGGGCGGCGGCGGCGACGGCGCCGACCTGGTGCGCGACATCGTCAACGCCTATGAGCAGGACCGCTCGCTGCAGTTCAAGACCCTGATCGTGCTCGGCCCCTACATGCCCGCCCGCGAACGGATGGAACTTGTCGAGCGGGCCAATCGGATTGCCTGTCTCGAAGTCATCGAGTTCGACAAGCGGATGGAGGAACTGATCGACGGCGCCACCGCCGTGGTCGCCATGGGTGGCTACAACACCTATTGCGAGATCCTGTCCTTCGACAAGCCGGCCCTGATCATCCCGCGCACGCGACCGCGCGAGGAGCAGTTGATCCGCGCCCAGCGTGCAAGCGAACTTGGCCTGATCGACATGCTGCTGCCGGAAGAATCGGCCGATCCCATGCAATTGTCTGCGGCCCTGAAGTCGCTGGTCACGCGTGCGCCGCCATCCCAGAGCGGCGAAGAGAAGATGCGGCTGGAGGGGCTGGTGCACATTTCCCAGATCGTCGGCGACTGGCTCGACGATCGGGAAAGCTACCCCTCGCTTTCCGTCGTCGGCGAATAGAGCGCGCCCCATTGTCGATCCGAAAGAAAATACTGGTCGTCCTCAAGGGCTATCCCCGCCTGTCGGAAACCTTCATCGCGCAGGAACTGCTCGGCCTGGAGCAAGCGGGCTTCGACCTGACACTGATCTCGATGCGCCGGCCGACCGACAAGAAGCGCCACCCCATCCACGACGAGATCAAGGCGCGTGTCGTCTACCTGCCGGAATATCTTCACGACGAACCCATCCGGGTGTTGCGGGCTGTGCTCGCGGTGCGCGGCAAAGCCGGATTCCGGCCGCTGCTCAGGCAATTCTGGGCCGATCTCAAGCGGGACCTGTCGCGCAACCGCTTCCGCCGTCTTGGCCAGGCCATGGTGCTTGCCCATGAGTGGCCCGACGGCGGCGAATGGCTGCATGCCCACTTCATTCATACGCCCGCTTCGGTCACGGCCTATGCCAGCATTCTCACCGGCACGCCCTGGACCTGCTCGGCCCATGCCAAGGACATCTGGACGTCGCCCGATTGGGAACTCCGCGAGAAACTGGGGCAAGCCCGCTGGGCCGTTACCTGCACCCATAGCGGCTTCGATCACATGCGCAGCCTGACACCGTCGAAGGAGCGCGTGCATCTCAGCTATCACGGTCTCGATCTTGCCCGCTTCGGACCATTCGTCGGGGACCACTCCGACCGCGATGGCAGCCTTGCGGAAGCACCGGTGCTGCTGCTCAGCGTCGGACGGGCTGTCGAGAAAAAGGGATATGATGTGCTGCTGCAGGCGCTTGCACTGTTGCCAAGGAGCCTGCACTGGCGCTTCGAGCATATCGGCGGCGGCGACAAGCTGGCGGCGCTGAAGGCGCTTGCCGACAGCCTGGGCATCGCCGATCGGATCACCTGGAAGGGCGCATTGGCGCAGGAGGAGGTGCTGGCCCATTATCGCCGTGCCGACCTGTTCGCGCTTGCCTGCCGAGTGGCATCAGATGGCGACCGGGATGGCCTGCCGAACGTTCTGGTCGAAGCCTCGAGCCAGCGGCTGACCTGTATCTCGACCGAGGTCTCCGGCGTGCCGGAGCTTTTGACCGACGGCGAGAATGGCCTGCTGGCGCCTCCTGAGGATCCAACAGCCCTGGCAGCGGCGCTCGAGGCGGCCATTCGTGACCCTGCCCTGCGGCACCGGCTTGGGGCTGCCGCCGAGCGGCGGGTTCGCGAGCATTTCGACTACCACTCCAGCATCCGGCAGCTCAGCCGGCTGTTCGAGGAGGAATGGCGGAAAGACGACAACTGGAAACAATCGGCGTGACCGGACCACGGGTATTCTTCTACGTTCAGCACCTGCTCGGCATCGGCCATATCGCCCGTGCCAGCCGGATTTCGAGCGCATTGGCGCGCAACGGGTGCAAGGTTACGCTGGTGACCGGCGGCCTTCCTGTCTCGGGCTTTCCGGGAGATGACGTCACCGCCGTTGCCCTGCCGCCGGTGGCGGCGGCAAGCTCCGGCTTCTCCGGCCTTGCCCATGCTGACGGCACGCCCGTGGATCAGCGATTTCTCGATGACCGGCGCGACCTGTTGCTATCCGCCTTTCGCGCGGCCACCCCGGATGTGGTCATCATCGAAGCCTTCCCCTTCGGTCGGCGGCAGATGCGGTTTGAACTGCTGCCGTTGCTCGATGCGATCGAGGCGGCAAAACCCCGGCCGAAGCTCTACACCTCGGTTCGCGATATCCTGCAGCAACAGAAAAAGGCCGGGCGCGACGAAGAGACGGTTGCAACGTTGGACGCCCATTTCGACGGCGTCCTCGTCCATGGCGATCCCGCATTCGTGCGGCTCGAGGAGACCTTTCCGCTTGCCGGGCGCATCATCGATAAAATCAGCTACACGGGCCTCGTTGCCCCGCCGATGCCGCCCGCTCCTTCCGAGATCTTCGACATCGTCGTGTCGGCCGGCGGTGGCGCCGTCGGCCGCGACCTCATCCGCGCCTCGCTCGATGCGGCCAAACAAGTCGCCGGCGACAAGCGCTGGTGCCTGATCGCAGGCCCCAACCTGCCCGAAGCCGATTTTCTTGCCCTGCAGCGGGAAGCCACGGCAAACCTGCAGCTGGTGCGTTTCCGCAAGGACTTCCCGTCATTGCTGCGGGGGGCGGACCTGTCGATCTCCCAGGCCGGCTACAACACCGTCTGCGACCTCCTCGTCACCGGCTGTCGCGCCATCGTCGTGCCGTTCACCGCCGGTGGCGAAACGGAACAATCGGTCCGAGCCGAGCGCCTGCAGGCACTTGGGCTGGCCTCGGCATTGCCGGAGGCGGGGCTGACGGCCGACATGCTCGCTGGATCGATTTCGGAGATCCTCGAAAAGCCGAAGCCGGCTTTGCATCGGATCGATGTCGGAGGCGCCGAGCGCACGGGCTATATCATTCAAAACGCTGCGTGAATTTTGCTTCATTTGCCAGTGCTTTGACCTCGTTTTGCAGACTGTTGTGATATAAGCTGCATAGCAGGGGAATCGGATCGGCCTGCCACCATTGCGATCTGCTGTGTGGTCCCGGGGAAGAACGGCATGCTAGACAGGACGGCGAGCATGGCGGCTCTTGATTTTAGAAGCATCCGATAAGCATGGAAAAAAGCCTAGCCAAATACATCTGGTCGAATACGCGCCTCGAGCAGATCTGGATCCTGACGGTCGTCGCCGCGTCGATGGTGCCTTACTTCCTGTCCTTCGATCTGCCAAAACAGATCGTCAACGGCCCGATCCAAGGCAAAGGCTTCGAGGGCGAAGGCGCCACGCAGTCCTTCATGCACATTGCCTATGACATCCCCTTCGTCGGTCATGTCGAGGTCTTCCAGGGCTTCAAGCTCGACCGCTTCGAGATGCTGATCGCGCTCAGCCTGGTGTTCCTGGCGCTGGTCGTGCTCAACGGCTTGTTCAAGCTCTATATCAATACCTACAAGGGGCGCCTTGGCGAGCGCATGCTGCGGCGCATCCGCTTCCAGCTGATCGACCGGGTCCTGCGTTTCCCGCCTTCGCATTTCAAGCGCGTCAAGGCGGCGGAAATCGCGACGATGATCAAGGACGAGGTCGAACCGCTCGGCGGCTTCACCGGCGATGCCTTCGTGCAGCCGGCACTGCTCGGCGGCCAGGCGCTGACGTCGCTGATCTTCATCATCATGCAGAATTTCTGGCTTGGCATGATCGCCGCCGGCATCGTCGCGATCCAGGCCGTCGTTATTCCCCGGATGCGCAAGCGCCTGCTGGAACTCGGCCGACAGCGCCAGCTGACAGCGCGCGAGCTTTCCGGCCGCGTCGGCGAGATCGTCGATGGCATCGGCGCCATCCATGGCAACGACACCTCCAACTTCGAGCGCGCCGATATCGCCGCCCGGCTGGGGTTGATCTTCTCGATCCGCTACGACCTCTACCAGTGGAAATTCCTGGTCAAGTTCATCAACAACTTCCTCGCCCAGGTAACGCCGTTCCTGTTCTATTCGATCGGCGGTTTTCTCGCCCTGCAGGGTCGGCTCGACATCGGCCAGCTGGTTGCCGTCATCAACGCCTACAAGGACCTGCCAGGTCCACTGAAGGAACTGATCGACTGGGACCAATCGCGCCAGGATGTGCAGGTCAAGTACAACCAGGTCGTTGAGCAGTTCAGCGTCGACCGGTTGCTCGACCCCCGCATTCAGGTGATGGATGCAAAGCCGGCGGCGCGGTTGAGCGAGGCGCTGGTTGCGCACAACCTCACCATCAGCGACGACAGCGGCGCCCGGGTTCTCGACCACATCTCGCTGGAGATCCACCCGGGCGAGACGGTGGCGATCGTCGGCGAAAGCGGCAGCGGCGGCGAGTATCTTGCGGATGCCTTTGGCCGGCTTGTCTGGCCGGACAGCGGCAAGGTGACGGTCGATGGCAACGATCTCCTCGAGCTGCCGGAATCCGTCACCGGCCGGCGTATCGCTTATGCCGGATCGGAAACCTACTTCTTCCACGGCACGCTGCGCGACAACATCCTCTATGGTCTCAAGCACGCACCGCTGACCACCGTCACCTATGAGGGCGAAGCGGCGTTGCGCAACAAGTGGGCGGTCACGGAGGCCAAGCGCGCCGGTAATCCTTCCCTCAGTCTCGACAGCGACTGGGTCGACTATGCGGCAGCCGGAGCGACGGGCCCGGACGATCTCTACAGCGTCATCCGCCCGGTCCTCGATTCCGTGCTAATGTCGCAGGACATCCTCGATATGGCCTTGCGCTCCACCGTCGACACCGAAAGACACAAGGACCTCACCGAGCGGATCGTCGAGCTGCGCCACGCGCTGATCGACCGCTTGAAGGAGCAGGACCTCGACGGGCTGGTCGTGCCTTTCGAATTCTCGGCCTTCAACACACAGGCGACCGTCGGCGAAAACCTGTTGTTCGGAACGCTGAAGCGTCCGCTGATGACCAACCGCAAGCTGGCATCCCATCCCTATTTCATCAGGCTGTTCCAGGAAAGCGGGCTGAACAGCGAGCTCTACGAGATGGGGATCGAAATCGCCGAGAACACCGTCGAACTGTTCAACGACCTGCCGCCGGACCATCCGTTCTTCCAGCAGCTGACGTTCATGACGGCGGACGATATTCCGGACTACCAGGCGCTCCTGCAAAAACTCAGCGGCCGCAATTTCGACAGCGCGACGCCCGAGGAGCGGGCGGCGATGATCCGCCTGAGCTTCTCCTACATCGAACCCCGCCACCGCTTCGGTCTCTTGACCCGCGAGCTGATGGACAAGATCGTCGAGGCGCGCACGGAGTTTCACAAGCATATTCCAGACGACCTCAATGCCGTGATCGAGCGCTACGATCCGGAGCGGTTTACCGCGTCGGCGACGCTGATGGACAACGTGCTGTTCGGGCGCATTGCCCACCAGCAAGCCGATGCGCCCGAACAGATTCATGTCATCATGCGCGATCTCTTCGATCGGCTTGGGTTGCAGGACAGCGTGCTGTCGATCGGGCTCGATTTTGACGTCGGCTCGGGCGGCAAGCGGCTCACAAACGTGCAGCGCCAGAAGCTCAATCTCGCCAGGGCACTGCTGAAGAGAGCAGACTACATGATCTTCAACCGGCCGCTGGTGGCGCTCGACCACCGCATCCAGGACCAGATCGTTCGCACCGTTCTCAAGGATATCGAGAACAGCGATCACAAGCCGGCGATCATCTGGGTGCTTTCGAATGTCAGCCTGGCAGAACAATTCCAGCGCGTACTGGTTTTCCAGGGTGGAACGCTGGCGGAAAGCGGCACGACCTCCGATCTTTTGGAGCATAACGGTATGTTCAAAGAACTTTTATCGTTATAGGCTATCAGGCGGCGGCGAATGGGGTTTAGACGCGCATGCTTTTGAGAGACGAAGTCGAAATGTTGAGGCGAGTGCCGATCTTTGCCCGCATCGCGCCGGCAAAGCTCAAGCTGTTGGCCTTTACGTCCGACCGCGTCAGCTATCGGACGGGGCAGATCCTGTTTCACCAGGGCGACCTCGGCGACGCAGCCTATGTCGTCCTTGCCGGCACAGCCGATATTCTCGTCGATACCCCTGCCGGTGAAATCAAGGTTGCCGATGTCGAGGTGAACTCCATCGTCGGCGAGATCGCGATCCTCTGTGACGTCTCCCGTACCGCGACCGTCAAGGCCACCTCGAACGTCGAGGCCCTGCGGATCAGCAAGGAGCACTTCCTCAAGCTGCTGTCCGACTTCCCGGAAATGGCAGTCGATATCATGCGGGTGCTGGCCGACAGGCTGAACCATACGACCGCAGAGCTGACGGCCGCCCGCAGCCAGGCGACACCCGAGCCCCAGCCGACCCACTAACCGCAATCCGGGTAGGCCGCGAGCCACGGCTCTGGACTCGTCCCGCGTCCGTTCGCACGGAACCAAATGCATTTCCGCTAGTTTTCCGGACCGAGGCTTCACCGCACGGCGCTGGCACTATGCATTCATGCTCATTCCTCTGGCTCGACGCCCGCGATGCGGCTGCGCCGGCCATCGATGAGGGTGGCTGCAGGCCGAGCAACCGTCCCATTCTCCCAGGAAAACTATGACGCTGCCCAGCTCGACCTACCGCATCCAGTTCCGTGACGGCATGACCTTCGAGCATGCCGAGCAGATCGTCCCCTATCTCAGCCGGCTCGGCATCAGTCACCTCTATGCCTCACCGATCTTCACTGCCACGGATGGGTCGACCCATGGCTACGATGTCACCAACACAAACGAGATCGATCCGGCGATCGGCGGGAGAGCAGGTTTCGACAGGCTGTCGTCGGCTCTTCGCGCTGCCGGCATCGGGCTCCTCGTCGACATCGTCCCGAACCACATGGCCGCTTCTCTCGAGAACCCCTGGT
>Ga0207650_10001548_pt1 | contig 16464 bp, 5 predicted proteins | sample KBSS63metaG_FD_184325 | JGI IMG/M metagenome (GOLD analysis project Ga0207650, IMG submission 184325) | Switchgrass rhizosphere microbial communities from Kellogg Biological Station, Michigan, USA - KBS S6-3 metaG (SPAdes) (version 2) | ecosystem: Host-associated > Plants > Roots > Rhizosphere >...
GGTTCTCGGCGGTCGCGTTCTACGACGTGGTCGGCCGCACCGTGCCCATGTCCCGGCACGCGCGCATGTGGGCGCAGCGGCTCTTCTACGGCGGGCTGCTCTCGGCCCTGTGCGCCCTGATCGTGCGTCCGCTGCTCGAGCGCCCCGGCTTCGTCGCGCGTTTCGGCCCGTTGTTCGCGCTCGGCACGTTCTTCATCGCGGTGGGCGCGATCCTCTTCACGTTCGCCGAGGAGCCCCCGGTCGAGGTCAGCAAGAAGGAGCTCCACCTCGCCGCGCACCTGAAGGAAAGCGCGCGCGTCGCGTGGCAGGACCGGGCGTTCCGCGCGCTCTTCGGCACGCGGGTCGCGCTCGCGGGCACGGCGATGGCGGTCCCGTTCTTCGTCCTGTACGCGGTGCGCACGCTCGGGCTCGACGCTGCCCTGGTGGGCGGCTTCCTGATGGCGAAGATCGTGGGCAACGTGGGCGCCAACCCCTTGTGGCAAAGGGTCGCGACCCGGTGGGGCAACCGCGCGCTGATGAGCGGCGTGGCGCTGCTCGCGCTGGCCGCACCGGCGTGCGCGCTGCTCGCGGGCACGCTGCCCGCGGAAGGGCCGTGGCGGAGCGGGGCGCTCGTGCTGGCATTTGCCCTGGTCGGCGCGGCGGTGAGCGGCACGAACATCGGCTACCAGAGCCTCCTGCTCGCGATCGCGCCGGCGGCGCGGCGGCCGTCGTACGTGGGACTGATGAACTCGTTCGTGGGGCCGGCGACGTCGTTGCCGGCGCTCGGCGGGCTGCTCGTCGATGCGACCCGGCCCGAGGCCATCTTCCTGGTCGCGATCGCCAGCGGCGCGGGCGCCCTCGCGCTCGCCCGCCGGCTGCCGGGCGCGGCCGCGCTCGAGGCGAGGCCGGGGCCCGACGTCTCCTAAACCTTGGGGCGATCGAGGGCGAAGACCTCGCCGAGGCGCGCGTACAGGTTCTTGCCGAGGCGCGCGATCGGCTTGAGGCGCGTCGGGTCGACCAGGCGCGGGCCCTCCCCGTCCTCGAGCACGTCCTCGCGCACGTGCATCCACACCACCTCGCCGACGACCAGCCGCACGTCGCGCGGCGAGGCGCCCAGGGGCACGACCGTGTGGGTGCGGCACTCGAGCGACCACGCGGCGTCCAGCAACCGCGGCGGCGCGACGCGCGTCGACGGGGCGGGCGTCAGCCCGGTGAGCGCGAACTCGTCGACGTCGGGCGCCCAGTCGCCCGAGGCGTGGTTGACCGCCTCGGCCAGGTCCTCGGTCGCGGCGTTGACGACGAACTCGCCGGTCTCGACCAGGTTTCGTGCCGTGTCCTTGGGCTCACCGGCGCGGGTCGAGACGGCGAGCGCGAGCAGCGGCGGCTCGCCCGCGACGCCCATGAAGAAGGAAAAAGGTGCGAGGTTCACATGGCCCGCGGCCGACCGCGTCGAGACGAACGCGATCGGCCGCGGCACGATCATGCTGATCAGGAGCCGGTAGCGATGTGCCCCCGGCAGGGCGGCGGGATCGAGCTCCACTCAGGGGTACCGCGTGAACGCGCCGACGCCGCCCTTGGCGTCGAACGCGGGCACCGCGCGCGAGTCCACGAAGTGGACATCGGCGCCCCGCGCGATCGCCTGCGAGGCGAGCGTCTCGCGCAGCGCGGTGACCTGCACCTCGGGCTTGCCGCAGAACGGGCAGACTTCGATCCCAGGCCCGGCGCCGAAGGAGCGGCAGGCCCGGCACGACCAGCCCCCCGCGTCGTTCGGGAACGACTCGGACAGGAGTAACGTGGCGACGCGCGAGGCATTGAGCGCCTCGACGACCGGGCCCACGCCGAGGATCGCGCCCTCGTGCGGCGCGGTGCGCACCAGCTCCTCGGCCCGCTCGCGGCGGATCGCCTTCTCGCGCACGTCGACCAGGTCGGCGGCCGCGGCGGAGAGATCGTTCTCGGTGATGCGGATGTCCCAGGCCGCGCGCCCGAGCACGCGCTCGTGCGCCGCGGGCGTGAGCGCGGACTCGATCTCCGCCGCGACGGCCGGGTCGGCGCCGATCAGGATCCATGAGGCGTGCACCTCGTTCGCCAGCTCCTCGAGCGCGTGGGCGGCGAGGCGGACGTGCCGCCGCGCGGCGTCGTCAGTGTGGCGCTGCGTGCCGTCGCCGTCGGGTCGCGGGGCCGCGGCCGCCTTGATCTCGCGGCGCACCTCGATCGAGCCGAGCGCGATCGAGAACAGGCGCGCCGAGTGGGCGTCGCACACGATCACCGCCGCGCGCCGGTAGCAGTCGGCCGCGCGCACGAGCGGGTAGAGCGTGGCCAAAGGGCCGACGGTGACGAGCTGCTCCGGGAAGTCGACCGGGATCTGCACCGCGTCGAACAGGTCGTTGTCGCCGTAACAGGCGAACACCGCGGTCGCGCGCGTGAACTCCTTGATGTCGTAATCGAGATAGTGCTGCACGCGCGCGGCGTCGACCGAGAGGCTCTCGTGTTCGGGCGAGCGCGGCTTGAACGCCTTGAGCTCCTCGGTGAGGCGCTTCTTGAGGAACGGCCGGTAGGTGGTCATGGCCGAGCCGACCGGCCGGGTGTTGACGTACACCGACAACACGGGCCAGGGCGACGGCCCGCGCGCGGCGAGCCGCTTCAGCGTGTGCTGAATCCTCAAGCGGTCCTCCGGAACGGCGCGCATGACGGCGCGCTGAGGCACCATGGGAGCGTTGCGCATCGCTCGACCCCTCGGTTGGATCCGCCCGGGGCGATCAGGCGCGCTCCCGTTCGCCCAGGCTGCGGGCGACGAGCCGTGCCACGTCCTCGGGTGCAAGCGCGCCGACATCGACGCGCAGTCCGGCGGATGCATACCCCCTCCGCCGCTCCAGGTAGAGCGCATCCAGCGCGACGCGATCGCCGAAGAGGGGGCGCGATCCATCGCGGGGGATGCGTCGCTCGATCGTCTCGAGGGCAACGTCGAGCCAGACCATCGTGCCACGCGCCAGCATCCACGCGCGCGCGTCAGCATCCTGACAGGTGCCGCCGCCGGTGGCGATCACCGCGCCTGCTGACAGCTCGGGCTCGAGTGCCAGCAACGCTGCGCGCTCGAGAACACGGAACTCTGTTTCGCCGGCCTCGGCGAAAATGTCCCGGATGCTTTTGCCCGCGCGTCGCGCGATGCGCTCATCGAGGTCGACGAAAGTCAGGCCGAGGTGCGTGGCGAGGGCGCGGCCGACCGAGGTCTTGCCGCTGCCCATGAAGCCCACGAGAAAGACCACCGCCGGCCGCGACACCCTCCCACTCTACTCGATGCCGCGCGGCTTCGAAACTCGGGGGGTTGACGCGGCCGCCGGGGCGAAATCCACCCCACGTCGCTTCCGCCGTGTCCTCGCGGCGCAAACGTAACCATCAGGTGGGAAAATCTTCGGTTTCTTGGAGGCGTGCCACCCATCTTGCTCCTCGAATGCCCAAGAAAGCGAGGAAATTTCGCTTCGGCGTGCAAAATGCAATAATTCTCTACGCAGAACTTGCATACCGGGAATATCCTTCCTTTCGCCGGAACCGGAACGTGCGCCGGTGGACGACCTCGGCTCATGGACGGGTCGAGTGCTGCGACGGACTGCAAACATCATTGAACCTCGAGCCTGCGTCCGCGACGGGCACCGCCCCCCGTCCGCTCTGCAGACACGCTGCTCCCTGCACTCGCTCCCCGCCTCCGGGGAGCTGTCGCGTTGCTCCCTGCTCCGCCCCGGCGGAGTCCATAGAGAGGTTGATTCCCCATGAACTGGATGACGCGAACGATCCATGCGTTCGTTCGGGTTCCCGTCCTCGCCCTCGCACTGTGTACCGGCGCCGTCGCGCTGGCCAGTGCGGCGCCCGCATTCGCGGCGCCGGCGATCGACGGCAACATCGACGACATGATCGCCTTCGCCCAGAGCTTGAGCAGCTCGGGCACCGGTTGCGGCCTGTACATCACCGACAAGCCGGACGGGAGCGGCAATCCGACTCCCGAGACGATCTACAACGACCTCAAGTTCATCCCCTGCCCGCAGCCGCAGCCGGCGCTGGGCACGCACTGGGTGAACGGCGTCGAGATCTTCCGCCACGTGCTCGCCTACGAGGCGGGCTCGACGACGCTGTATCTCGGCCTTCGCTCCGAGGGTTTCATCGGCGACGGCGACGGCAACGGGAATCCCGACAACGCCGGCGGCGGGTCGTGCAACCCGAACGACAACATCGAGGACACGCTCGGCATCTCGGGCAACGAGCTCTATGCCTGGAGCTTCGACCTCGATTGCAACGGCTCGACGGACGGCACGATCAAGGTCCAGGACAACGTCGTCACCGGCACCGGCACGCTCGCCGGCGCCACGGGCACGCTCGCTTTCCGCCAGGGCGGCTCGGCCACCGGGCATGACCTCGAGCTCCAGGTCACGCTCCCTGCGCCCCTGCCGGCGGCGTTCAACTTCCTGCGCGTCGAGGCGAACGCCTTCGACGGCCTCTCCGAAGATCGCTCGGACGGCGCCGTCTGCATCGGCAATCCGAACATCGCCGTGCAGAAGACCGCGACGCCCACCGCCGTGTGCGTGGGCCAGAACTCGCGCTTCACGATCACGGTCCAGAACACCGGCCAGACCCCGCTGTCGGTCGTGGTCGTCGACCAGCTTCCCGCGCAGCTTTCATACGCCGCGGTCCCGAACCTCCAGAGCTCGTGCGGCGTCGGCGCTCCCGTCGTCAACGGGCAGCAGCTGACGTTCCCGGCGTTCAACCTCGCCGCGGGCGCGAACTGCACCATCAGCTTCGACGTCACGGCGAGCGCGCAGTGCGCCGGCGAACAGAACAACGTCGTCGACGTCACCGGCACGTTCACCTCGGCGTGCATCAAGGAGACGGGCTCGATCGTCAAGACGGCCCATGCCGAGTTCGCGATCACCTGCAAGGCGCCGCCGTGCGTCCAGGTGACGTCGAGCGGTCCGGAAGCGGCCTGCCCGGGCGCTCCGGTCACGATCAACGGCACCGCCACCAACTGCTCGCAGGATCCCGAGCTGATCGTCGTCAAGGTCAACGGCGTCCAGGCCTACAGCAACACGGTCGCCGCGGGCCAGACGGTCAACTGGAGCCTCGAGACGACGATGCCGGCCCAGTGCACGGCCGGACAGAACTCGTCGTTCGCCGTCGAGGCCGTCGGTTCCGGCGACTGCGGCAGCGACACCAAGGCCTCGACCGTGCTCGTCCGCTGCAAGGACCAGCCCTGCCTCGAGCTGACGTCCAACCGTGAGCCGGCCTCGGCCTGCCCGGGCGCGAACGTCCTGATCTCGGGCACGGTGAAGAACTGCTCGCTCGACGCCGAGACCATCGTGGTCACGGTCGACGGCGTGCAGGCCTTCAGCCAGGTCGTCCAGCCGGGCGCCACCGCGAACTGGTCGCGCCAGGTCGTCATGCCGGCCTGCACGGCCGGCCAGTCGGTCAGCTTCCCCATCGTCGCGACCGCGACGGGCGACTGCCCGCCGGTGGCGACGCAGAACCAGTCGGTGTCGGTCCTCTGCCTGGGCGCCCCCTGCGTCGAGCTGACCGCGAACCGCGAGCCCGCCTCGGCGTGCCCCGGCGATGCGATCACGATCTCGGGCTCGGTCCGCAACTGCTCGCTCGCGTCGGAGACGATCGTCGTCACCGTCAACGGCCAGCAGGTATTCAGCCAGGTGGTGGCCGCGGGAGCGACGGCGCAGTACAGCCAGGGCTTCACGATGCAGCAGTGCACCGCGGGCCAGAACGTCGACTACGTCGTCCTCGCCACCGCCACGGGCGAATGCCCGCCGGCCGCGACGGACCAGGAGACGGTCTCGGTCGCCTGCAAGAACCCGCCCTGCGTGCTCCTCACGGACGTGCAGGCGGACAAGGCGGCGGCCTGCCCCAACGAGCAGGTCATCGTCTCGGGCAAGATCAAGAACTGCGGCACCGACTCGGCCAACTACACGGTCACGGTCGGCGGCACGCAGGTCTTCTCGGGCTCGCTCGCTCCGGGCGCGGAGCAGACGTTCCAGCGCCAGGTCTCGATGGGCGCGTGCGTGGCGGGCAACAACGTCACGTGGGCGGTCGTCGCGAACGCTTCGAACTCGTGCGGCAATGACAGCGAGGAAGCCTCGGCCTCCGTCCGCTGCAAGGCCGCCCCGTGCGTCGAGCTGACCGCCGATCGCAACCCGGTGTCGGCCTGCCCCGGCGACGCCGTGACGATCTCGGGCACCGTGCGCAACTGCTCGACCGATCCCGAGACCATCGTGGTCACGGTCAACGGCGAGCAGGTGTTCAGCCAGGTCGTGGCCCCGGGCCAGACGGCGCAGTATTCCAAGGCCACCGTGATGCCTGCCTGCACGGCCGGCGGTGACGTGCCGTGGAACATCGTCGCGATCGCGACGAACGACTGCGACCAGACCGGCCAGCGCAGGGACGCCAGGGTCAACGTGCTGTGCAAGAACCCGCCGTGCGTCCAGCTGCTGGACGTCCATGCGAACAAGGCGGATGCCTGCCCGAACGAGCCGGTCACGGTCAGCGGTCGGGTGAAGAACTGCGGCACCGACGCGGCCGACTACACGGTCACCGTCGGCGGCGTCCAGGTCTTCAGCGGCTCGCTGGCGCCCGGCGCCGAGCAGTCGTTCAGCCGCGAAGTCAACATGGGCTCGTGCACCGCCGGCAACAACGTGACGTGGGCCGTCCATGCGACCGCGTCGAACAGCTGCGGCAACGCCTCGGCTGACGCCGAAGCGTCGGTGCGCTGCAAGGGCCAGCCTTGCGTCGAGGTGACGGCCTCCGGGCCGCCGTCGTCCTGCACGGGCGAGAACATCACGCTCCAGGGCACGGTCCGTAACTGCAGCCTCGATTCCGAGACCATCGTCGTGACGGTCGACGGAGTCCAGGCGTTCAGCGGTTCGGTCGCCGGTGGCGCGACCACGAACTGGAGCCTGTCGGTGCAGATGAAGCAGTGCACCGCGGGCCAGAACGTGAGCTACGCCGTCAACGCGACGGCGACGAACACCTGCGGCACGACCAGCGCGCCGGAGACGGTGAATGTCGCCTGCCTCGCCCAGCCGTGCCTCAACCTCGTCCTCAACGCTCCCGAGAAGTCCTGCGTGGGCGTGCACCTGCAGATCTGCGGTTCGGTGACGAACTGCTCGGCGGGTGCCGAGACGATCGAGGTCAACTACGGCGGCAAGTCGCAGCGCTTCGAAAACGTGGAAGCCGGCGGCAGCCGGAACTACTGCTTCGACGCGGTCATGCCGGCGTGCTCGGCGAACGGCGCCCATCTGTGGACGGTCACCGCGGCCGCGACGAACTCGTGCGGCCGTGCCGAGAAGACCGTGACGGACGAGACGCAGTGCCAGGTGCCGGTGATCAAGGTGACGAAGTCGGCCGAGAGCCTGGTCACCGACGGCGAGATCATCCACTACACGATCACGGTGGAGAACCCGGGCGACGTCGACCTGCAGAACGTCGTCGTCACCGACACGCCGTGCCCGTACAGCCTGTACAACGACCACGCGGATCCGGCGCCGTACTCGGAGCCGGCGGTCGGAGTGAACGGCGCGGTGGTCTGGCACATCGACCTGCTCGAGAAGGGCGGATCGAGGACCTTCAAGTTCGAGGCCAAGGCGAGCCTGTCCTCCGGCGGCGCGAGCTGCCCGGGTGAGGTCGTCTGCACGAACAAGGTCGACGTCGTGGGCTATTGCGCCGGCAGCGACAACAGCGCGCCGGTGCGCGACAGCGACCAGGTCGACACGACGATCCGTTGCCTGGTGTTCAACTGCCCGCGGACGGTCGGATTCTGGATGGCGCAGTGCGCGCAGAAGTCGGGCGGCAGCACGAAGTTCAACGCCTCCCAGATGAATTCGATCACCTCGAAGGTCGACGACATCTCGAGCTTCTTCAACTGGTCGAACGACTTCGCGCAGTTCTGCGCGATCGTCGATCCGCCGAAGCCGATGACGTCGCAGAAGCAGGCCAAGCGCCAGTTCGCGGCATTGCTCGCGAACTACGCCACCGACCTGCTCGACCTGACGCCGAGCAACGGCAACAAGTTGCTGCTCGATCCGACCACGCCGATCCACTGCAGCGGCTTCAAGGCGGACACGATCGGGGAGCTCATCGCCGAGATCGACCAGTTGCTCATCGCGCTCGAAGGCGGCTCGTCCAGCGCCGCCGGGTACAACGACATCATTTCGTGCACCGACGACATCAACAACGGTCGCACGATTCCGACGGTCGCCGGCTGCGAGCACGGGGACGGCAGCGTCCCGCTGGCCAATTCCTCGGGCATCGGTTCCGATGGAGCTGCGGGTGCAGTCGAGCTCTATCGCGCCGCCCCGAATCCGTTCTCGTCGACCACCCAGTTCGCCTACGAGGTGACGGGTGACAAGGCGAGCGTCGACATCACCGTCTTCAACGTGGCGGGACGCCAGGTTCGCAAGCTCGTCAGCGCGACGCAGCCCGCGGGCCGGTACACCACCACCTGGGACGGCAAGAGCGACGACGGGGTCAGCCTGACGCGGGGCGTCTACTTCGTCCGGACGATCATCGCCGGTTCGAAGGCGCCGGTCCTGCGCCTGCTGTACGTCCGCGACGCGCAGTAACCACACCTGAAGGCCGCCCCGGGCGTTCGCGCCCGGGGTCCTTCCGGACGACGAAGAAAGCGCCCCGTTCCGCGAGGGACGGGGCGTTTTTCGTCGGGTCTGAGGAGGGCATTGCAAAATACAATGCGCCCGCGCGGGCCGGCGCAGGATAGACTTGTCGGGCCCCGGCATTCGGGGTGAAGCCTCATTGTGCAAATCGCCGCAAGCGGGCATCGCGACCCGTTCTTCATTCGAATCGATTCAGCTGCTCCCATTTGAGAACTCCCCCACCGCCCCGGGGGTGAACCCGAGAGGTCCACCCAAATGAATCGGATTTTCCGAACGATCCATGCGTTCGTTCGCGGACCCGTGCTCGCCATCGCACTGTGTACCGGCGCCGTCGCGCTGACCGGTGTGGCGTCCGCCCTTGCGGCGCCGGCGATCGACGGCAACCTCGACGACATGATCACCTACGCCAACGACCTCAATGCGTCCGGCGCGGGTTGCGGGCTCTACATCACCGACAAGCCGGACGGCCTCGGCAACCCGACGCCCGAGACGATCTACAACGACCTCAAGTTCATCCCTTGCCCGCTGCCGCAGCCGGCGCTGGGCACGCATTGGGTGAACGGCGTCGAAATCTTCCGTCACGTGCTCGCGTACACCCCCGGCTCGACGAAGCTGTATCTCGGGCTGCGCTCCGAGGGCTTCATCGGCGACGGGGACGGCAACGGCAACCCCGACAACTCGGGCGGCGGTTCGTGCAACCCCGATGACAACATCGAGGACACGTTCGGCATCTCGGGGAACGAGCTCTACTCGTGGAGCTTCGACCTCAACTGCGACGGCTCGACCGACGGCACGATCAAGGTCCAGGACAACGCGATCGTCGGCACCGGCACGCTCGCGGGCGCGGGCGGCTCGTTCGCCTTCCGCCAGGGTGGCTCGGCCACGGGCCATGACCTCGAGCTCGAAGTCACGCTGGCGGCCCCGCTGCCGCCGGCCTTCCGCTTCCTGCGCGTCGAGGCCAACGCCTTCGACGGCCTGTCGGAAGACCGCTCGGACGGCGCGGTCTGCGTCGCCAATCCCGCCATCGCGGTGGTCAAGTCCGCGGTGCCGGTGAGCGTCTGCGCGGGCAACAACACGCGCTTCTCGATCGAAGTCTCGAACACGGGCCAGACCCCGCTGTCGGTGGTCGTGGTCGACCAGCTTCCCGCCCAGCTCTCCTACGCGGGCGGCCTCTCCAGCGGCTGCGGCGTCGGCGCTCCCGTCGTCAACGGGCAGCAGCTGACCTTCCCCGCATTCGACCTCGCCGCGGGTGCCAACTGCACGATCAGCTTCGACGCCGCCGCGAGCCTGCAGTGCTTCGGCTCGCAGAACAACGTCGTCGACGTCACCGGCACCTTCACCTCCGCCTGCATCGCGGAGGGTGGGGCGATCAGCAAGACCGCGCACGCCGAGTTCGCGGTCGTCTGCAAGTCGCCGCCGTGCGTCGAAGTCACGGCGTCCGGTCCCGACGCGGCCTGCCCCGGCGCGCCGGTCACGATCCAGGGCACGGCGAAGAACTGCTCGCTCGACGCCGAGACGATCGTCGTCACCGTCAACGGCACCCAGGCGTACAGCAACTCGGTCGCCGCGGGCCAGACGATCAACTGGAGCCTCGAGACCACGATGCCGGCGCAGTGCACGGCCGGCCAGAACTCCTCGTTCGCCGTCGTGGCGACGGGCAGCGGCGATTGCGGCACCGACACCAAGAATTCCACGGTGCTCGTGCGCTGCAAGGACAAGCCGTGCGTCGAGCTGACCGCGGATCGCAATCCCGCCGCGGCCTGCCCCGGCGATGCGATCACGGTCTCGGGCACGGTCAAGAACTGCTCGCTCGAGCCGGAGACGATCGTCGTCACCATCAACGGCCAGCAGGTCTTCAACCAGGTCGTCGCCGCCGGCGCGACCGCGCAGTACAGCCAGGGCTTCACGATGCCGGCCTGCATCGCCGGCAACAACGTCGACTACGTCGTTCTCGCCACCGCGTCGGGCGACTGCCTGCCGGTCGCGAACGACCAGGAGACGGTCTCGGTCCTGTGCAAGAACCCGCCGTGCGTCGAGCTGACCGCCGACCGCAATCCCGCCTCGGCCTGCCCCGGCGACGCGGTGACGATCTCCGGCACGGTCAAGAACTGCTCGCCGGCCGCGGAGAACATCGTGGTCACCGTCAACGGTGAGCAGGTGTTCAGCGGCGTCGTCGCGGCTGGTGCGACGCAGAATTACTCGAAGTCGACGGTGATGCCGGCCTGCACGGCCGGACAGGCGGCCCCCTGGACCGTCGTCGCCGTCGCGACCAACGACTGCGACCTCGTCGGCCAGCGCAAGGAGCAGACGGTCACGGTCGCCTGCAAGAACCCGCCGTGCGTCGACGTCACGGCGCAGGCGAACAAGGCGGCGGCCTGCCCGAACGAAGCGGTGATCATCTCGGGCACGGTCAAGAACTGCGGCGCGGACGCGGCCAGCTACACGGTCACCGTCGGCGGCGTGCAGGTCTTCGCGGGCGAGCTTGCCGCGGGCGCCGAGCAGGCGTATCAGCGCGAAGTCTCGATGGGCGCCTGTGTGGCGGGCAACAACGTCACCTGGGACATCGTCGCGCACGCGTCGAACTCGTGCGGCAACGACGAGGAGCAGAAGTCCGTGTCGGTCCGCTGCAAGGACCTGCCGTGCGTCGAGCTGGTGGCGGATCGCAACCCCGCCTCGGCCTGCCCCGGCGACGCGGTGACGATCTCCGGCACCGTCAAGAACTGCTCGATCGACGCCGAGACCATCGTGGTCACGGTCAACGGCGAGCAGGTGTTCAGCGGCGTCGTCCAGCCGGGCGCGACGCAGCAGTACTCGAAGTCGACCGTGATGCCGGCCTGCACCGCCGGCCAGCTGGTGCCGTGGACGGTCGTCGCCGTTGCGACGAACGACTGCGACCAGGTCGGCCAGCGCAAGGAGCAGACCGTCTCGGTCCAGTGCAAGACGCCGCCGTGCGTCGATCTCCTCGACGTGCACGCGAACGTGGACGCGGCCTGCCCCGGCGCTCCCGTGATCGTCTCGGGCACGGTCAAGAACTGCGGCAACGACGCGGCCGACTACACGGTCACGATCGACGGCCAGCAGGTCTTCGCGGGCTCGCTCCAGCCCGGGCAGTCGAGCGCGTTCCAGAAGGAAGTCTCGATGGGCGCGTGCACGGCCGGCAACAACGTGACGTTCGCGGTCGCGGCGCATGCGGCGAACAGCTGCGGCGTCGACGACGAGAACACCTCGGTGTCGGTCCTCTGCAAGGGTCTCCCGTGCGTCGAGCTGACGGCGGCGCGCGAGCCCGAAATCGCATGCCCCGGCGCCGACGTGACGGTCCACGGCACGGTGAAGAACTGCTCGCTCGCTCCCGAGACCATCGTGGTCACGGTCAACGGCGTGCAGGTCCTGAACCAGGTCGTGGCCGCCGGCGCGACGGTCAACTACCAGACGACGGTCGCGATGCCGGAATGCGCCGCCGGCTCGCAGGTGCCGTTCAACGTCGTTGCGACCGCGACCGGTGACTGCGGCCAGCCGGACGTGAAGAACGCGAACCTGTCGGTGATCTGCCGCCAAGGTCCGTGCGTCCAGGCACAGGCCCAGTGCAACCCCGCGTCCGCTTGCCCCGGGACGCCGATCACGGTGACGGGCTCGGCGAAGAACTGCGGCGTCGAACCGGCCGACATCACGATCTCGATCGAGGGCCAGTCGCAGTCGTTCCCGCAGGTTCCCGCGGGACAGACGGTGAGCTGGAACCGCGAGATCGTCCTGCGCGAGTGCACGTCGGGCGAGAAGGTTTCCTACAACGTCCTCGCCACCGCGACGAATCCCTGCGGTGCCGCGAAGCCGTCCACGGACGCCTGCTCGGTCGTGTGCCTCAAGCCGGAGATCGAGATCGAGAAGACGGTGTCGCCTTCGGGCGCCGTCGACCAGGGCACGGTCCTTCACTACACGATCGTCGTCACCAACCCGTCGCACACGGTTGCGCTGCGCGACGTCAAGGTGACCGATGAGCTGTGCAGCGAGGTGACGTACCAGGGCAACGCCGTGCCGACGCCGACTTCGGCGCCGGGCATCGGCGGCAACGGCACGATCGTGTGGGACATCCCCTCGATCGCTCCGCGCAGCTCGGTCACGATCACGTTCGACGCCCGAATCGTCACGCTCGAGCGTCCGGCCTGCGAGGCGGAAGACCGCTCGTGCACCAACCACGTCTCGGTCGACGGCTACTGCGGCGATGCGAAGGCGCACGCGGAGGACTCGGTGAACACGCCGATCAACCCGTGCCCGGCGCCCGGCCTGTGCCGTCTGACCGGCGGCGGCTGCATGAACGACGACCCGGATACCGGCAACAGGGGCCACAAGCAGAGCACGTTCGGCGGCAACTCGAGCCCCGAGCATGACGGCGGCGGCCCGACCGGCAATTCGTGGGAGCATGTGTATCGCGACGGTCGCACGATCCTCTTCAACTGGCACAGCTGGGACGCGCACGTGATCGCGTGCTCGGTCGTGCCGCCGGGACCCTGCTCGCCGAAGGCGATCAACACCCGGGCGGACTTCGTCGGAACGGGCAAGTATTCGCTCGGCGCCGGCAGCCGCGAGGAGGACGGCAACCAGGTCGCCTACATCATCGACCACCGCGAAGGCTCCTGTAACAAGGGCACCCGCGACGAGTACTCGATCATCGTCCGCAAGGGCCTGGTGATCGGCGAGGGTGAGATCGTGTTCCAGGCGACCGGCTACATCGACTGCGGCAACCTGCAGATCCACGAGACGCCGGGGCGCCTGTTCGGCGCCGGTAACGGCGTCACCATCGGCGAAGGCGCCAGTGGCGTGGAGCTGATCAACCGTCCGTACCCGAACCCCTTCACGGGTTCGACCTCGTTCGCCTACAAGGTGGCGGGCGGCGGTGCGACGGTGGACGTCGGCGTCTACAACGTGGCGGGTCGCCTCGTGAAGACGCTGGCCCAGGGTGCGCAGTCCGCGGGCACCTACACGGTCACGTGGGATGGTTCGGACGCTGCCGGCGTGCGCATGGCGCCGGGCGTCTACTTCCTCAAGTCGAAGGTGGGCTCGGACCAGACGGTGAGCCGGCTCATCTACGTGTCGCGGTAACACCTCGGGGAACGGGCGGGCCTTCGGGTCCGCCCGGCCTCGCTCTTCCGTGCGGGCCCTGCCATCGGCGGGGCCCGTACTTTTTTCCGGTGGCTGGTTCAAAATTTCTTTGCTCGAAGCTTGACAGGGTGCAAACACACGCGCGAACGTTCCCTTTGGCCGTCGCGAGCCACCACGCACGTCCCGAGGCTTCCCTGGCCTTCGGACGGGTTTCCGACCGGCTGCACCCGATGGGCGCCGCCCGCCCGCTTCGGGACGCGCAGTCCTTCTACAAACCCGATTCACCTGCTCGTCCTGCGCCGCCACTCCGCCGTGCGGCCTTTGGTCATCGTCACGTCGTACACGCGACGAGCGCTCCCTGCCGTTCCGATTGCGTTCGGAACCGGAGGTTGTCCCCAGATGAAGTCCTTCCTTGCGACCTGTCGCATCACGGGCCGGTCGTGTCGTGAGTCCCTTCGCCTCGCGGTGCCCGCGTTTGCGGTCGCGGGGGTTGCGCTCCTCCAGTTCCTCGGAGCCAGCCTCGCCTTCGCGCAGACGCCGCCCGTCATCGACGGCAATCTCAACGACATGATCACGTACGCCCAGACGATCGATACCAACAACACAGGCCTCGGTCTCTACATCACCGACAAGCCCGACGCCTCAGGCAACCCGACACCCGAGACGATCTACAACGACCTCAAGTTCATCCCGTGCCCGCAGCCCCAGCCCGCGCTGGGCACGCACTGGGTGAACGGGGTCGAGATCTTCCACCACGTCTTCGCCTATACCCCCGGATCGACGACGCTCTACCTGGGCATTCGCTCCGAGGGCTTCATCGGAGACTCCGACGGCAACAACAACCCGGACACCTCGGGCGGCGGGACCTGCAATCCCGACGACAACATCAAGGACGGCAACGGGATCTCGGGCAACGAGCTCTATGCCTGGAATTTCGACCTGAACTGCGACGGCGTCTCCGACGGCCGCATCCAGATCCAGGACAACGTCGTCGTCGGCACCGGCACGCTCGCCGGCGCCACCGGCACGATCGCCTTCCGCAGAACGGCGGCGACCGGCGCGACGGGACACGACCTCGAAGTCCAGGTCAACCTGGCGGCCCCGCTCCCCGGCGCGTTCGACTTCGTCAACACCGAGGCCAACGCCTTCGACGGACTCTCCGAGGACCGCTCGGCCGGCGCGCCGTTGATCGGCAACCCGGGCATCGAGGTCTCGAAGTCGGCGTCGCTGCCCTCGATCTGCCCCGGCCAGACGACCCGCTTCACGATCACCGTGCAGAACACCGGCCAGACCGAGCTCTCGGTGGTCGTCAAGGACCAGCTCCCCTCGGCGCTGACCTACGCGGCCAACCTCAACAGCTCGTGCGGCATCGGCACGCCGACCGTCAGCAGCGGCCTGGTCACGTTCCCGGCGGTGACGATCGCGGCCGGCGCGACCTGCACGATCAGCTACGACGCGACCGCCGGGCAGGACTGCTTCGGCGAGGTCTCGAACACGGTCAACGTGACCGGCACGTTCAATTCCGCCTGCCTCGAGAAGGGCGGCGCGCAGACCGTCAAGGACTCGGCGACCGCGACGGTGACGTGCAAGGCGCCCGCGAGCCTCGAGGTCACGGCGCAGGGCCCGGCCTCGGCCTGCCCGAACGCCCCGGTGACGATCACGGGCACGGTCCACAACACCGGCCAGGGCGCGAGCAACATCGTGGTGCGGGTGAACGGCAACCAGGCGTTCAGCCAGTCGGTCGCCGCCGGCGCCACCGCCAACTGGTCCATCCAGGCGACGATGCCCGCCGGCTGCACGTCGGGCCAGAACTCGCCGTTCACGGTCGAGGCGGTCGCCTCCGGCGATTGCGGCGACGCCACCGACAACGAAACCGTCAACGTGCGTTGCGCCAGCCCGCCGTGCCTCACGCTCAAGGTCAACCGTGACCTCGACAGTGCGTGCCCCGGCGACTCGATCGCATTCACGGGAACGGCGACGAACTGCTCGCCCGACTCGCAGTTCGTGACCATCACGGTCAACGGCCAGCAGGTGCGCAGCAGCGCGATGCTCGGCAACGGGACGTACAACTTCTCGTTCCGCCTCGCCATGCCGCAGTGCTCCGCCGGCAACGCCACCACGTTCACCGTCGTCGGCACCGCGAGCAACGCGTGCGGCCAGCCTGCGACCCAGACGGTGCCGCTGACCGTGCAGTGCAACACCCCGCCGACCGTCAGCGTGTCGGCGCAGGCGAACAAGCAGTCCGGCTGCCCGAACGAGGAAGTGATCATCTCGGGCCAGGTCACGAACACCGGCGCCCAGGCGGGGACGTTCACGGTCACCGTCGGCGGCGTGCAGGCGTTCAACGGCACGATCCAGCCGGGCCAGTCGCAGAGCTACACGCGGACCACGACGCTCGGCAACTGCACCGCCGGGCAGTCGGTGTCGTTCGCGGTCGTGGCCTCGGTCTCGAACTCCTGCGGCAACGCGGAAGACACCGAGACGGTCAACGTCGCCTGCAACGCGGCCCCGTGCGTCACGCTGACGGCGGACCGCGTGCCCACGTCGGCCTGCCCCGGCGACCAGGTCACGGTCTCCGGCACGGTCCAGAACTGCTCGACCGCCGCCGAGACGATCGCGGTCACGGTCAACGGCGAGCAGGTGTTCAGCCAGTCCGTCGCGGCCGGCCAGAGCGCGAACTGGACGAAGTCGACCACCATGCCGCAGTGCACCGCCGGCAACTCCGTCACCTGGACCG
>Ga0207650_10001550_pt1 | contig 16460 bp, 10 predicted proteins | sample KBSS63metaG_FD_184325 | JGI IMG/M metagenome (GOLD analysis project Ga0207650, IMG submission 184325) | Switchgrass rhizosphere microbial communities from Kellogg Biological Station, Michigan, USA - KBS S6-3 metaG (SPAdes) (version 2) | ecosystem: Host-associated > Plants > Roots > Rhizosphere...
CGCAGCGGATGGCGCGGTCCGCTGGCGCTCGCGCTCGACGCTTCAACCGGGGCGGGTGCCGCCGTTGGAACGCCTGCGACCGGATCGGTTTCCTGCACCGTCCTGCGTCGCGTGACAGGCTGCGTGAACGTGAACCGGTAGCTGCAAAACGCCAGAACGACGCCTGTGATGCTCATCCAAAGCAGCCGGTTCCACAGCAGCACGCCCTCGAGCGGGACGAGTCGCGTGTTCCGCTCGCTGATGGACCAGTACTCGGTCAGCGTCGAGTTCGCCGTCACGCCGAACGGATCGAGCATCGAGGCGAGCGTCTTGTTGTCGATATCGCGCAACAGCCCCCGCGCGGCGAGATAGCCGATCAACAGCACGACGCTCGCGATGTAAACCGGCAACATCCGGCGCGTCATCGCCGCGATGCAGAAGAACAGTCCGCCGAGCACGACGACGTTCGGCACGAGCATCGTGGCGTAAGGGGCCACGTACGCGGCGAGCCGCATCGGACCGACGCGATCGGTATCGATTCCCGGCACCAGCAATCCGGCGATGCCGCCGAGCGGAATGCTCGACAAAATGACGACCAGCACGGCGACGGCACCCAGGAAGCGCCCGCCGAGATAATCGCGGCGGCTGATCGGCGCCGAGAAGAAGAACGGTTCGACGCGGTATTCGAAATCCTGCTGGATCGCCCGGCCCATGACCGCGGCGACGATCGTCAGCGCGGCCATCCCGAGAAACGCGACGGTCTGCGCAATTGCGTACGGCGAATTCACCCACACCTTGCCGCTGCCGAACGCGACGATGGCATTCGGAACAGCACCGCCCGCCGCAGCGGTCCACAGCATGGCCAGCGCGAAGAAGACGAGGAAATACACCCACGTCGAGATCCGCTTGACGCGCGTACGGAACTCGAACCAGGCGATCGCAAGCAACGCGCTCATGCCATTTCCCGCACCGGCACGCTCGCCTGGAGCCGGCCGGCGATGGCAGCGAAGTAGACATCTTCGAGCGTAGGCTCGACGGCGGCGAATCCGGGCGCGGGCGGCGCGTCGGCGACGACATTCACCAGCGTGCGCCCCGCAAGCAGGCGCGTCGAAATGACCGGAAACGACGATCGCGCAGCGTCCAGTGCGGTGCGATCGATCGCCTTCTGCCAGACGCGCCCTTCGAGCATGCGCGTCAAGTCCGCCGGACTTCCGGCGAGCATCACGCGTCCCTGGTTGATGATGGCCATCCGTCCGCAGAGGTCCGACACGTCCGACACGATGTGCGTCGACAGGATGACGATGACGTTCTCGCCGATCTCCGCCAGCAGGTTGTGGAAGCGGACTCGTTCCTCGGGATCGAGGCCGGCCGTCGGCTCGTCGACGATGATGAGCCGCGGGTTGCCAAGCAGCGCCTGCGCGATGCCGAACCGCTGCCGCATCCCGCCCGAGAATCCGCCGAGCGCCTTGCGCCGCACGTCGTACAGATTCGTCTGCCGCAACAGCGTGGCCACCGTCTCGCTGCGCTGTCGCCGCTGGGTCAGCCCCTTGAGGCGCGCCAGATGGTCGAGCAATTCTTCCGCCGACACCTTCGGGTAGACGCCGAAGTCCTGCGGCAGGTAACCGAGCGTTCGCCGGACGGCTGCCTTGTCGCGCAGCACGTCGATGTCGCCCATCTGAACGGTGCCCGCGTCGGCCTCCTGCAGCGTGGCGAGTGTGCGCATCAGCGTCGATTTGCCGGCGCCATTGGGCCCGAGCAGGCCGAACATGCCGGTCGGTATCGTCAGGGACACGCCGTCGAGCGCGCGTACGCCGTTGGGATAGGTTTTGGACAGACCGGAGATCGTCAGCGCAAACGGCATCGGGGCCTCGTTGGATGGATGAAGCAGTGGCGCGGAGCAGCGACAGACTTAACCAGCCGCGTAGCTTAAGCGAAACGCAATCGCCGATCGGCCACGCAGGTGTAATCGCCCGCAGGTTAGATGTCCGTATGGAGCATTTCGGATTCGTCCCGGGCACTGCAGCAAACGCGATCCGGTGAGCAACCGGGCTCTCCCTTGCGTTGCGCTCTGGCACAATCGGATTGGAAAGCGGTCGATGCGATGCGCAGTTACATCCTGAAAGCACTGGCAAGGCGATGCGCGGCGACGGTCGGCCGATTGGCGCTGGCGTGTGTCGTCGCGGTGAATTTGTCGCCCGAGGTGGCGCGTGCGGCCGACGCCTATGCGGCTGCGTACGTCGCGCAGAACGTCCCGGCGCTGGTCGAGGTCTTCAAGCCGGCCAGCGCGTCCGTGACGATGCGCAATACCGGAACGGCCGCGTGGATCGCCGCGCAAGGCGATGTCTTTCTCGCCACGCAGCGGCCGCAGGACAACTACTACTGGTGCATCCAGGACAACCCGCACGGGATGTACAGCGGCAACCGCGTGCTGCTACCGCACGACGTGCTGCCGGGCGAAGACGTGACGTTCGCGTTCGTCGTCAAGCCGTTGTCGTGCGGATTCGCTGCGACGGCACCGTTCCAGTTCCGGATGCTGTCGCAAACGCACGGCACGTTCGGCGAGGAGACGCCCGCTGCGACGATCGTCGTCTCGACGGCCGCCCAGTTCGTGTCGCAACAGGTGCCGGGCACGGCACCCGCGGGCGCCACCATCGGCGTCAAGGTCACGTTCAAGAACACGACCGACGTTGTCTGGCGATCCGCTGACGGCTATTCGCTCGGGTCTACCGGGCCGCCGTCGAACACGTCATGGGGCGTAAGCTCGGTGGCCCTGCCAGCCGACGTCGCCCCCGGCGCGACCGTGACGTTCGCGTTCAACGTCACGATCCCGACCGTCGTCGGACCCTACAACTTCCAGTGGCAGATGACCGGGCCGGGCAGTGCGCCGTTTGGGCAGGCGTCGCCGGCGACGCCGGTCAATGTCGTCGCCGCCGGGCCGCCCAACTACCAGGGACTGTGGTGGGCCGCACCGGCCGGCAGGGAATCCGGATGGGGGATCGATCTCGCGCACCAGGGCGACGTCATCTTCGCGACCTGGTTCACGTACGACGCGACCGGCAAAGGGTTGTGGCTCGCACTGATCGCGAACAAGGATGTGACGACGGGCGCGTACACGGGCACGCTGCTGCAGAGCACGGGACCGCCGTTCAGTTCCGTGCCGTTTCAGCCGCTGCAGGTCACGACCGTCGGTGTGGGCACCGGCGCGCTGACGTTCGACGACGCTGGCGGCGGCACGTTCGCGTACACGCTCGCGGGCGTCACGCAGACGAAGACCATCGTCCGCCAGGCGTTCGGCCCGCTGCCGACGTGCACGTTCGCAATCCAGTCGGACCTGACGCTTGCGTACAACTATCAGGACATGTGGTGGGCCGCACCGTCGGGAGCCGAACCGGGATGGGGTTTGAGCCTCGCGCACGAAGGCGACATCGTCTTCGGCACGTGGTTCACGTACGACGTGGATCGCACGCCGATGTGGCTCAGCTTCACCGCGCCGAAGACGGCCGACACGTCGACGAACACGTACGCCGGGACGCTGTACCGGACGACCGGACCGTCGTTTGCCAGCGTTCCGTTCGATCCGACGGAGGTCGTCGCAACGTCCGTCGGTACGGCGAGCGTCGTCTTCACCGATGGCAATTCCGGCACGTTCGAATACTCGGTGAACGGCGTCACCGGCTCGAAGCCGATCACGCGGCAGGTTTTCGTCACACCCGGGACCGTTTGCCAGTAGCCGAAAAAAAACCGGCGATCGCTCGCCGGTTTTCGTAAGGCTCGATACGACTAACGGTCACGCGGCATCGGCTGATACCTCCGATGCCGGCGCCACCGCGGGTGCCGCCTCTTCGGGCTGCAGCATCGCAGCGTCCGGTCCGAGCAGCTTCACGCGCCGGCGCGCCGTGTGATACGCGAGGCCGGTGCCTGCTGGAATCAGCCGGCCTACGATGACGTTCTCCTTGAGCCCGCGCAGGTCGTCGCGCTTGCCCATGATCGCCGCTTCCGTCAGCACGCGCGTCGTCTCCTGGAACGAAGCCGCCGAGATGAACGAGTCCGTCGACAGCGAGGCCTTCGTGATGCCGAGCAGCATGTGCTCGTACGTCGCCGGCTGCTTCGTTTCGTCGTGGCGCGTCTTGTCGTTCTCGTCCAGAAGATCCGAACGCTCGACCTGCTCGCCGACGATGAAGCGCGAGTCACCCGCGTCCTGCACCTGCACGCGACGCAGCATCTGCCGCACGATCACCTCGATGTGCTTGTCGTTGATCTTCACGCCCTGCAGCCGGTAGACGTCCTGCACTTCGTCGGTGATGTACCGCGCGAGCGCTTCGACGCCGAGCAACCGCAGGATGTCGTGCGGATCCGCGGGCCCGTCGACGATGATCTCGCCCTTGTTCACCACTTGGCCGTCGTGCGCCGTCACGTGCTTGTCCTTCGGAATCAGATACTCGTGCGCGACACCGTCGAGGTCGGTAATGACCAGACGCTGCTTGCCCTTCGTATCCTTGCCGAACGACACGGTGCCCGTGACTTCCGCCAGCGTGCCGGCGTCCTTCGGCGCACGCGCCTCGAACAGCTCCGCTACGCGCGGCAGGCCGCCCGTGATGTCGCGCGTCTTCGACGTCTCCTGCGGAACGCGCGCCAGCACTTCGCCCACCGCCACCGGCTGACCGTCCTTCACCGTGATGATCGAGCCCAGCTGGAACGTGATGTTGACCGGCAGCTCCGAGCCTGCGATGTGGATCTCGTTGCCTTCGGCGTCCAGCAGCTTGACCTGCGGCCGCACGCCCTTCGCCGTCGTTCCCGCACGCCGCTTCGGATCGATGACGACGAGGGTCGACAGGCCGGTGACATCGTCGACCTGCTTCGCCACCGTCACGCCTTCCTCGACGTTCTCGAACTTCACCGTGCCCGCGTACTCGGTGATGATCGGCCGCGCCGTCGCGTCCCACTGCGCCAGTACCTTGCCTGCCTTCGCCGTGTCGCCGTCCTTCACCTGCAGCGTCGCGCCGTACGGCACCTTGTGGCGCTCGCGCTCGCGGCCGTTGTCGTCGTGGATCATCACTTCGCCGGAGCGCGCAATGACTACGAGCTCGCCCTTGGCGTTGGTAACGTAACGCATCAGCGACGAGAACCGCACCGTGCCGGCCGACTTTGACTCGACCTGCGAGGCCGCCGCCGTCCGCGACGCCGCGCCGCCGATGTGGAACGTGCGCATCGTCAGCTGCGTGCCGGGCTCGCCGATGGACTGCGCGGCAATGACACCCACCGCTTCGCCGACGTTCACCAGGTGCCCGCGGCCCAGGTCGCGGCCGTAGCACGCGGCGCAAAGGCCGTAACGCGTGTCGCACGTCAGCGGCGTGCGCACCTTCACTTCGTCGATGCCCAGCATCTCGATCCGCTCCACCTCGTCTTCGCCCAGCAGCGTGCCGGCGTCGAACAGCGTGGCCTGCGTTTCGGGGTTGACGATGTCGGACGCAACCACGCGGCCGAGGATGCGCTCGCGCAGCGGCTCGATCACTTCACCGCCTTCGACCAGCGCCTTCATCGCCACGCCATTGCGCGTCTCGCAATCGTCTTCGGTCACGACGAGATCCTGCGTCACGTCGACCAGGCGGCGCGTCAGGTAGCCGGAGTTCGCCGTCTTCAACGCCGTATCCGCGAGACCCTTCCGCGCGCCGTGCGTGCTGATGAAGTACTGCAGCACGTTCAGGCCTTCGCGGAAATTGGCGGTGATCGGCGTCTCGATGATCGAGCCGTCCGGCTTCGCCATCAGGCCGCGCATGCCCGCCAGCTGGCGGATCTGCGCCGCCGAGCCACGCGCGCCCGAGTCGGCCATCATGAAGATCGAGTTGAACGAATCCTGCTTCACCATCTTGCCGTCGGCATCGGCCACTTCCATCGTGCCGAGCTGCGCCATCATCGCCTTCGCGATGTCGTCGCCGGCGCGGCCCCAGATGTCGACCACCTTGTTGTAGCGCTCGCCCTGCGTGACGAGACCCGACGTGTACTGCGCCTCGATCTCCTTCACCTGCGCTTCCGAGTCGGCGATGATCTTCTGCTTCTCGGCCGGCACCAGCATGTCGTCGGCGGCGAACGAGATGCCGCCGCGCGTTGCGAGCGTGTAGCCCGCCTGCATCAGCTTGTCGGCGAAGATCACCGTCTCGCGCAGGCCGCATCGGCGGAAGCTCGCGTTGATGATCCGCGAGATCTCCTTCTTCTTCAGCGGCTTGTTGATGTAGCTGAACGGTAGCCCCGGCGGCAGGATCTCGGACAGCAGCGCGCGGCCGATCGTCGTGTCGTAGCGGGTGATCTTCTCGATCTTCTCGCCGTCCTTGACATCGACTTCCTTGATGCGCACCTTGACGCGCGCGTGCAGCTCCGCCTGACGCGATTCGTACGCGCGAGCCGCTTCCGCGACGTCGGCAAACGCCGAGCCATCGCCCATCGCGCCGATCTTCTCGCGGGTGGCGTAATACAGGCCGAGCACGATGTCCTGCGACGGCACGATGCACGGCTCGCCGTTCGACGGCAGCAGCACGTTGTTCGACGCCAGCATCAGCGTGCGCGCTTCCATCTGCGCTTCCAGCGACAGCGGCACGTGGACGGCCATCTGGTCACCGTCGAAGTCGGCGTTGAACGCCGTGCAGACGAGCGGGTGCAGCTGGATCGCCTTGCCTTCGATCAGTACCGGCTCGAACGCCTGGATGCCGAGCCGATGCAGCGTCGGCGCGCGATTCAGCAGCACCGGATGCTCGCGGATCACGTCTTCGAGGATGTCCCAGACGACGGGCTCCTGCGCCTCGACCATCTTCTTCGCCGCCTTGATCGTCGTGGCCAGGCCCATCGTTTCGAGCTTGTTGAAGATGAACGGCTTGAAGAGCTCGAGCGCCATCAGCTTCGGCAGACCGCACTGATGCAGCTTGAGCTGCGGACCGACGACGATGACCGAGCGTCCCGAATAGTCGACGCGCTTGCCGAGCAGATTCTGGCGGAAGCGTCCGCCCTTGCCCTTGATCATGTCGGCGAGCGACTTCAGCGGACGCTTGTTCGCACCCGTCATCGCTTTGCCGCGGCGGCCGTTGTCGAGCAGGCTGTCGACGGCTTCCTGCAGCATCCGCTTCTCGTTGCGGACGATGATGTCCGGCGCCTTGAGCTCGAGCAGCCGCTTCAACCGGTTGTTGCGGTTGATCACGCGCCGATAGAGGTCGTTCAGGTCCGACGTCGCGAAGCGGCCGCCGTCGAGCGGCACCAGCGGACGCAACTCGGGCGGCAGGACTGGCAGCACTTCGAGGATCATCCATTCCGGCTTGATGCCCGACTTGTTGAACGCCTCGAGCACCTTCAGCCGCTTGGCGATCTTCTTGATCTTCGTGTCCGAGCCGGTCGTCTCGAGCTCCTTGCGCAGCTTGTCGATCTCGCGCATGACGTCGAGCGACTTCAGGAGCTCGCGGATGCCCTCGGCGCCCATCGTCGCCGAGAAGTCGTCGCCGTGCTGCTCGAGCTTCGCCAGGTAGTCGTCCTCGGTCAGCAGCTGGGCACGATTGAGCGGCGTCAGGCCGGGGTCGGTCACGACGAACGCCTCGAAATACAGCACGCGCTCGATGTCGCGCAGCGTCATGTCGAGCACCATCCCCATCCGCGACGGCAGGCTCTTCAGGAACCAGATGTGCGCGACCGGCGAGGCCAGCTCGATGTGGCCCATCCGCTCACGGCGCACCTTGGCGAGCGTCACCTCGACGCCGCACTTCTCGCAGATCACGCCGCGGTGCTTCAGGCGCTTGTACTTGCCGCACAGGCATTCGTAGTCCTTGACGGGCCCGAAGATCTTCGCGCAGAACAGGCCGTCGCGCTCCGGCTTGAACGTCCGGTAGTTGATCGTCTCCGGCTTCTTCACTTCGCCGTACGACCACGAGCGGATCTTCTCCGGCGACGCGAGGCCGATCTTGATCGCGTCGAATTCCTCTTCCTGCGTGACTTGCTTGAACAGATCGAGCAATGCTTTCATCGAATTCTCCGAATATCCGAAAAAAGTGAACCGCTACTTTTTTCGGTATCAGTTTCCCTTGAATCGCGAGCAGAGCCCGACGATTCAAGGTGGGAAAAACATGGCAACAACGTGCGGCTCATCCGTGCCTAGTCGCGATCCATATCGACATCGATGGCAAGGGAACGAATTTCCTTTACCAGCACGTTGAACGACTCCGGCATGCCGGCCTCGATCCGGTGCTCGCCCTTGACGATGTTCTCGTAGACCTTCGTCCGGCCGTTCACGTCGTCCGACTTGACCGTCAACATCTCCTGCAGCGTGTAAGCCGCGCCGTACGCTTCCAGCGCCCACACTTCCATTTCGCCGAAGCGCTGGCCGCCGAACTGCGCCTTCCCACCCAGCGGCTGTTGCGTGACGAGGCTGTACGGACCGGTCGAGCGCGCGTGCATCTTGTCGTCGACCAGGTGATGCAGCTTCAGCATGTGCATGAAGCCCACGGTGACGGGCCGATCGAACGATTCGCCGGTGCGTCCGTCGTACAGCGACACCTGGCCGCTGGTAGGAAGTCCCGCGAGCTCGAGCATCCGCTTGATCTCCTCTTCCGTCGCACCGTCGAACACCGGCGTCGCGAACGGAACGCCGTTGCGGAGGTTGCCGGCAAGCTGGCCGATCTCGACGTCGTTCAACGCGTTCAGGTCTTCCGGACGGCCAGCGCCGTTGTAGACCCGCTCGAGGAACTTGCGCAGGTCGGCGACCTTCGCCTCCGCCTTCAGCATGTCGTTGATCTTGCTTCCGATGCCCTTTGCGGCCCAGCCCAGATGGACTTCGAGGATCTGGCCGACGTTCATCCGCGATGGCACGCCGAGCGGATTCAGCACGATATCGACGGGCGTTCCGTCGGCCATGTACGGCATGTCCTCGACCGGGACGATCTTCGACACGACACCCTTGTTGCCATGACGGCCGGCCATCTTGTCACCCGGCTGCAGCCGACGCTTGACCGCGACGTAGACCTTGACCATCTTCTGCACGCCCGGCGGCAACTCGTCGCCTTGCGTGAGCTTTTTCTTCTTCTGCTCGAACATCGCGTCGAACTGCACGCGCAGCGCCGCGAGCGATTCCTTGCTCGCCTCGAGGTCGCGCGCCGACTCCTCGGTCGCGAGACGGATGTCGAACCAGTCGTGACGCGGCACGCCGTCCAGATACTCCTTCGTGACCTTCGCACCCTTGGCGAGTTTCTTCGGTCCACCGTTGACGACCTTGTTCAGCAGCAGCTTCTCGATCCGCGCATAAGCATCGTTCTCGACGATCCGCAGCTGGTCGTTCAGGTCCTTGCGGTAGCCACGGAGCTCGTCGTCGATGATCTGCGCCGCGCGCTTGTCGCGCTCGATGCCCTCGCGCGTGAACACCTGCACGTCGATCACGGTGCCGGAGATGCCCGACGGCACGCGCAAGCTCGTGTCCTTCACGTCCGACGCCTTCTCGCCGAAGATCGCCCGCAGGAGCTTCTCTTCGGGTGTCAGCTGCGTCTCGCCCTTCGGCGTGACCTTGCCGACCAGCACATCGCCCGCTTCGACCTCGGCACCGATATAGACGATGCCGGCGTCGTCGAGACGGCCGAGCTGCGCTTCGCCGAGCGAGCTGATGTCGCGCGTGATTTCTTCCGCGCCGAGCTTCGTGTCGCGCGCGACGACCGACAGCTCCTCGATGTGGATCGACGTGTAGCGATCGTCACCGACGACGCGCTCGCTGATCAGGATCGAGTCTTCGTAGTTGTAGCCATTCCACGGCATGAACGCGACGAGCATGTTCTGCCCGAGCGCCAGCTCGCCCATGTCGGTCGAAGCGCCGTCGGCGATGACGTCGCCCTTCGCGATCTGGTCGCCGATCTTCGTCAGCGGACGCTGGTTGATGTTCGTGTTCTGGTTCGACCGCTTGTACTTCGTCAGGTTGTAGATGTCGACGCCCACTTCACCGGCCGCCGTTTCCGTGTCGTTGACGCGGACGACGATGCGGCTCGCATCGACGTAATCGACCTTGCCGCCGCGCCGCGCCATCACCGCCGTGCCGCTGTCGACGGCCGCGGTACGCTCCACGCCCGTGCCGACGAGCGGCTTCTCGGGGCGCAGGCACGGTACTGCCTGACGCTGCATGTTCGAGCCCATCAGCGCGCGATTCGCGTCGTCGTGCTCGAGGAACGGAATCAGCGATGCGGCCACCGACACGATCTGCGCCGGCGCCACGTCCATGTACTGGATCTTGTCGGGCGACGACAGCATGAACTCGTTGCGATTACGGCACGACACGAGCTCGTCGGCCAGCTTGCCCTTGCCGTCGATCTTCGCGTTCGCCTGCGCGATCACGTACTGGCCTTCCTCGATCGCCGACAGGTAATGGATCTCATCGGTGACCTTGCTGTCGACAACCTTCCGGTACGGCGTCTCGAGGAAGCCGTATTCGTTGGTGCGCGCGTACAGCGCCAGCGAGTTGATGAGGCCGATGTTCGGGCCTTCCGGCGTTTCGATCGGGCATACGCGGCCGTAGTGCGTCGGATGCACGTCGCGCACTTCGAAGCCCGCGCGCTCGCGCGTGAGGCCGCCCGGGCCCAGCGCGGACACACGCCGCTTGTGCGTGATTTCCGACAGCGGATTGGTCTGGTCCATGAACTGCGAAAGCTGCGAGCTGCCGAAGAACTCCTTGATCGCAGCCGAGATCGGCTTCGCGTTGATCAGGTCGTGCGGCAGCAAATTTTCGCTTTCAGCCTGCCCCAGGCGCTCGCGCACCGCGCGCTCGACGCGGACGAGTCCCGAGCGGAACTGATTTTCCGCGAGCTCGCCCACCGAGCGGACGCGACGATTGCCGAGGTGGTCGATGTCGTCCACCTCACCGCGCCCGTTGCGCAACTCGACGAGGATCTTGATGACGGCGATGATGTCGTCGTTGGTCAGCGTGCCCGAGCCTTTCAGCTCTTCGCGGCCGACGCGGCGGTTGAACTTCATCCGGCCGACGGCCGACAGGTCGTAGCGCTCCTCGGCGAAGAACAGCCCGTGGAACAGCGCCTCGACGGCGTCTTCGGTCGGCGGTTCGCCGGGACGCATCATCCGGTAGATGGCGACCTTGGCCGCGTACTGGTCCGGCGTGTCGTCGGAGCGCAGCGTCTGGGAGATGAACGGACCCATGTCGAGGTCGTTCGTGTAGATCGTCTTGATCTCCTTGATGCCCGCGGCCGCCAGCTTCTCCAGCAGCTCCTCGGTCACTTCGTCGTTCGCCTTCGCAATCATCTCGCCAGTCGACGTGTCGACGACGTTCGTTGCGAGCGAGCGGCCGAGCACATAGTCGGCCGGCACGGCAATGCGCTTGACACCGCTCTCCGACAGCTCGCGCAGGTTGCGCGCAGTGATGCGCTTGTCCTTGGCGACGACGACCTTGCCGTCCTTGCCGTGGATGTCGAAACGTGCCATTTCACCGCGCAGCCGCTCCGGCACGAACTCGAGCTCGGCACCCTTGCTGCCCAGATGGAACGTGTCGAACACGAAGAACTCCCGCAGGATGTTCTCGTTGGTGAGCCCGATCGCCTTCAGCAGCGTCGTGACCGGCATCTTGCGACGGCGGTCGACACGGAAGAACAGGAAATCCTTCGGATCGAACTCGAAGTCGAGCCACGAGCCGCGATACGGAATGACGCGCGCCGAGAACAGCAGCTTGCCCGACGAGTGCGTCTTGCCGCGATCGTGCTCGAAGAACACGCCGGGCGACCGGTGCAGCTGCGACACGATGACCCGCTCCGTGCCGTTGATGATGAACGAGCCGTTGTCAGTCATGAGCGGCATTTCGCCCATGTAGACCTCCTGCTCTTTCACTTCCTTGATCGTATCCTTCGGCGCCTCGCGATCCATGATCACGAGCCGCACCTTGGCGCGGAGTGCCGAGCAATACGTCAGGCCACGCTGCTGGCACTCGACGACGTCGAATGCAGGCGGCAGCAGCGAGAAGCTGACGAATTCCAGCCGGGCGTTGCCCGAATGGCTCGAAATGGGAAATATCGACGTGAACGCGGCCTGCAGGCCCTCGTTCTTGCGCTCCATGCCGGGCGTGAACTCCTGCAGGAAAGCGCGGTAGGAGGCAAGTTGCGTCTCGAGCAGGAACGGCACCTGCAGGACGCTCGCGCGCTTCGCAAAGCTCTTGCGAATGCGCATCTTTTCGGTAAACGTGTACGGCGTAACGTGCGTGGTCGTCGCCATGGCTTTAGTCGTCCGATCTCTGAGTCGATGAGTGCATGTGGTGCTGTGCAGGAGCCCGCGGCCGCGCCTGATCGGACGCGCCCTTGCGAGCTCCGCTGACTGTCCGGGGGCATTGCGCCCCTGGCCTGGTGGCTGGCCGCTACCAGCCGCTGGCGGACGACGTCACCATTGCGGGCGACGTCCGACCAAACCTGTCTTCTGCAGTCAATCAGAAGACAAAGGAAATCGGACTTGGGTCAAATCCGATTTCCTCCGCCTTCGGCGAAGGTACAGCGCTTCACTTCTGCGTTCGGTGGCGACCGCCGCCGAACTCCCTGCCTTTGCTACCGCGAATCAACGGGCTGCGCCCGGATTTCGCGGGTAGCCGCTTCGGTCGAAAGTAGGGTTCCACTTTCGACCGTCACGTTTATTTGATTTCTGCTTTTGCGCCTGCGTCTTCCAGCTTCTTCTTGGCGGCGTCGGCATCGGCCTTGGGGATGCCTTCCTTGACGGCCTTCGGCGCACCGTCGACGACGTCCTTCGCTTCCTTGAGGCCCAGGCCGGTCAGCTCGCGCACCGCCTTGATGACATTCACCTTGTTGTCGCCGATGCTGGTCAGCATCACGGTGAACTCGGTCTGTTCTTCGGCAGCTGCGGCAGGCGCTGCACCGGCAGCGGGGCCGGCAACGGCAACCGCGGCAGCGGCCGAGACGCCAAACTTGTCTTCCATCGCCTTGATGAGCTCGGACAGCTCGAGGACGGTCATCGTCGAGATCTTGTCGAGAATTTCAGTTTGTACTGCGGACATGTGTGCTCCTGACGTAACGAGTTGAAATGGGTATGCGCGGTCGATAATTCAAGTCGCGGGTCTGGCATCGCGAACGGCGGCGAGCGTGCGGACGAACTTGCCCGGCACTTCGTTCATCGTGCGAACCAGCTTGGCGATCGGCGCCTGCATCGTGCCGAGCAGCTTGGCCAGCAATTCGTCGCGGGATGGCAGCGCGGCAAGCGCGGCGATCTCCTTCGGCGACATCACCTGGCCCGGCATTGCCCCGCCGGCGATCACGAACTTCTCGTTGCCCTTCGCGAAGTCGTTCAGGACCTTCGCAACGGCGACCGGATCGGTGCCGATGCCATAAGCCAGCGGACCGACCATCTTGTCGGCCAGCGTGGCGAACGGCGTATCAGCGACGGCCCGGCGAACGAGCGTGTTCTTGACCACCCTGAAATACACGCCCGAGGCGCGCGCCTTCGCGCGTAGCTGCGTCATTGCCGCAACCGGAAGACCCCGGTTCTCGACCATGACGATCGCTTGCGCACCGGCAACTGCCTTCGCGACTTCCGCGACTACCGCCTGCTTCTGTTCCAGGTTGAGACTCATAGTCACCCTTGTTTTCCGAATGCCGTGCTCGTTGCATGAGCGCGGCATTCGCCGTTTCCGCGACCTGGGCCTTACGGCGCCGCGCCGCGTCCTTCCGGTGACCGCATCGTTCAGGAACGTCCTGTCCGAGGGCACCATCTGCGCCGGGTGAAGGATCGATGGCGAAAACCGGGTCCGTAGGCCCTGCCACACCCTTCGTTTGAGCTTTCGCCCCAGCGGTCTTTGACGGTCCGCACCGGGTGTGACCACCCGCCGCGTTCCCTCAAAATCTGCTCGACTGCTTCGTGCCGGCGATCCCGGCACGCCTTCGAATTCGTTATGCGTTCGTCGCCGACTGCGCCATGCCCGCCGTGTCGATCCGCACGCCCGCGCCCATCGTGCTCGAGACGCTGACCTTGCGCAGGTAGATACCCTTGACACCCTGCGGCTTGGCCTTGTTCAACGCATCGATCAGTGCCGTCAGGTTGGTCTTCAGCTGCTCGGGCGTGAACGACGCGCGCCCGATCGTGCACTGGACGATCCCCGCCTTGTCGGTGCGGTACTGGACCTGACCCGCCTTCGCGTTCTTCACCGCCTGCACGACGTCGGCGGAGACGGTGCCGACCTTCGGGTTCGGCATCAGCCCGCGCGGACCGAGGATCTGGCCAAGCTGGCCGACCACGCGCATCGCATCGGGGGACGCGATGACGACGTCGAAATCCATGAAGCCTTCCTTGATCTTCGCCGCCAGATCGTCGAAGCCGACGATGTCTGCACCTGCCTCTTCGGCCGCCTTCGCCTTGTCACCCTGTGCGAACACGGCGACGCGCACCTTCTTCCCGGTACCGGCCGGCAGCACGACCGAGCCACGCACCGTCTGGTCGGACTTCTTCGCGTCGATGCCGAGGTTGACGGCAACGTCGACGGACTCGTCGAACTTCGCCGTGGCGGTCTCCTTGACGAGCTTCAGCGCGTCGTCGACCGAATAGTTCTTCGCCGGTTGCACCTTGCCGCGGACGTTCGTCATCCGCTTCGAGTACTTCTTGTCCTTTTGCTCGGCCATGATCACTTCACCCCTTCAACCGTGATGCCCATGCTGCGCGCACTGCCGGCGATCGTGCGCACGGCGGCGTCGAGATCGGCGGCGGTCAGGTCGGGCTGCTTGGTCTTCGCGATTTCCTCGGCCTGCGCGCGCGTCAGCTTGCCCACCTTGTCCGAGTGCGGCTTGCTGCTGCCCTTGTCGACCTTCGACGCCTTCTTGATCAGCACGGTGGCCGGCGGCGTCTTCATCACGAACGTGAAGCTCTTGTCCGCGTACGCGGTGATGATCACCGGAATCGGCAGGCCGGGCTCGACACCCTGGGTCTGCGCGTTGAACGCCTTGCAGAACTCCATGATGTTCAGACCGCGCTGACCGAGTGCCGGGCCGATCGGCGGGCTGGGATTCGCCTTGCCTGCGGGCACCTGCAGCTTGATGTATCCGAGTACTTTCTTCGCCACGCTCTATCTCCTAGGTGGGTTCAAACGGGCGCTACGCCCTCCCCGGTTCGTTCACTACTGCGCGAAAAGCGAAGGGCCGCCCCGAGCTTTACGCGCTGATTGCTTTTTTCGCGCTGATTGCTTGCCCGTCGAAAGTATCGTGGGAGCGGCGAAGCCGCGACCGAAACTTTCGACGGAATCCGTTTATGCCTTTTCGACCTGACTGAAATCCAATTCGACGGGTGTCGAGCGACCGAAGATCGTCACCGACACGCGCAACTTGCTCTTCTCGTAGTTCACGTCCTCGACGTTGCCGTGGAAGTCCGTGAACGGGCCCTCCTTGACGCGCACCGCCTCGCCCAATTCGAACAGCACCTTGGGGCGGGGCTTCTCGACGCCTTCCTGCACCTGTCGCAGGATCGCGTCGACTTCCTTTTGCGTGATCGGGGTCGGGCGATTCGCCGTGCCGCCGACGAAACCCGTGACCTTCGGCGTGCTCTTCACGAGGTGCCACGTGTCGTCGGTCATCTCCATTTCGACGAGCACGTAGCCTGGAAAGAACTTGCGCTCGGAGATGGCCTTCTGGCCGCTCTTCATCTCGACCACTTCCTCGACCGGGACGAGGATCTGCCCGAACTGCTCCTGCAGCTCGGAGCGCTTGATCCGCTCGGTCAACGTCCGCTGCACGCTCTTCTCGAATCCCGAGTACGCGTGCACGACAAACCATTTCTTGTCCGCCATCATTCGACCCGTCCCGTGAGCAGTTGTACCACCCACGCGAGCGTCGAATCGACCGCGAAGAGGAAAAGCGCCATGACCACGACGAACGCGAACACGATCAGCGTCGTCTGAACCGTTTCCTTGCGGGTCGGCCACGAGATGCGGCCGGTTTCCGCCCAGGATTCCTGGGCGAACGCAAAGAATTCCTTGCCCGGCTGCGACAGCCATGCGACTCCGGCGCCCGCGAGCAATCCGCCGACGACCATCAGGAAGCGCAGGACGAGTGCGGTGTCGGCGAAGAAGTAGTAACCCCAGACGCCGAGCAATACGCAGCCGACCGCCAACGCAATCTTCAGTTTGTCCATTTAACCCTTGCCGGAACCCGCCTGGGCCCCGCTGCCGATGTTGCCAATCCCTGCCGTGCGGGCAGGCCAGGAGGGAATCGAACCCCCAACCTACGGTTTTGGAGACCGTCGCTCTGCCAATTGAGCTACTGGCCTAAAAAATTTACGTCCCAAAGTAAACCCCTACTTTGGGGCCGGTTGATTTTCCATCGAATCGCGCGGGACGAGTCGATGCGGAACTGCCACTACTCGAGGATTTTGGTGACGACGCCGGCACCGACGGTGCGGCCGCCTTCGCGAATCGCGAACCGCAGGCCGTCTTCCATCGCGATCGGCGCAATCAACGTCACCGTCATCTGGATGTTGTCACCCGGCAT
>Ga0207650_10001553_pt1 | contig 16454 bp, 13 predicted proteins | sample KBSS63metaG_FD_184325 | JGI IMG/M metagenome (GOLD analysis project Ga0207650, IMG submission 184325) | Switchgrass rhizosphere microbial communities from Kellogg Biological Station, Michigan, USA - KBS S6-3 metaG (SPAdes) (version 2) | ecosystem: Host-associated > Plants > Roots > Rhizosphere...
TAGTGCGCCGTGGCCATGGTGCCTGCGGCTCCGGAGGAAAACCCTACCCAAGGCGGTGCGGCATTCTCAGCCGTTTGGTAGCACGATCACACCCGTAGCGAGAGGTACAGGATGCAAATGACTCAGAAGGTGGTGCTCGCAGCAGGGGCCATGACGGCCATGACCATGTTGGCAGCATGCTCGGACTCGAGCACAGCGCCGCAGACGCCGTCTCCGACAATTGGCAAGCCAAGCTTCGTCGTAGCCGGAACCGTCGTGAATTCGACGCCGGTGGCGAGTGAGTTCCGCGTGTGCAAGCTCGGCAACACGGCCGGCAACTTCACAGTGACACGCAGCAACGCCGGCACGGGCTCGACTGGTTTCACGATCGTCAGCTCCCCGATCACGATTCAGCCGAACACGTGCATCGTCGTTGTCGAAGACGACTCGCCATCCGGAGCCGGCTCCGACGTCACCGTCACTGAGACGAATGCCTCCAACCTCACGAGCATCACGGGCCAGCGAATCAGCACCGTTACCGGTACGACGACGATTTCTGGCCCAACCAATCCCTTTACTGATTTCATCAACAGCATCCACGGCGTCGTGCTCACGTTCACGAACACCGTGACAACGGGCTGCACGTTCACCAAGGGTTGGTATCGGAACAAGGGCAGCAACACGATCATCGCCGTCGACGGGCGTACGATCGGACAGGAGCAGGCGATCTTCGACGCGACGCCGGGTAAGCCGGGGGACGTGACGTTCGGCGATGACAACACCCTCCTCAACCTCTACCAGCAGCTACTGGCGGCGCTGAACAATCTCGGCGGCAATCCGACCGCCGGTCCGGCCGCTGTTGATGCCGCAGTTGCCGCCGCGCTCGCGGGCACAGGCGGCACAGGGCTCAACATCACCACGACGCTCACACACGAGCAGATGAGCGACCTGATCGACGTCCTCAGCGACTTCAACGAGGGTTCGTTCACGGGCTGGCCACACTGCGACGATTGATCGCTGTAGCACGGCTCCCATACGCTCGAGCGGGGCGGCCATCCGGCCGCCCCGTCCTTTGTTCTTCGTCGCCCTCGTGACGCGCGCCCTCCTCGAGCGCCGTCGAGTCAGTCGCCTTTGTTGAAGTCTCGCGGTCGCACGATCCGCGGGCCGAGGGTGGAGACGGCGAGCAACGCGAAAAGGATCACATAGCCCCAGGGACGCGCCTCGATCCACTGATAGGCTGCGCCATGGATCAGTGTCAGCACCAGGGCTGTGGTCGCCAGAGCGTGTAGCCACCGCCATCGTGTCGCGCCCAACGCCTTGAGTGACGCGTCGTTCGACGTCGCGAGCAGGACGACGAAGATCAAGGCTGCGGCCAGGCCAGTGTAGTTTGCAGCGCCAAACGGGTCCACGCGAGGCAGGATCAGGCGGTTGGCGGGCCTAACGAAGTACTCCCACATCTTGCCGCGCAGGTGCACCTGTAGCCCGACAACGACGTGCACAACGGCAAACACGCCGGCCCAGATGCCAAAATCTCGCCTAATGTCTGTGCTCAACGGATAGCGGCGTCCCTGTAGCTCTGTGAACGGACCGAATGCGAGCGTGACAGCGAACAGCGCGAGCCCGACGTAGGCGGTTGCCATGCTCGCTCGGAACACGGCGTCGTCGGATTCAATAACGGCGAAAATCAACGCCGTGGCGGCGACACTCCCTACTGCAAGTGCGAGGTGGGTTCGCAAACGGCGTGAGTGCCGCGGTGCTCTTCTACTCAAAAGGAACTGCCCTCTGCGGGACAACCGGCGATGAAAGACAACGCCCGCGTGGCAATTGCCACGCGGGCGTTGTGCAATCTATTCGAACGCCGAAGACGCGTGGCTGCTACCAGCCGCGAATCTTCAGCACCATCGTCGGGACGGTCTTCGCCATGATCGCAATGTCCGTCATCAGGCTCTGGCACTTCAGGTACTCGAGGTCGTAGCGGACTTTCGCCCGCACGTCGTCCAGGCATGAGTCGTAGCTCAGATTGATCTGTGCGAGGCCGGTGATACCCGGCTTTACGCGCTGACGCAGCGGGTACTCGCGAATGTCCTCGCGCAGACGGGCGACGATGCTCGGGCGCTCCGGGCGCGGGCCGACGATGTTCATGTCGCCACGCACGACGTTGATCAGCTGCGGCCATTCGTCTACGCGGAACTTGCGCATGAAACGGCCAAGCGGCGTCGCACGCGGGTCGTTCACCGTCGCCCACACGGCGCCCGACTTACCCTCGGCGTTCACATACATCGAGCGGAACTTGTAGATCGTGAACGCGGCGCCACCGAGGTCCTGCAGCCGGCGCTCGCGGATCGCGAGCTCACGGCGGCCACGCCGATCGATGCCGACGCGGGTTTGTGTGTAGAAGATCGGGCCGCGCGACGTGAGCTTGATCGCGATGGCTACGAGAACGAAGAACGGCGAGAGGATCGCGAGCGCGATCACGCCTAGCGTTAGGTTCACGGCCCGGTTGAGACGATCCGATCGCTCTCGCGGGACGACATCGATCAACGGCTCCTGAGCTTCGACCTCCCGAACGGTCTCGATCTGGCGCGGGCGCTCGATCGTGCGACCGTCGGCCGTTTCCGGTCGACGAGTGCGACGCGCGCCGGAAGGCACGCGAACACTGACGTGGTCTGCAAGGTGCGGGTAGGACTCCATATCCTCTCGAGGGTGCCGCAGGGTCAAGGTTCGGCCAGCGTGTTCGTTCAGCGTCCGGTGATCCAGAAGATAGTAAACGCAATCGAACTGGCAGCTGCAGCTACGGTGGCGATCTTCTGCCACTTCGAACCGGACAACTTCGCAGGAATAAACAACTCATCGCCAGGTCGCGCTCCGATGTCGCTCAGCGTGTACTCGGATCGGATAGCAGCCTGAATCCCATCGCGGCTCACGACAACTGTTGAACCGCGTCTCAACTCGGTCTTGTTGATGTCCGCCGAGGTCGACGGCCCCCCCGCATTCATGATCACATCACTGACAGGCGTGTCGGTGCGAACCGAATAGAAGCCCGGGCTCGCCACGTCACCACTCACTTGTACGCGGAGCATGGTCTGCGCGCGCACAGAAGGGTCCCGAATGTACTGGGCCAGCTTCGTCTGCAGATAGCCCTGTAACTCGGAATCCAGAATGCCGGCTAACGAAATTTCCGGAAGATTAGGCAACTGCAACTTCTGATCCGACCGAACCGTGAACGTGTCCGAAAGCGCGCTGTCTCCGGTCACGAACAGCAAAATGCGGTGGCCGGCCTGGAAGTCGCCCTCAACGAGCCGCTTTCGGATCGTCCTCGCTTGTCCCAGATACCCGGCGTGTTTGCCCGCATCCTTTTCGGAGGCGGCGAGCCGTTCGAAGTTCTTCGCTGCCTCTTCGAGAGTCGAGCGCCGCGCGCTGATCCTCTCGGGAGTCGCGACGGGGGCCACGGGCGTCGACGTCGTTTGCGCTGTTGCGGAGCCAACTAGCACCGGGCACGCGATAGCGCTGATGACCAAGGTGACAAGACGCGAGAGGCGGATCGAACCAATCCGCCTGGCGGAATGAATGAAAGTAGAAATCATGTGTGAAACCCTCGTTGCAGCCTTCGTGCTACTGGGTGCCTGTCGCACCGCATGCGTAAGTCGCTGCACCTCAGTGTATTGGCATTTCAGTGGTGGCTCACAGCCGAGCTGAGACCGCCCAAATGTCGTGTGGACACTACACCCTTAGGCAGCGCTCCTACACTCGCGGCCGCACGTTCGTTCGTAACGTGAGTGCCAGCACCGTGCCGTTCCCATCCATGGAGTCGATACTCACCCGTTCCTTTCCAAACGCCTCACCAAGATACAGCAGACGAAAGTACCGACTGCTGTGGCTTGAGTAACGCAATTTTACCGAAACTGTAGCGACCGATCCTCAAAGCGAGCGAGAGGCCACCCGCGGAATCAGCGTAACCCGCTGCTGTAGAGGTGTTTGAGAATAGGTGGCCTAGCTGCACGAGTCCTGCAATGATCTGCGGACGAAGTGAGCTAGCTCACATTTCCAAGCACATGCTGGTTACCGCGATCGACCGACGCCCGAGGGCGCATGCTCGACCCAGAAAAGCACTCCGCCCCTCCGCTGGTCCTGATAGCCAACGACCAGGAATGGTCTGCGCGTTCCCTCGAAAGCATTCTCGGCCCGCAGGGATACGCCGTTGTCCGTGCGCACACGGGTAGACAGGCGATCGACCTCGTATGGCGTACGCACCCCGACGCGATCGTCATCGATTCGGGGATGCCTGACATCGGTGGCGTCGAAGTCTGCCGATTGCTGCGTCGAGACCCGCGCTTTCCGGCGAGTACACCAGTCATCGTGACCGCGGCAGGGCCCACCGCCCGGTCCGAGCGCTTGGAAGCATTCCGCGCCGGAGCGTGGGAGTACTGCCCCGACCCAATCGATGCGGAGTCGCTGCTGTGCAAGCTCGAGACCTTCATCGCATCGAAGCGGGAGCTGGATCGATGCCACGACGAGAGTCTGCTCGATCGCGTCACCGGCCTATACAACGTGCGCGGACTGACACGGCGCGCGCAGGAGCTTGGCGCCGACGCCTCTCGTCGCCAGGCGCCCCTGTCGTGTGTCGCGCTGTCCGCGATGCCTAACGTCGACGTCGGCGACGCGGACGGCGACGAGCTCTCGCAGCGGATTGGGGAGCATCTCGGCGGGATCTTCCGCCGGGCCGCTCGCGTGTCCGACATCGTCGGTCACCTCGGTCGATCGGAGTTCGGTATCATCGCGCCCGCGACAGCGGCCGGTGGGGCCGTGCGGCTGGTCGAGCGTATTCAGGAAATGGTACGATCGACTCCGCTCGTCGCCGACGGCGGCGACCACCCGCTACAACTTCGTGCGGGCTATTGCGCTGTTCCGAACTTCGCGGAGTCGTCGGTGGATGCGGTCGAGCTGCTGCTGCGTGCTGCGACCGCGCTCCGCCACGTGAAGGGAAGCGAGGCGCGCGGTATTACCGCGTTCGAGGATGTCCCTCTCCGGTTCGTGCACTGACCCAACGCTGACCGAAAGCGCCTCGCCGACTGCGCGCACTGCACAAAAGAGAGAAGGGCCGGGCGATTCGAATCGCCCGGCCCTTCTCTCGTGCTGGAACTTCACGCCGACGCTAGGCGAATGAAGGCAAGGCAGTCCTAGTTCCGGCGCGCCGGCAGCGACGAGCCACCGCCACCCGCCTGAACGAGTCGCGGCTCCTCATCCTCGTCGAGCGTGCCGTAGCCGTCGAGGTACGCGTAGTACTTGTACATCCCCTCGGCCTGAATGTCGTTCAGCACCGCACCGATGAGACGGACCGGGAGTCGGTCCAACGTCGTCAGCTTCGCCTGAGCGAGCTTGCGATCGGTCTGTCCGGTGCGCAACACCAGCAGCATGCTGCCGGCGGCGGCACCTAACGCGTATGGGTCGATGCCGGCACCGAGCGGTGCGGTATCCACAATAATCGCGTCGAACCGCGAGCGAAGCCCACGGATCGTCTTCACCGTCGCGTCGGCCGCCAACAACTCGGGGCCGCGATGACGCCGTGTGCCGCACGGGATCACGAACAGATTGCCGTGCGACGTCTCGCGGATGACATCCTCGATCGCAACGTCGCCGGTCAGGTGGTCGACGAGCCCCGGACGCTGAGGAATCGAGAACGTCGAGTGCAACTGGCCCCGACGAATGTCGCCATCGATCAACAGCGTGCGGTATCCCGCTTCAGCGAATGCGAGCGCGAGGTTCGACGAGATGAGAGACTTGCCGTCTCCGGGCCCAGGGCTGGAGATCGCGAGCATCACCGGCCCAGTGCCGTCGGCCGCGTTGCGCACATTGAGGCGGAGGCCTCGGAAAGCTTCGACAAGCTGCGCCTCATCCTCCATGCGCGTGGCGCCGTTCTTCCCGCGACGGATCGTGGGAATGGTACCGAGAATGTCGAGTCCCAGCTCGTGCGTCGCCTGCTCGGGATAGCGGAATCGCTTGTCGAGCAGGTCGAGGATGATCGCGAGTAGAATCGCGAAGCCCAGGCTGCCACCGATGACGAGCAGCAGGATCATCGGCGCGGTGTTGCTCGCGGGCTGCGACGGGGCGACGGCCGAGTCGAGCACGCTCACGTCGGGAATCGCGCTGGCTTCAGCGAGCTTCGCGAGGTTCCACCGACCCTGAATATCCGCGTAGAGGTTCGCCGCCTGATCACGCTCGCGAATCAGTCGACCTTCTTCGATCGCCGTCGCGGGTATCTGCTTCATGTCACTCGATGCAGCCGCGATGCGCCGATCGAGCTCGGTTTCCTCGCTCTTCAGCTGCTCGAGCGTCTGACGCGTGATTGCCGGAATGGTCTGCGTTTTCATGCGCTCGACTTCCGCCTTCTTTGCAATCACGAGCGGCGCGGAGTCGGTGTACTTCGCGCTCAGGGTGCGGAGATCGGCCTCTGATTTCGTCAGCTCGTCGACGGCATTCTTCAGATTCGGCGACCCGCCCAGTACGCCCGGAATGCTCAACAGCTGCTCAGGCGTGACGGCGGCGTTCGGTCCTGAGTTCGCCAGGGCCTGGACCGCCTCTCGATTGCGACGCGCGACCTCGGCCTTGACGCGGAGATCGAGGAAGCTGAGGATGCCTGGGTTGTCCGTGATTCCGACGCCCGGTTGCACCGTCAACTGGCGCGTCGGCTTCAGAGCGTTCGCGACCTGGAAATCCTTGAGCTGACGTTCGAGGTTCTGCAGATTGCCTAACGACTGTTCCAGCTGCTCACCGAGCGCAACCCTCTGGTCCGTGAGGTTCCGCTTCTTGAGCGCGGCGGCCTCGCCAACGAACTCCTCGAGCACGGCGTTCATCGTCCGCGCGAGTTCCTGCGAGCGCTGACCCCGAAGCGACAGTTTGATGAAATTGCTGTTGGGCGGGGTGAAGACGTTCAGTCGGTTTCGCAGGTCGTTCGCCGCCTCACGCGGCGTGCGGACCGCGAACTTCACCTCCTGACGGGCCGAGAGCTGGTCAGTCGGCGGAAGCCACGCGAAGCCAACTGTGCGGCCAATGGAATCGCCGAGCGCGCCGCTCTCGACTGTCGCCTTCGTGCGGCCTCGCTTGACTATGAGGTCGTACTTCTTCGACGCGCGGTTCACCGTCAGGGTGTAGTCGCCCGTCTGCAGGTCGGACGTCGGTTGAAATTCGCGGAACAGCAGCGAGTCGCTGTCGGATCTAGGCGTGACGTACATCCCGATCTTCCGCGCGACGGGATCCAGAATGGCGAAGCTCTTGAGGAGCTCGCTCCATGCCTGGTCGTTGAGCACTACTTGGGGGCGTACCGGCCCTTTTGGATCAGGCGATTCGCCGACGACGATCGTGGTGTCGACCTGGTAGGTTGGCTTGATGAACCGCGTTGCTACGACCCCGCCAATGCTGCCCAACAGGACGATGACCGCAATAAGCCACTTGTAGCGTTTCAGCGCCGAGACGTAACGGCCGATGTTGATGGCACCGGGAGCTGGCGGCGTAGGCGATGCGGGCGGACCCCAGTTCTGACCTGCAAGCGCGCCCCCATCAGGAGCGAGCTCCAATGACGGAGGCGTCGACGGGACGAGAGATCCAGACATTAGAGACGGTAGGAGCGTGAGAAGGCCTAGCCGAAGTCTACCACAAAGTAATACCGCGCCGTGTGTCGAACGTCGCACGTGAGCGCGGTGGAAGACTGAACGAGAGCCCTTTCCGCAAAATCAGGCCCACGGTCGAGGGCGTCCACTCGCTCTTCGGCACGGCTATTCCGGGCACTGCAGGGACTCCCAGAGCTTGGTATTCAGAACCCGTTGTCGTTGTGATGCACCACACGGTGTCGACGGTGATACACAACCACTGTTGCCAACCTGCTATGCTGTAGCTTCGTGGCAGCATTTTTTCGTTGTGGTTACACACATTTGGTCGTCGTAACGGATGAGTCGCGCGGGCCCCGTCGATGAAATGGGGGCGGCAGTCCCGCTACAACTGATCAATCCTGATGAATCGGCGCGACGGCCGGCATGAATTGGCCGCGTGTCTCATACCTCAAGGAGTTAGTCGATGTCGTCTTCGGCCGCGGTACTAGGTGACTCGGGGCGCTCACTCGCCGCAGCGGATGGGGAAGCCGCGCGAGATCCGCTGTCCATCTCCGCCGAGGTCAAGTCGAGCCTCAGCCTTCTGATCGTGGACGACGACAGGACGTTGCGCGAAGGCTGCGCCAGCGTGCTGCAGATGGATGGGTTCAACGTCACGACACTCGGTCGTGGTGACGAAGCGCTCGAGTTGGTCCGGCGTCGGAAGTTCGACATCGTGCTGGTCGATCTCTATATGACCCCTGTCTCGGGCATGGAGATCCTGCGGGCGACGTTGTCGGCGCACAAGGAAACGATCGTCGTCGTCATGACCGGCAATCCGAGTGTGACGACCAGTATCGAGGCGTTGCGGGCAGGCGCGTGGGACTACCTGCCCAAGCCGTTCTCAGCGACCCACCTCCAGGTGCTGATCGGCCGTGCCTCACACGCGGTCATGGTCGCGCGCGAGACGCGCGACCTGCGTATCCAGCTGCTCAAGCAGAACGGGAACAGCGACAAGCTGACGCTCCTTGGCGTGTCGCCCGCATTCAGGAAGGCGGTCGATCTCGCGCGGCGGGTTGCGAGCACGGATGCGTCCGTGATGATCATGGGCGAGAGCGGAACCGGTAAGGAAGTCATCGCCCAGTTCATCCATCAGCACAGCCGCCGCGCGAGCCGACAGGTCGTGCCGATCAACTGCGCAGCGCTTCCGGAAGGGCTGCTCGAGAGTGAGCTCTTCGGGCATCGAAAGGGCGCTTTCACGGGCGCAGACCGCGATAAGCCCGGCCTGCTCGAGATCGCGAACGGGGGCACGTTGTTTCTGGATGAGTTGACTGAGATGTCTCTCCCCATCCAGGCCAAGCTGTTACGCGTGCTCCAGGATGGTGTCGTACGACGAGTTGGGAGCGAGCAGCAGGACGCCGTCGTCGACGTGCGCTTCATCTCTGCGACGAACCGCGATCCCGCCGAGTGCGTAGCCAAGGGTACGCTGCGCGAGGATCTGCTGTACCGGCTTCGCGTCGTCCCGATCAAGCTGCCGCCGCTGCGCAAGCGCCTCGAAGACATCCCGCTGCTGGCGAATCACTTCCTGACGCACTTCTGGGAGCGCCATCGCCAGCCCGGCGAGCCGGCCCCCCGTCTCACAGAAGCGGCGATCGAGTTCCTCCGGTCGCGCCCATGGCGGGGCAACGTGCGTGAACTGCAGAACGTGGTGGAGCAGCTTGCTGTGTTGGCTGAGCCCGGCCAAGGTGTTCAGCCTGATGATGTGCCCCAGTACGACGACGCGACCGTCGCGCCCGCGACCGCGACGGGGTTGCCCGTGAGCATCATGACTGAGAGCTTCCACCTGGCCAAGGAGAAGCTCGTGGCGCATTTCGAGAAGGAATATCTGACGCAGCTCATCGCGCGGGCCGGGTCGAACATGTCGAAGGCAGCACGGCTCGCGAGCATTGATCGCACGACGCTCTACCGTCTCATGGAGAAACACGGTTTTCGTCGCGACGAATTTGGTGGCACTGTCGACGAGTGAGCCCGAGACGCGATCCGGGACGAGTGTCGCCGCAGCGCACGCAGAACACCGCCTCTCGCGCGAGCGCCGTCATCGACCAGGTCGACAGCGAATCTGACGTGTTCGCGACGAGCCCGGTATGGCGCGCCGTCACGGCGGCGGCTCAGGACGTGTGTGCCGAGTGGCCGCACACGGAGCATGGGGCGACCTCACCGGCCGACGTCCGTATCACCGTCAGCGCACTGACCGAGAGCGTTAGGCAGGCGTGCGTCGGCGACTCCATCACGTTCGGATCGTTGCCGCCGTTCGTGCCGGTGCGGAGGGCGCTCGAGCTGCTGCGGCGTGCCTTTCTCGAGCGTGCCGCCTCCCCCGACGTCGCTTCTGCGGAGCCTGGTAGCGTGCTGGAGGTCGTCAAGGCAATGGAGCGCGTGCAGGACGCGCTCGATGACGACGCCGCGCACCGTTTCGCGGCCCGACTCTCAGGCGAGGATGCGCAGCAGCTCGTGGTGGAGATGGCGCATGACATGCGCTCGCCGCTCGGCTCGATCCTCATTCTCGCCGAGCGTCTTCGCTACGGGTCGGGTGGAACGCTGACGCCCATTCAGGAGCGGCAGCTCGGGCTCGTGTACTCGGCTGCGTTCGGGCTGAGCGCGTTGGCCGGCGATGTGATCGAGCTGGCGCGTGGCGGAACGACGCTCATGGACCAGCCGCCAATGCCGTTCCTGGTTTCGGACGTGCTACAGTCGATCATGGACATCCTCAGGCCAATGGCCGAGGAGAAGCGCCTCGTGGTGCGTTGTGTAGGACCTGAGGCGGATCTCCGCGTCGGATATCAGGCGGCGTTGAATCGGGTACTGCTCAACCTCGCTACCAACGCGATCAAGTTTACGAATGTCGGCTCGGTGGACGTGACGTGTCGCCAGCTCGACCGGAGCCGCGTCGAGTTTTCCGTGAAAGACACGGGTCGCGGGATTCCGACGCACGTGATGTCCAACCTCTTCGAGGCGTTTCGACAGCGGCAGGTCACGGGCGACTACGCGTTCTCGAGCGCGGGGCTCGGCCTCTCGATCTGCAAGAAGCTCATCACCGCCATGGGTGGCGAGCTCGGAGTGGACACGGAGCTGGAGAAGGGCACGCGATTCCACTTCGTGCTCGATTTGCCGCAAGGATCGAGATTGTAGGGAACGGGGAACCGGGAACGGGGAACCGAGGCTGGACGTTCGCTGCTACGTGACTTCATTTTGGCTGTGCGAGGTCGGCTTCGCGTCGAAGCGGAGTCTCCCGGCTCCCAGGTCCCCCATCCCGGTGCCCGCTCATGTCCCATCGTCGCGACTTCATCGCCACACTCGCCCGCGCAGGGCTGGCAGTCCCGGTCTTTCGTTCCACCGCGCTGGGCTCTGTACTCCGTGCGGAAGTCGTCGCCGGTGGGCGCGCAGCGGCGCCGCTGGCGGAGGACGAGAGCTACTGGGGCGAGATCCAGCGCGCATTCGACGCGGACAGAACGCTCATCAACCTCAACAACGGCGGCGTCAGCCCTACGCCGTCACACGTGCTCGAGGCAATGATCCGCGACCTTCGCTTCTCGAACGAAGTGCCGGTCGAACACATGTGGGGTGTGCTCGAGCCGCGGATCGAGAGCGTTAGGCGGGAGCTGGCCAAAGAGTTTGGCTGCGACCCGGAGGAAATGGCGATCACGCGCAATGCCTCTGAGTCGAACGAGACGATGATCTTCGGCCTCGACCTCAAACGAGGCGACGAAGTCATCGTCACGACGCAGAACTACGGTCGCATGATCACGTCGTGGGATCAGCGTGCGCGCCGTGAAGGCATCGTGGTGAAACAGATCAAGTTCACCGTGCCGCCACCATCGGACGACTACATCGTCGACCGATTCCGCGAGGCGATCACGCCGCGCACGCGCGTCATCGAGATCACGCACATCACGAATCTCACGGGGCAGATCCTCCCTGTGGCGAAGGTGGTGGCGATGGCGAGAGCGAAGGGCGTCGAGGTGTTCGTGGACGGGGCCCATGCCTTCGCTCACTTCCCATTCACGCGCGACGAGCTCGGATGTGACTACTACGGCACGAGTCTCCACAAGTGGTTGTTAGCGCCGATCGGAACCGGATTTCTGTACGTTCGCAAGTCGAAGCAGAAGTCGCTCTGGCCGCTCATGGCGGCACCGGCGAGCATGGATGAGAACGTGCGGAAGTACGAGGAGATCGGCACGCATCCGGCCGCGAACCACAACGCAATCGCCGCGGCCCTAGCGTTCCATCGCGCTATTGGTGGAGAGCGGAAAGTCGCGCGGCTTCGCTACCTTCGCGACCGGTGGGCCAAGCGACTCATGGCGGAGAGCTCGCGTGTACGCGTGCTCACGCCATTGGACGGGAAGCAGGCTGGAGGTATCGCACTCTTCAACGTCGACGGCATCGACAGCGCGAAGCTGCAGGGCTGGCTGTGGACGAAGCACCGGATCATCACGACGCCGATCATCCACGCAGAGTTCAGCGGGCTCCGCGTCACGCCTAACGTCTACACCACGCTCGACGAGGTCGACCGGTTCGGCGAAACGGTGCTCGAGGCGGTCGCGCGTGGTGTAAACGCCTAACGTTCGGCAAGCGCCGGCGTCCGGGGCATATGTGTGCCGCCCTGTTCGCTGGCGACGTTCACCGTGCCCCCTCCGCTCAGTTTCGCGGCGTGGGTTGACACTCAGTGTCGACGCAGCCCTCGCGAAACTAGAGGATTCCAATCGACTCACACTTTGGTCACGAGCCACAGCGAGCTCGCGAGCCCGATCACAATGATCGCCTGACGAATGCGCTCTTGAGAGACGCGCTGAGCGATACGTGATCCACCATATCCGCCTGCTGTGGCGCCGATGGCCATCGCGCCGGCGACAGGCCAGCTGACAAGTCCGCTGAAGGCGAACGTTCCGGCAGCCATCGCGTTCGCGCACAGCCCACCCCAGTTCTTGAGCCCATTCATGCGGTGGATGTTCCGAAAACCCATGAAGCCCAGGGCCGCGAGCATCAGGATGCCGATGCCGGCGCCGAAGTATCCGCCGTACACGGCGACACCGAACTGATAGGCTAGCACTTTCGCGTCGGGTCGCACGGCTCGATCGGCCTCGTGGTCGTCCGCAACTGCGGACCGTGCTGGAGTCTCGCTGCGACGCACCAGACGATCGGCCAACGGCTTCTGAACCATGAACAGCACCGTGGCGCCGAGGACAAGCCACGGGACGATCGCATCGAAGCGAGCGGGTGGGGTGTGGATCAGGAGGACTGCACCGAGCAATCCACCGAGGAGGCTTGGGATCGCGAATCGCGTGACCCACGATCGCATCCCGACGAGGAGGTCACGGTATCCCCACATGCTGGCAACCGCGCCAGGCCAGAGCGCAACGGTACTGGTCGCGTTCGCGATGACAGCCGGGATCCCCAGACCGATCAGCGCCGGGAACGTCAGGAGCGTGCCCCCGCCAGCGATGGAATTGACCAATCCACCAACGACCGAGGCGACAAGGATGAGCGCGAGTCGCAGTGGGTCGATGTGCACAGAAGCGGGCGCCATGGCGGCGGAAGAAAGCGACGCGAGCCAAGCGCGGCAATCCCTGATCCGCGTGGGTCAACTCACGTCGCGAGTTGCAGATCGGTAATGCCGTTCCGGGAAGCGGCTCGCTACTTTTCAGCGCACGTGAACCGAGCCTCGAGATCGATCAGGGAGAACGCGGCATGACGAAGACGGATACGGTTGGTGCTCCTGCGGCTACCGACGCGCTGGAGATTCGCGATACGCGAACGGGGAAGTCATACACGGCACCGATTGCCGACGGCGCGATTCGCGCCAACGACCTCCGACAGATCAAAGTCGATGCCGATGACTTCGGCCTGATGAGCTACGACCCGGCGTTCATGAATACGGCATCGTGTCGGAGCGCCATCACGTTCATCGACGGCGACAAGGGCATCCTCCGGTATCGAGGCTACCCCATCGAGCAGCTCGCCGAGAGGGCCAGCTTTCTCGAGGTTGCGTGGCTGCTCCGGAACGGCGAGCTGCCTAACCAGGAGCAGTACGACCAGTGGGTGCACGACATCACGTTTCACACGTACGTCCACGAGAATATCAAGCGCTTTCTCGAGGGCTTCCGCTACGACGCGCACCCGATGTCGATGCTCTGCAGCAGCATCGCGGCGCTCTCGTCGTTCTATCCGGAAGCGAAGAACATTTTCGACCCCGATCAGCGCTACATCTCGATCATTCGTCTGCTCGCAAAGCTTCCGACATTGGCGGCGTTCATCTACCGACACAACAAGGGGCTGCCATTCATCTATCCGGACAACGATCTCTCGTACTCGGAGAACTTCCTCTCCATGATCGCTCGCATGAGCGAGCCGAAGTACGAAGCGAGTCCGGTGTTCGCGAAAGCGATCGAGATCCTGTTCATTCTGCACGCCGATCACGAGCAGAACTGCTCGACGAACGCGGTGCGCGCCGTCGGGTCGTCGCATGTGGATCCGTTCTCCGCCGTCGCGGCGGGCGTTGCCGCTCTCTATGGCCCGCTGCACGGCGGCGCAAACGAGGCGGTGCTGCGGATGATCGAGGAGATCGGGTCGGTGAAGAACGTGCCGGCGTTCATCGACGAGGTGAAGAGCGGCAAGGGCGGCCGACTGATGGGTTTCGGTCACCGTGTCTACAAGAGCTATGATCCTCGCGCGAAGATCGTGAAGCAGCTCGCGAACGAGGTGTTCGAGTCAGTCGGGATGGATCGCGATCTCGAGATTGCGCTGGAACTCGAGCGGATCGCGCTGAGCGACGACTACTTCGTGTCGCGCAAGCTCTACCCGAACGTCGATTTCTATACGGGGCTCATCTACCGGGCCATGAAGTTCCCCACGGACTTCTTCACGGTGCTGTTCGCGGTGGCACGGACGTCGGGTTGGCTCGCGCAGTGGGAAGAGATGCTGCTCGACAAGGAACAGAAGATCGCCCGCCCGCGTCAGATCTATACCGGCTACGACGAGCGCGACTATCGTCCGTCGCTGGATTACCGCAAGAAATCTGGAAAGCGTGCGTGAGCGGGGCTGCTACGTCGGAGTGGGCCGACTTCATCCTCGATGAGTTCAGTTTTTCCGCTTTCCCGCCCGGCTCGCGCGTGCTCGACGTCGGTTGTGGCAGTGGCGATCAACTCAGGATGCTCCGACAGGCGGGGCTCGACGCAATAGGTGTCGAGCCCCGCCGCGAGTTGGTCGACTCGCTCGTCGCCGAGGGATACGACGTTAGGCAGGGCGTAGCCGAGCAGCTGCCATTCGACGACGCGTCCTGCGACGGGCTCATATGCAAGGTGGTCGTGCCGTACACGGACGAGCGCAAAGCTGTCGCCGAATGGGCGAGAGTGCTCCGTCCGGGGTCAGTCGCCCGCGTCAGCTATCACGGGGCTGGATACTACGTTCGTTATGTGGTCGACGGGCCGGGCGCCTTGCTTCGCATCTACGGCCTGCGCGCGCTCGTGAACACCTGGTGGTATGCCGCCACGGAGCAGCGGTTGCCGGGATTCATCGGCGATACCCTCTACCAATCGACGAAGCGGCTCTCGAGGTACTATCGCGAGTTCGGGCTCGAGCTCGAACGGGCGGCGCCGGCGCCGCTCTACCGACGCAAGCCGGTGTTCATCTACCACGAGCTTCGGCGACTGCCGACACCCGCGCGTTAGTTATCGCCTCACGTTCTGCGTGGGCTCGTCGGCACGACGCGTCGCGCAAAGCCGCGCCACCGGACAGCGGTCGCAGTGCCTAACGCGCGCTGTACAGATGAGCGCGCCGAGCTCCATCAGCGCCTGGTTATGCACCCAGGCGGTGCGACCAGTTCTCGGCAGCAGCTGTGCGGCGATGGTCCATCCAGCGCGCTGGCCAAGCCTCGATTTCGGATCGATTTTCGGCAGGAACGCGCGATGCAGCACCCGCGCGACGTTCGTGTCGACCAGCGGGGCGCGTCGCTCGTACGCGAACGAGGCCACCGCACCAGCGGTGTAAGCGCCAATACCTGGAAGCTCTCGTAGCGCGGTGGGGTCGGCGGGTATAGGAGTGCCGTCTCGCGTGACACGCCGCGCGAGTGCGTGGAGATTGCGCGCACGGGCGTAGTAGCCGAGACCCTCCCACGAGGCTACGACGTGCCGCTGCGGCGCTTCGGCGACGTGCTGCAGCGTGGGGAAGCGGGTGAGGAATCGTTCGTAGTAGTCGATGACCCGAGAGACCTGCGTCTGCTGCAGCATGAGCTCAGAGACCAGAACGCGATACGGATCGCGTGTGCGCCGCCACGGAAGGTCTCGTCCGTGCTTTCGAAACCACGCGCGAAGTCGTCGTGAAAACTCACGAAGTCGTGCCGGGTCGAGCTCGGGCTCCACGGGCGAGTGCTGCTTGACGCGTGAACGCGGTTGTCGTGAAACCCGTTCGCTCACCGCGGGACCCACACGGGCGAAGCGGAGAAGAGACCGTTGCCAGCAAGTTGTACCGCGATCAGCGTCCCCGCGATCACGCTTGCCGCGCCGGATGCGAGCACGAGGTATCGCCGCAGTGCGGTGACACGGTTCGCGGCGTAGGCCGCCGGCACCGCGATCGCCGTCGTCACGGCAATCATGCCGACGATCGTTCCGAGTCCGAACAGCATCAGATAGCCGATCGCCCAGGCAGTGTCGCGAACGGCGGCGAGTACAAGCAGCGCCACGGCAGCCGATCCTGCGAGGCCATGTACCAACCCCACCACGACCGGGCGCGCCGCGTTGCTTGGCGGCGTCACCTCGGCGCGCGAGAGCAGATTCCCCAGTCCGAGCACGATCAGTACGATACCGACGGCGAACTCGAACGCGAGGCCGAGCCGCGGCGGAATGG